>Ga0172376_10004192_pt1 | contig 16558 bp, 17 predicted proteins | sample Lak35m_FD_121114 | JGI IMG/M metagenome (GOLD analysis project Ga0172376, IMG submission 121114) | Freshwater microbial communities from Kabuno Bay, South-Kivu, Congo - kab_092012_35m | ecosystem: Environmental > Aquatic > Freshwater > Lake | place: Democratic Republic of the Congo: South-Kivu... | reverse complement strand
GGATCCCGAGTTCGAGACGTTCTACACCAAGAACATTCTGCTGAACGAAGGTCTGCGCGCCTGGATGGCCCCAGCGGATCAGCCGCACGAAAACTTCGTCTTCCCTGAAGAGGTTCTGCCCCGTGGAAACGCCCTTTAATTCCGGACTTGTCTCCGTCGGGGGCAAGGACCTCGACTCCACCGGCTACGCCTGGTGGGCTGGCAATGCCCGTCTGATCAATCTCTCCGGTCGTCTGCTGGGTGCCCACGTCGCCCACGCTGGCCTGATGGTCTTCTGGGCCGGAGCGATGATGCTGTTCGATGTGAGTCACTTCACCTTTGACAAGCCCATGTATGAGCAGGGCTTGATCCTGTTCCCCCACGTCGCCACGCTGGGATACGGCGTCGGTCCCGGCGGTGAGGTCACCGATCTCTACCCGTTCTTCGTGGTGGGTGTGCTTCACCTGATCAGCTCTGCCGTGCTCGGCCTCGGCGGTCTGTACCACGCCCTGCGCGGCCCTGAGATTCTGGAGAATTATTCCTCCTTCTTCTCTCAGGACTGGCGCGACAAGAATCAGATGACCAACATCATTGGTTATCACCTGATTCTGCTCGGCGTCGGTGCACTGCTGCTGGTGTTCAAGGCCATGTTCTTCGGCGGTGTCTACGACACCTGGGCGCCGGGTGGCGGCGATGTGCGTCTGATCACCAATCCAACCCTCGATCCCGGTGTGATCTTCGGTTATCTGACCCGCGCCCCGTTCGGTGGTGAGGGCTGGATCATCGGGGTCAACTCGATGGAAGACATCATCGGCGGTCACATCTGGATCGGTCTGATCTGCATCTTCGGCGGCATCTGGCACGCGGTCACCAAGCCCTTCGGCTGGGTGCGTCGCGCCTTCATCTGGAACGGTGAGGCCTACCTGAGCTACAGCCTGGGCGCTCTGAGCTTCATGAGCTTCATCGCTTCGGCCTACATCTGGTTCAACAACACCGCCTATCCGTCCGAGTTCTACGGCCCCACCAACGCCGAGGCCTCCCAGGCCCAGAGCTTCACCTTCCTGGTGCGTGACCAGCGCCTGGGTGCCAACATCGGTTCTGCCATGGGCCCCACCGGTCTGGGCAAATACCTGATGCGCTCCCCCACCGGTGAGATCATCTTCGGTGGTGAAACGATGCGCTTCTGGGATTTCCGTGGCCCCTGGCTGGAGCCGCTGCGTGGTCCCAATGGCCTCAGCCTCGACAAGCTGCAGAACGACATCCAGCCCTGGCAGGTGCGTCGTGCCGCTGAATACATGACGCACGCCCCCAATGCGTCGCTGAATTCGGTCGGCGGCATCATCACCGAACCCAACTCGGTCAACTTCGTCAACATCCGTCAGTGGCTGGCATCGACCCAGTTCGTGCTCGCCTTCTTCTTCCTGGTCGGTCACCTCTGGCATGCGGGCCGCGCCCGTGCCGCCGCCGCCGGCTTTGAAAAAGGCATCGACCGGCAGGCCGAGCCCACCCTGGCGATGCCCGATCTCGACTGATTCCGTTCCCGTCCGCAGCGGCTGCCTGTCCCAGGCGTCTCCTCTGCGGATCGGTCGTACTCCGGTTCTGGCATCTCTGCTCCCCGCTCCGCCGCGGCCTGCCCTGGCCGGCCGTGGCAACCCGTTGATCGGCTTCCAGAGCGGTTGCCCTGCCGGGCCTCCTGTTGTCCAGGGGGCCCGGTTTTTTTTTGCTGCCGGGCCCGCCACGGCCGGCTCCACCACGACAAGCAGCGACACGACAAGCAGCGAATGGCAACCAGGTCGTGATCGGCGCCGGGCACTCCGGCAGTCCCTGGGATCAGGGCAGTCCGAGCAAGCACTCCAAGCGAGTACTCCGAGCAGGCACTCCGAGCGAGTGCTCCGAGCAGGACAGTCCGGCAACTACTCCGAGCAGGCACTGCGAGAGCAATGGCGGCCGGCGCGCAGGTTGTGGCCCCGACTCTCAGGCCAGCGGCGTCTCCAGCCAGCGCCGCAGCAGCGGCAGGCTCAGGCCGATCACATTCGAGACGCAGCCCTCGATTCGCTCCACCAGTGCCCCGCCGCGACCCTCCAAGGCAAAGCCACCGGCGCAGGCGAGCGGTTCACCGCTGGCGACATAGGCCTGGATCGCCGCCTCCGACAGCGATGCGAACAACACCCGGGTGGTCACGGTGCAAAGCCGCATCTCAGCGCTGGCAGCGACCGGCAGCAGGCAATGGCCGGTGTGGAGCTCCGCCCATCCGCCGGCCATCCGCCGCCAGCGGGCCGCCGCCACCGCCGCCGTCGGCGGCTTGCCGAACACCTCACCGGCATGGGTGAGCAGCGAATCACAGCCGAGCACCGCATCGATCGCGACCCGGTCAGCGATCGCGGCCCGGTCGGGCTCCCCTCCCCGCGGCCGCGGCTCGCTCGGGCGGAGCCGATCGCGCACGGCGGCGGCCTTGGCCTGGGCCAGCCGCTGCACCAGCCGCTGCGGATCAGGATCGACGATCGCCTGTTCATCCACCCCGCTCACAGCGATCCGGTGCGGGATGGCGGCCTGCTCCAGCAGGCGGCGGCGGGCGGGCGAGGCGGAGGCCAGCAACAGCATCGGAGCATCCCGGAACAGAGCCTGACCTGGAGAATGGCAGCAACCGCCGGCCCCGTGTGACCGATCCGTCCGCATGCAGCCGCAGCTCCATGCAGCGGGCTGGTCAGGCGCTGCGCTGCCTGCCATTTCGGCGCGCCTTCTATCAACTGCTGGAGGATGGCGCGATCAGCAGCCTGGAACTGGCGGCCCGGGCCGATCAAGCCAACCTCTGCCGCAGATCGCTGAGCAGCGGCCAGGCCGAGGATCACTTCATCTGGTTGATCCAGCTCGGGGTGCTGCGCCGCGAGGTCGATGGTCAGGGCCTGACGGAACGGGTGCGCCTGACCCCTCTCGGCCGCGACCTGCTGAGCGGCTGCCCGGTGGAAATCACCCCGGCCGGCCCGCTGGAACGGCTGCGTCACTGGCTGCTCCGCCATCGCCCTCGCCTCTGATGACCTCCCCTGCCCGCCGGCCCTGCCCACCGCTGATGGTGCTGGGCACCAGCAGTGGCGCCGGCAAGTCGCTGATGAATGCCGCCCTGTGTCGGGTGCTGCGCCATCGCGGTGAAACGCCGCTGCCGTTCAAGGGCCAGAACATGAGCCTGAATGCCTGGGTCGATGCGGCCGGGGGCGAGATGGCCTACTCCCAGGCCCTGCAGGCCTGGGCCGCCGGCCTGGAGCCGCGCGTGGCGATGAACCCGGTGCTGCTCAAGCCCCGCGGCGATTCCAGCAGCGAGCTGATCCACCTGGGACGCTGCGTCGGCATCGCCCGGGCGGAGCATTACTACCGCGATTGGTTCCGGCCCGGCTGGGTGGCGATCCGCCAGGGGCTCAAGGACCTGCAGGACGACCATCCCGAGGGCCGTCTGGTATTGGAAGGGGCGGGCAGCCCGGTGGAGGTGAACCTGCAGGCGCGGGATCTCACCAACCTGCGCCTGGCCCAGTTTCTGCGCGCTCGCTGCCTGCTGGTGGCCGACATCGAACGCGGTGGGGTGTTTGCCCAGGTGATCGGCACCCTGGCGCTGCTGCGGCCGGTGGAGCGACCGCTGATCCGCGGCATCTTGATCAATCGCTTCCGGGGCCGCCGCTCCCTGTTCGACGAAGGCCGCCTGTGGCTGCAGCGCCGCACCGGGATCCCGGTGCTGGGCGTGATGCCCTGGCTGGAGGAGCTGTTTCCACCCGAGGATTCGCTCGACCTGCTCGAACGGCGCGGCCGCAAGCCGGCGGCGGAACTGACGATCGCGGTGTTGCGGTTGCCGTCGCTGAGCAACTTCTCCGATCTCGATCCGTTGGAGGCCGAACCCAGCCTGCAGCTGCGCTGGATCAGGCCCGGCGAGGATCTGGGCCGCCCCGATGCCTTGATCCTTCCCGGCAGCAAACAGACCCTGCGCGATCTGGCCGTGTTGCGTGATCGCGGGCTGGAACCGCAGCTGCAGGCCTACCTCGCCGGCGGCGGCCATCTGTTCGGCATCTGTGGCGGGCTGCAGATGCTGGGGGAATGGCTGGAGGATCCGGAGGGACGAGAAGGCGGTGAGCGAGCCGAGCCGGCCGAGCCGGCCGAGGGTGCCGAGACCGCCGATGCCGCCTCGTTGCTGTGGACCTCCAGCCCGCCGGCGAGCCTGGCCGGCCTGGGGATGCTGCCTCTGCACACCCGGTTCACATCCGGCAAGATCCTGCGGCGCAGCGCCAGCGCTGCCCTGTGGCCGGCCGGGGATCGGCTGCTGTTGGAGGGCTTCGAGCTGCATCAGGGGGTGAGCCGCCTGTTGCCCTGCGCGCAGGGATCCCCAGCCGTGGCGGCGCTGTGTGAGCAGCCCGAGCTGGGTTGGTGGCGCAGCTGGGGCGACCGGGGTGGTGTCGTCGCCGGCACCTACCTGCACGGGGTGTTCGAGAACGGTGCCTGGCGCCGCCGCTGGCTCAACCGGTTGCGGCAGCGCCGAGGCCTGCCTGCCCTCAGCGAGCACCAGCCCCACCACGGCCGCCAGCGGGAGCTGCTGCTCGATCGGCTCGCGGCGGCCTTCGAGCGCCACGTCAACCTGGCGCCCCTGCTGGAATAGGTGCCATGGAACAGGTGAGGGTGACCATCCACTGGCCTGATGGCCACAGCAGTCAGGAGTGCAGCGGTCGCCCCTGGCTGGAGGCCGCCCGTGCCGCCGGTCAGCTGATCCCCAGCGCCTGCCTGGGCGGCAGTTGCGGCGCCTGCGAAATCGAGGTGAACGGCCGCGTGGTGCGCGCCTGCATCGCCAGCGTGCCCGCGGTCCGCAGTGGCAGCCTGCGGGTGGAGCTGGCCACGGATCCCTTCTGGTGAGGGCTGCTGGTTCCGGGCGCGAGCGGATCGGGGGGCCGGGCCGGCCGCCGGCTGCGTCGGGATCCGTGCCAGGGCTGATTCAAACTCGATGCGAGGGCTGCGGCCGCCGCGCAGGAGTCAACCCGCTCGTTGCAGCGCCTGGGATTGATGGCCACCCACGGTGCCGGTGTCGTGCACGACTGGCGCAACGCAACCGGCACTTTGAAGCGGCCCTGCCGCCGGGGGAGAGACCTGCGGGCGGCCCGGAGGGCGCCCCTGGCGGCCTGGGCGGAGGTTCAGCCTCGGGCCAGGCGCTGCAGGTAGTCGTCGAGCCGACCGGCCTGGATCCAGCCGGTGGCGATCGTCTTGCTGTGGCTGTGGCTGACCCGGCCGCGATGGATGTGCGAGATCCCGGCGGGAAACAGCAGCAGCTTGCCCCGCTCGGCCGGCTCGTGGTGCTGCTGCCAATGGAATTCGGTGCCGCCTTCCGGCAGGGTGTTGCAGTAGAGGATCCAGGCCAGCACGCGATGCATCGGTTCGGTGGCCTCGTCGCTGATCGTCCAGTCGCAGTGCCAGCGGTGGAAGCCCTCCCCGGGCGCATAGCGCTGCAGGTTGAAGATCGGGTTGACGAACAGGCTGCGCTGCGGGCAGCAGTCGCGCAGCAGCGGCCGCTCCTGCAGGTAGCGCTCCAGGGCGGCGCTCACCCCGCGCACGATCACCTCGGCCAGGGCATAGGCCTGCGGATCGGAGCGATCGATCGCCACCAGGCTGATGTCGGTGGAGACCTTCGCCGGCGCTGTGGCCGCGCCGGCGCTGCCCTCGGGGCCGAAGGCGACCCCCGGCCGCTGCAGGTCGCTGCGCTGGGCGAAGAAGGCCATCACGCCATCGGCCAGGGCATCAAAGCCGGCGTTGTGGTAGCGGCCGATCAACTGCACGGTTCTGCCTCCCGCCAGGGAATGGCCACCAGGGCCTCCAGTCTCTGCCAGCGGCGGCGATCGTCAACCAGGCAGCCGCCCAGACCCGTGCGCTCCAGCGCCATCACCACCTGGGCATCGTCCGGGGCCTGAGGGCCGGCGGCCTGCAGGGGCTGCACCAACACCTGGGCCTCGGCTGGATCGGCGAGCAGCTGCAGGTTCAGATCCGCCAGCTCCCGGCTGAAGAACAGCCGGCGCAGGCGCCTGGCCAGGGGGTCGCCCAGGGCGGCGGCAAAGGCCTCCAGGGAGGCCGGATCGCTGCTGCAGCCGCAGTTGAGCGCCAGCCAGATCAGCAGCTTGGCCCAGCTCTCGCGGCTCCAGGGCGGCGGGAAGCTGTCGCGGTGGCTGCGAATCAGTTCGCCCAGGGCGAAGTCGACCAGAGTGGCCTGGAGTGCGGCGGCTGACATCAGGGGGGGTATTCCTGCCGGAGGGACCGGCAACGGGCAAACTGCAGGGGCATCCTCCCGGAGAGGCTCGATGGCCCTGGATCTCAACGACCCGGAGCTCGAATTCAGTGATCTGGTCACCGCTTACCAGAGCTGGGTGATGGCGGTGATCAACGACGAGAAGCTGGGCGGCGAGAAGCTGCTCAGTGAAGACATCGTCGAGGACGCCCTCAATGCCATGCGCTTCCTGCCCGACGTGGTCACCAGCGCGATCGAAACCACCCTGGCGCGGGTCTACGACGTGGATCCCGATGAACTCTCGGAGCTGCTCTATCCCGAGGAATAGCGGGGCCGCGCCCCCCGACCAGGGTTGCCTGAACGTCCAGACGAAAGGCCACGCAGGGTCGCAGATGTCATGCCTGAAGCCGATCGGGACAGGGCCTGGCTTGCAGCCGCACGCGTCAAGGCTGGCCTTGGCAAGGTGAGATCAAGACTTTCAGGCAGCCCTGCGCCCCCTCCAGGGCTGATTCAAACCCGGCGCGAGGGCTGCGGCCGCAGCACAGGGGGCAACCCGCTGCTGGCAGCGTCTGGGGTGCTGAAGCCCACTCATCGTGCCCGTGTCGCGCACGGCTGACGCAACCGGCACTTTGAAGCGGCCCTGGCGCCCCCGGGGCCGCCCCCGGGTCGAGATCCCGGCACGCACGGGCGGTGGCCTGAGGCGGACCCCGGGCGCAGACGCTGTCATCGCCTCAGGCTCCGAGCCGGGGCCTCGGCCCGGCCCGAGCTGGGAAGCCCTGGCTTCCTCCCCGGCCGGATCAGGGCCAGGCCACGAAATGCAGTGGTTGGTGCCGTTGGTGCCGTTGGTGCCGTTGGTGCCGCTCGAACACCAGGCGCCAGGCCCGGCTGCTGAGGGCGAGCAGATCGCTGCGGAAGGCCTCGTTGTCGCCGCTGTTCAGCCAGCGGGCCTTGAGGGCCGGCAGCTGTTCGGTCATCGCCTCCATCGGCATCTGCACCAGCAACAGGCTGCCGTCAGCGCCGGCGCGCCGCAGCGGTTCGGCATCGCTGCCCTGCCAGAGCCGCAGCAACAGCTCCAGCGCCAGCCGCTGACCCGCTGCGCCGGGATCGGCCTGCGCCGCCGCCTCGGCGGTCTGGGAGCGACCACACAGCGGCAGGGCGCGCCGGTCGCCCCGCTCCACCATGGCCAGGGCGATCAGATAGGGGAAGTCGGCCATGGGGCAGGGGCGAGGGGATGTTTCAGCCTGGGATGGCCGCCGCCCGTTGCGCCAGGGCGCAGTCAGAAATGGTGTGGTTGTGAATGGATCGGTCCGACTGCGGTCCGGCCGCCGCCGGGCCCCTGCTCCTCGCGGGCCTCTGGAGTGCCGCGGTCGATGGGGCGGTGCTGGCCGCGGCTGGCGCTGGCTGGCGCCGTTTAGCGCACTTCAGCCAGGGCCTGGCAGGCCTGGGCATCGACGCGGCAGAGCCGTTCGAGCACGAGGCGCAGATCGTTGGGCTGCAATTCGCCATCGGCTTGCCAGGCCAGGCAGGTGCGGCCCAGGCAGAGGCCGACCTGCTCAGCGCTGCCGGCGGTGCGCTGCGCCTGCGGTGGGTCGGAGCCATCAGCGAGCCGGCCGTCCGCGAGCGGGGGGGCAGCGAGCGGGGGGTCGGTGATCGGGTGGTCGGGGCTGGTGCGGGACATGCGGCTGCCCTCCCGATTGGTGTTGGATTCAGGATAATCCCGGCGCAGGCGGTTGGAGGGTGCGGCGGCGGAATCCGGCCGCGGCGCCCGCTCGGCGGCCACGGCCAGGGGCAGGCAGCCAGGGGGCGTGGCCGTTGCCGGCGAGAAGGGCCTGGCTACAATCGAATTGCCCCCCTCGTCAGGCACAGCACCACGTCAGGCACAGCAACAGGCCGGCCGCAGCAACACCGCTGGCATTGCGTCTTGCATTGCCTCAACAGGACCACTGCGCCGCTGCGGGCATGGCACCCCTATGGTCCCCATGTTCGGCTGATGCTCTGCCCCGGCCCAGGCCCGTTCCAGGGCACTCGCCCTTGCGAGGCCAATGCCTCTGCGGCGTACCCATGCTTCCTGTGCAGACGCCCTTTCAGTCCACGTCCAGCACACCTCCAGCACACGCATCTCTCCAGGGCGCGCGGCGGCCGGGTTCGCGGTGTTGTTGCTGCCACTGTTTCCGCCACTGTTCACCGTACCCTGCTTTGAGGCTTAGCAAGCGATGGTCCCAGAGGGGTTGAGCCACATCGCCGATCTGGTGGCCTTTCTGGCCATGGCGCATTGCGTGGCGGATTACCCGCTGCAAACCGATCGCATTGCGGTCGAGAAGTGCCCGGGTTGTGACAGCACCTTGAATTGGCGCTGGTGGCTCTGTGCCCATGCCGGTGTGCATGGTTTTTTCGTGGCTCTGATCACGGGTCTGCCGATTCTCGGTGTCGGCGAATGGATCCTGCATGTGCTGATCGACTACGGAAAATGCCGCAAGCTCTACAATCTGGCTGTCGATCAGGCCCTGCATATCGCCTGCAAGATTCTCTGGGCTGGGATCAGCGTCAGCGTGTTTCAGGTGAGCGTTTCACCGCTGCTGCGCCGCTGAGCCCAGCGCCGACTACCCGCCATTCCGGCACAGGGCCGAACCGGGCCTCCCAGCTGTGCCTCTATGCTCGGGCGCGATGCGCTTGCGCGGCTTCTCAGCTTGGCCATGGTGGATCGGAGTCATCTCCCTGACCAAGCCAGACGATCGTGTTGATGTTCACCCTCACAGCGTGCTCCAGCCATGGATTCTCAATCAGCCGTTGACAATCTTGATGACTATGGCCAGCTCTTCATTCTGGCCGGAGAAATTGCACGCGAGCCAGATCTCGATGGCCTGTTGCAGCAGATTCTGAGCAAAAGCAAGCCCTGGATGGGGGCAGAGGCCTGTTCGATCTTCCTGCCCGATCCGGCAACCCAGGAGCTGGTGATCCACTCGGCCCAGGGAGAGAGTGCGCCCCAACTCAGTCAGCTGCGCATTCCGGCAGGCTCCGGCATCGTGGGAATCGCCATGGCAGAAAAGCGTATTATCCGCGTCGATGATGTCAGTAAAGATTCTCGATTTTATGCCAAAGTTGACAAGGATTCCGGCTTCACAACCCGTTGCCTGATCGCTTCCCCATTGATGGATGGCCAGAACTGCATCGGGGTCATTGAATACATCAATACCATCAATCGCCCCTGCTTCAATGCTCATGATGAGCGGTTGGTCGCCTATTTTTCCTGGCTCGTTTCCGCCTCCTTGGTACGGATACGCTCCCACCAGGCCTCAATCGAGCGCGCCTTTGTGCAGCGCGATCTGGATCTGGCCCGCGACATGCAGAACGGCCTGCTGCCGATCAGCTTCCCCCGGCCCACGCCCGAGAACCGCATGGATCTGCACGCCCGGCTGATCCCGGCCTATGAGGTGAGCGGCGATCTCTACGACTTCTTCCCCGCTCCCGATGGCAAACAGTTCTTCCTGGTGGGCGATGTTTCTGGCAAGGGGGTGGCCGCAGGGCTGTTCATGGCGGTCACTCGCACACTGGTGCGGGCCGAGGCCCGCCAGCGCCTCTCACCGGTGGAGATCCTCACCGAGGTGAACAATCAACTGGTGCCCGAAAACAGTGCTCTCCTGTTTGTGACCATGATTCTCGGTCTTTATGATCCCGAGAGTGGCATGATCAGTTATGCCCAGGGCGGTCACAATCCAGCCGTGCTGCTCAAGGCGGATGGCACGGCCAGCTATGAACCCACCGGCGGTCAGCCTCTGGGTGTATTCGCCGAGGCAAATTTTGCCCCCTATAGCGTGCAGCTGCAACCCGGTGACACCTTCATTCTCTACTCAGACGGCATCACGGAGGCGATGAATGATCGAGATCTGTCCTATGGGGAAGATCGTTTCCTGGCCCTGTTGAGCAATCGCCAGGATCTGGCGGCCCGCGATCTCAATCAACTCGTCACTCGGGATGTGAAAAGCTTCACCAATGGCGCTGAACAATCCGACGACATCACCCTGATGACGCTCAAGCGCCTCTGAAACTCGGCGACCGCAACCGGCGGCAGCCGCAGCGCCCGGCCTCAGCGTCCCGCCCACCGCTGTGGCGCCCGTTTAGCCTCAGGCGACATGAGATCACCTTCAGCCACGCCACCGCCATGACCCCATCCCCTGCCAGCCGTGGCGGTCGCCAGGCTGCCGCAGTGCTGCTGGCAGCGATCGATCCGGTCCGCTATGGCGCCACGCGCAACCATCTCGATGGTGCCGTCACCCGCCTCTCTCCTTACATCCGCCATGGTGTGGTCAGCCTGGCCGAGGTACGGGATCTGGTCTTCTCGCGGCTGCGGGATCTCGCCGCGGGCGAGGCGGTGCGGCAGGGGGAACTGTTGCCCGCTGCCGCCGGCACCAGCGGTTGGAGCCCGGCCCAGCGGCGCGCCGGCGAGAAGCTGATCGCCGAGCTGGGCTGGCGCGATTACTGGCAGCGCCTCTGGTGGCAGCTGGGTGATGGCATCTGGCTGGATCGCGAACCGCTCAAGACCGGTCATCCGCCCGAGGCCTATGCCGCCGAACTGCCGGCGGATCTCGGCGCCGCATCCACCGGTCTGGCCTGCATCGATGCCTTTGCCACGCAACTGATGCAGAGCGGTTGGCTGCACAACCATGCCCGCATGTGGTTGGCGGCCTATGTGGTGCATTGGCGCCGGGTGCGCTGGCAGGCCGGTGCCCGCTGGTTCCTGCAGCATCTCCTCGATGGGGATCCCGCCAGCAACAACCTCAGCTGGCAGTGGGTGGCCAGCACATTCAGCCACAAGCCCTACATCTTCAACCGAGCCAACCTCGAGCGCTTCAGCAGTGGTCGCTTCTGCGCCGCCTGTCCGGCTGCCTCCCGGGGAGGGGCCGGCAGCAGCGGTGGTTGCCCGTTCGAGGCCAGCTATGAGCTGCTGCAGAGCCGCCTGTTCCGCCCGGATCCGGCCTCAGCCGATCCAGCGCCGCTGCCGCAGCCCAGCCGCAGCCGCAGGCGGGCGGCGGCAGGCGGAGCCGTCGCAGACAGAGCCATTGCAGACGCAGCGGTGGCCCAGGGCCCAGTCTGGGCGCAGCGACCGGTGCAGGCCGCAGCGGCGGCCCAGCAGGGCGGCCGGGCGCTTGACGATCTGGGCCATCCCGGCGTGCCGGCCACCACTGCCGGTGGGGTGATGCTGCGGCGACCGCTGGTGTGGGTGCATGGCGAGGCGCTGGGAACAGCCAATCCGGCCCTGCGGGCCCATCCGGATGCAACGGCGGTGTTTGTCTTCGACAGCGAGCTGCTCGCCGGGCGCTGCCCCAGTTCCGGCGGCCATCCCGCCGTGGGCGGCGCAGCCCAACCGCTGGCACCGGGACGTCTGCGCTTCCTGCGCCAATGCCTGGAGGATCTGCCGGTGCTGGTGCGCCAGGGCGATGTGGCGGCGGAGCTGCTGGCGATGGCGACGGCCAGCGGCGCCGACGGCATCGTCACCAGCCGGGCGGTGGATCCCCGCTTTGCGGCCATCGCCGCCCGGCTGACGCCGCAGCTGCCGCTGCACATCCTCGAGCCGCAGCCGTTCGTGGATCTGCCCTGGCAGGGATCTGGGGCGCCGGATCTGCGGCGCTTTTCCCGTTATTGGCGCCGCGCCGAGCCGCTGGTGTGGGAGGCGGCGCCGGCGCCAACCTGAGCGGCCACCCCAGAGCGGCCACCACGTCAGAAGCTCAGCCCGAGCGGGGGGCTGCGCCATGGATCAGCCCTGCCTGGCAACCGGTCGCGGCGGATTCTCGATCGCGTTCGCATCCATGAGTGCCCGCAGTGCGGCTACAGCACCGATCGGGATAGCGCCGCTGCGCAGGGGTGCTCCAGCGTGGAACCGTTGTCAGCGTCCGGGCTGGGTGCTGGAGAGGCTCGGGGAGCGGACCCACCATCGGCGCACCTGCACCTGAAGAGCCGCGAATCACCGCCGTTCACGGCAGCTGAGCACATCAAGGGATCCGCAACCGGACAACCGGGGGGCGAGACACTCAGGCCGCCCTGCGGTCGCCGCAGATCCTCAGCCGGGTTTCAGATCCGCGCCAGGGTGACCCGCTCGGGCTGATCCTGATACTTACCGGCCCGATCCCGATAGGTGGTCTCACAAGGATCGCCCTCAAAAAACAGCAGCTGGCAGATCCCCTCCTCGGCATAGATGCGGCAGTCGGCGCCGGAGGAATTGCTGAATTCAAGCGTGAGATGGCCTTCCCAGCAGGCCTCGGCTGGTGTGGTGTTGACAATGATGCCCAGGCGGGCATACGTGCTTTTGCCCAGACAGATCACGGTGATGTTGGCCGGTACCCGCAACCGCTCCAGAGCCACGCCCAGACCATAGGAATGGGCCGGCAGGATGAAGTAACAGCCATCATCATCGCGGTGCAATGGCGCCGGTTCGAGGTTGGCGGGATTGAACCGCTTGGGGTTCATCACCGTACCGGGTACATGCCGGAAAATCAGGAACTCCTGCGCCGAGAGACGCAGGTCATAGCCATAGGAGGAGCATCCGTAGCTCAGCACCGGCGCAGTGGCGGTATCGGGCTGCAGATGGCGCACCAGCGTGGGCTGGAAGGGGCTGATCATGCCCTTCGCGGCCTGTGCATTGATCCAGCGGTCGTTCTTGAGCATGCAGGTCGCCGGCCCCGGCCATGGGCAGATGCTGAGCCTAGTGTGCCGTCCTGCAACTACGCAGTGGAACGGAGGGATCATGCCGGCCCCTGGGCATCGAGCAGGGCGAGGCTTCTCCTCCCCATCGGCAGGTCCTGAATCAGGTCCAAACCTGCGGGACATAGAAGCCCGCTGTCCGTGCTGTGCTGCGCAGCCATCTGGGCAGCAGCCCTGCCTGACGCTCCTGCGCCGCTGTGCTGAGCGACCGTGCTGAGCGACCGTGCTGCGCCGCCGTTCTGGGCCGCGGGTCCTGCGTGACCCGGGTCCTGGGCGGTGCTCCTGGGCGGTGGTGCTGGGCGGTGGTGCTGGACGGCCGTTCTCAGCGGCGAATCGTGCGTGGCGGCGCTGCACAGCGCTGATGCCCTGCTCAGGACCGCTGCTTCCAAGTGCCGGTTGCGCCAGTCGTGCGCGACACAGGCCCCAGGAGGGGGCTTCAGCATCCCAGGCGCTGCAGTTGACCCGTTGCCCCCTGCGCCTGGGCCGCAGCCCTCGCACCGAGCCTGAATCAGCTTCGGGGCGCTGCTGCCGCAGGGCCTGCCGCTGGCTGGATCCGGGTCGGACCGCTGGCCTCGCCGGCTCGCCCGGCCGGCTGACTCGGGCAGCTGGATCGGGCAGCTGGATCGGGCAGCTGGATCGACCGGCTGGATCAGGTCCCGCGCCGTCAGGCTGTGGGGCCGGCTGGCCCCTGGCCTCAGCCGCAGCGGCGCAGCTGGGTGACCTGATCGGCCATCGCCATCAAGGCCGCCGGCATCGCCGGACCGGTGACGATCACATCCAGATGCGGCGGTCGGCGCTCGAAGGTGGCGATCACCTCCGCGCCCGGCAGGTAGCCCAGCTCCACCGCCAGCCCCAGCTCATCGAGCACCATCAGATCGACGCTGCCCTCCAGCAGCCGCTGGCGGCTGTACAGCCACACCTCCGTCACCGCCTCGCGGGCGGCAGCGGCCAGCGGGGGATCGGCAGCGCTGGCGAAGGGTTCCTCGATGCACAACGGCATGGCCGGCCGCAGCCATTGCAGGCGATCACAGAGCTGCAGGCTGCCTGCCACCCCCTGATCCACGCCGCCCTTGAGGAACTGACTGACCAGAACGCGGCTGCCGAGGCCGGCGCTGCGCAGCGCCTGGCTGAACACCGCCGCGACGCTGCCACGGAATGGAGCCGTATGCACCTGCAGCAGTCCCTCGGGCTGGGGTGCCACCCGCAGGGGCGCACTCGCAGCACTCGCAGGCGGCCGGGCCACCGCACCGCCCTGGCCATGGCTCTCGCCCCGGCCCGGACCGGTGGACCGCTGCGGTGGGCGGTGGCTGACGAGACTGACGGTCATGGCGGAGACGGACGGACCGCGGAACAGGCGGATCTGGCGGATCTGGGGGGTGGATCTGGGCTGGCAGCCGGCCGGGCCAGGGCCCGCCAGCCGATCGAGATGCAGCCACCAGAATCCGGGGGACGCACCGATCGGCGGGCCCCGGTGGCAGGAACCAGACCCGAATGTAGCGGCACCGCCAGACCCTCACACCATCCCTGGTGCAAACAGACGTACCATCGGGCTGATCTAGGGTGGTGGGAGCTGCCGTCAGGCCACCGTGTCCTCCCCTCCATCCCCCGCCTGCGGGGCTGCCGCCACCGCCCCGGCGCCCCGCCGCGATGGCCGTGCGGCCGATGCGCCGCGGCCGGTGCGGTTTGTGTGGGATCCGATGGGATTTGCCCTGAGTTCCGTGACGATCGACACCGGCCACACCCGCGTGCTCTGCAGCGTCTGCCTGGAGGAGGAGGTGCCTCGCTGGCGACGGGGATCCGGCCAGGGATGGCTCAGCGCCGAATACCGCCTGCTGCCCGCTTCCACCCCCAGCCGTCAGCCGCGGGAACTGCTCAGGCTCTCGGGCCGCACCCAGGAGATCCAGCGCCTGATCGGTCGCAGCCTGCGGGCCAGTCTCGATCTGGCCGCATTGGGGGAGCGCAGCCTGGTGGTCGACTGCGATGTGCTGCAGGCCGATGCCGGCACCCGCACCGCCGCCATCAGCGGCGCCTGGGTCGCCCTGGCGGTCGGATTGGAACGGCTGTGCCAGCGCGGTGTGCTGCCCGCTTCGCCATTGCGGCAGCAGGTGGCGGCGATCTCCGTCGGGCTGGTGGAGGGAAGGCCCCTGCTCGATCTGGACTACAGCGAGGACAGCCGCGCCGAGGTCGATCTCAACGTGGTGATGGACGAGGATCTGCGCCTGCTGGAGATTCAGGGCACCGCCGAGGGGGCGGCGTTCAGCCGCGGCCAGCTCGATGCCCTGCTCGATCTGGCCGCGACCGGCATCGCCGCCCTGCAGGGTCAGCAACGGCTCGCCCTGGCCGCCGCGGGGCTGTCGCCAGCACCCTGACCCCAGCCGCCGCCGGCCAAACCGTGTGGTTTGATACAAGCCTGAGGCTAACCAATCCGTAGCTTCGCGAGACACTCTGCTATCTCCATGGTTGGCGCCTCGCGCGGCTTCAGCCGTTTCGCCACCACTCCCACCACGGGCGCCCCGGGATCCATCACCGCGAACAGCGGCCTGGCCACGGCAGCTCCCACCCTGGCGGAAGTGATCCGTGCCCTGTCCGGCAGCAGCGTCGAGTCGATCGAACGCGGCAAGACAATCTTCTTCCCCGGCGATCCCGCCGAGCGGGTTTATCTGTTGCGGCGCGGCGCCGTGCGGCTGTCGCGCGTCTATGAATCGGGGGAGGAGATCACCGTGGCGCTGCTACGGGAAAACAGCCTGTTCGGCGTGCTGTCGCTGCTCACCGGTCAACGATCCGATCGTTTTTATCACGCCGTTGCCTTCACCCGCGTTGAAATGATCACGGCACCGGCCGCCTCGGTGCGGCGTGCGATTGAGCTGGATGCCAGCGTTGGTCTGCTGTTGCTGCAGGGTCTCTCCTCACGCATCCTGCAGACGGAGACGATGATCGAGACCCTCACCCATCGCGACATGTCCTCGCGGCTGGTGAGTTTTCTGCTGGTGCTCTGCCGCGACTTCGGCGTACCCAGCAGCGAGGGCATCACCATCGATCTGCGCCTCTCCCACCAGGCGATCGCCGAGGCCATCGGCTCCACCCGCGTGACGATCACCCGCCTGCTCGGCGACCTGCGCAACGAGGGCCTGGTCCAGATCGATCGCAAGAAGATCACGGTGTTCGACCCGATCGCCCTGGCCAAGCGCTTCAGCTGAGCGGTCGCGGCACAGGGCCGCCAGCGCCCGTGGGCTGCCTGACCCTCTCGCCGGAAGGGGAAGGGGAAGGGGGGAGGGGGCGAGGGGAAAGACCGCTTCAAAGTGTCGCTTTCGCCCGTCAAGCACGACAAGGGCACAGGGCACAGGGCACAGGGCACCATGCGTGGGCTTCAGCACCTCAGACGCTGCCAGGAGCGGGTTGCCCCCCTGTGCTTCAGCTGCAGCCCTCGCACTGAGTTTGAATCAGCCCTGAGGGAGAGGGGCCCTGCCCCGCAGATTCCGGCCACGACAGGACTTGATCCTGCGGCCGGGAACCCAGCCGCTCCCCCAGCTCCCCAGGGTTGCCTGAAAGTCCAGACGAAAGGCCACTCAGGCTCGCAGATGTCATCCCTGAAGCCGATCGGGACAGGGCCTGGCTTGCAGCCGCACGTGTCAAGGCTGGCCT
>Ga0172376_10004189_pt1 | contig 16569 bp, 15 predicted proteins | sample Lak35m_FD_121114 | JGI IMG/M metagenome (GOLD analysis project Ga0172376, IMG submission 121114) | Freshwater microbial communities from Kabuno Bay, South-Kivu, Congo - kab_092012_35m | ecosystem: Environmental > Aquatic > Freshwater > Lake | place: Democratic Republic of the Congo: South-Kivu... | reverse complement strand
GACCGCCGAGGTGACCGATCCAGTCGTTCTGGTCGTCGATCGCGATGAAGAGGACGTTGGGTCGGCGAACATCATCGGCCTGCAGGACGCGACCACCGATGGAGACCGCCGCCATCACCCCCGCGCAAACCGCCAGCCATCCCCGCGCCGTCATCTGTGCCCTCATACGTCGATCGGCCCGACTGTCGTCGGCCGGTGCCGGTTCGTACGGTACCACGGACCGGGTCACGGCGACGGGGCATGGGCAGCTCCGACGCATCGGGCCTCGTGGGGATCGTCATCAGGCGGCGCGCGACGGGCGCGAGGGGAGCGACGGGCCGCGGCCGTCACGGAGCCGTGCGAACCAGCCAGCGGCCCCCGCTGGCCGCCAGGTGCATGATTCACGCATGCCGCGCACGAAGTCGGCGAGTGCCGCCGCGAAGGAAGGATAGGTCGCGGCGCGGTAGGCCCGCCAGTCGGGCAGTTCCCGCATGATGCGCCGGTGGGCGATCCCGAGATCGTGGTAGGGGATGAAGGGGAAGAGGTGATGCAACGCATGGTACCTAAGGCCCACCGGAAACATGAGCACCACGAGCGGCGTCCGGCCCTCGACGTTGATCGAGTCGTCGAGCTGCTCGGCGAAGGTCATCGTCATCCCGTCGCTGCGATACCGGTGCGCGACGAGCGTCCGCACGTGATTGAGTCCCAGCGCGAGGACCGCAATCAGATAGAGCTTCACGAGCGCCCCCCAGCCGAGCGGCACCTCGACCTGCCCGACGCGAACCTCCGTGATGAAGGGGAGCGTGGCGAGGACGAGGGCCTGGCCGAAGCAGAGCAGCTCGGTCATCGCCCAGAGCCGTCGCGGAGCGTCGGCGGGAACCTCGCGACGGTGCCACGGATTGATCACCAGGGGCGAGCACCGCTCGAGCGCCCACTGACGCAGCCGCGGATGCAGGAACGAGACCGGCGTGATGACGAGGAACCGGACCACGGCGAGCAGGGGCAGCACCGCGATCTCCGCCAGAAACGCGGCCGTCACCCACGGCCGTGCGGTCCCGAGCGGCAGGTACTCGCCATCCCGTGGGGTGCCATAGTGCCGCGCGTTGTGATGCACGAGGTGATGCTCGTAGCAGAACGACGGCATCATGAACGGGATGCCGAAGAGCAGGTTCCACGCCGCCGTGAAGCCGCGCATCGCACCGCGGCGAAAGTGCACGATCTCGTGCATGAAGAGCGCGGCGCGGAACAGCGCGATGCCCGCCACGAGCCAGGCGCCGAGCTGCGCCGGTGACAGCCACGGCTGCAGGACGTGGATCGCCGCCGCGATCACGCCGACGGCGAGCGACACGAAAAGATCGGTCCAGTAGACGACCGGCCGTGGCCGGGAGAGGTCGGCCACGAGGCGGCGGGCCCGCGCGATCCAATCGGTCGAGACGTCGGTCGGGGTGTCGGCCATGGCAGGGTCGGTGGGGGGGTGAGGACCCACGAGGGGGTTCGTTCGTCCGCGCGCCTCGGGCGTCGTGAGCGGAGTCCGCCGAGACGGCACAATCCGCACGGTCCGTTCGCTCGCTGGGCATGGAGCCCGCGTCGCATCGCGGCTACAGTGTCCGCGTCGAACGTGCAGGAATTCCACCGACCCGCGCGTCGGCCGTGCCACGCATCCGGCACGATGGCCGACACCTGATCGACGGGTCGATCACCGCAATCTGACCCGCCATCCTCCGGGCGTCCTTTCCGTGAAACCCACGCTCCTCGTCCTCGCCGCCGGCATGGGCAGCCGCTACGGCGGACTCAAGCAGATCGACCCGATGGGTCCGTCCGGCGAGACGCTGCTCGACTACTCCGTCTTCGACAGCCTGCGGGCCGGGTTCGGGAAGGCCGTCTTCGTCATCCGGCCGGACTTCGAGGACGCCTTCCGGGAACGCGTGCTCGCACGGTTCGCCGGGCGGATCGAGACGGCGCTCGCCTGGCAGACGCTCGACGCGCTGCCCGACGGGTTTTCCGTGCCGGCGGGCCGCGAGAAGCCCTGGGGCACGAGCCATGCGATCCTCTGCGCCCGCGACGTCGTCTCCGGGCCCTTCGCGATGATCAACGCCGATGACTTCTACGGTCGGGACGCGTTCGCCGTCATGGGGCGACGACTCGCGAGCCTCGATGCCGAGTCGAACCGCTCCTGCATGGTGGGCTTCACGCTCGCGGGCACGCTCTCGGAGCACGGCACCGTCACCCGCGGCGTATGCCGCACCGACGCCGGCGGCTTCCTCACCGACATCCGCGAGATGACCGACGTGGGGCGGACGGCGGCGGGGCTCGCGGGACGGGATGGCGGCGCGCTCGTGCCGCTCTCCGGCAGCGAGCCGGTGAGCATGAACCTCTGGGGCTTCACGCCCGCGATCTTCCCGCAGCTGGAGGAGGAGTTTCGCCGCTTCCTCACGGCGCGGGGCACCGAGCCCAGGAGCGAGTGCTACATCCCCACGACCGTCGGCGATCTCGTGCACTCCGGACGGGCCACCTGCGAGGTGCTCCCCACCACCTCCACGTGGTTCGGTGCCACCTACGCGGAAGACAAGCCGCTCGTGCAGGCCAGCCTCGCCAGGCTCGTGGCGGCAGGCGAGTATCCGCCCAACCTGTGGGCGTGAGCGCGGCCGCCATCCCGGCGTTCAGCGGACGGCGCGGCGCAGCCAGAACCCCGACGCGAGCAGGGCGACGCCGCTCGAGAGCAGGTTGATGCCGAAGATGACGCCGAGGAACACCGGTGCCTGCGCCGTCGAGGCCGTCAGCAGGATGCCGCCGAGCACCGCGGTCACGAGTCCGTCGACGAGCACCCAGCCCCACGGGAATCCGCGCGGCAGGGAGAAGGCCGCCGTCAGTTTGGCCGCCGCCTCGAACAGGATGAGCACGCCGAGGAACGTCACGAGCACGTGAATGCCCTGGACCGGGATCGCGATCATCGCGGTGCCCGCGACGACGGCCAGCGCCCCGCAGACCAGCGCGAGCCAGAAGCCTCGCCACGTGTACGTGCCGGCCGCCATGCCGAGCTGGGTGACGCCGGCGGCGAGGAGCATGAAGCCGATCACCCAATCGACGAGCGTCGACGCCGCCCAGGGCACGGCGATCGCCAGCGTCCCGAGGAGGGCGAGCGCGCCCCCCACCCAGAAGCACCACGACTGCATGGCGTGCATCGGCTCGAACGGGCGACCGTCGTCGCGGGGGCCTCGGTCGGAATCGGCGAGGGACATGCGGCGCACCTCCGGTGCGGATGCGAGGGCTTTGGGAAGCGGGCGTCAGCTGCCCCGACCGTCGCGCCGTCCCTGCCGGCGCCGGCCCTGCGCCGTCGTGTGGCCGCGCAGCCGCGTATCGAGGCCGGCGAGTCGCACGCGGGACGCCTTGAGCTTGGCGGCGGCACGCACCTGTGCGGCGGGCAGGGCCGCGATGACCTGGCTCTTGTGCTTGCTGGTCGCCTTGGTGGCGGCCACGGTCGCCGGCCGGCCCGTGCGGCGCTTCTTGGAACCCGCGGCCGTCCGCTTCGTCGGGACCTGCTCGCTCGCCGCCCCGGCCTTGACTGGCGCCCCGGCCTTCGCCGGCGCCCCGGCCTTCGCCGGCGTCCCGGCCTTCGCCGCTGCCTTGCCGACTGCACCAGCCTTGGCGGCAGCCGGCTTCCCGGGAGCCTTGCTCGCACCGGCCTTCTCGGATCCGCCGGGCTTCACCGCGCCGCGGACCGCGGCGGCCGCCTTCCGCACCGCTGATGCGGGACCGGTCGTCTGGCTCACGAACTCGGCGAGCGCTGCACGGGTCGAGGCGCGGGTGGCGCGGTGCATCCGGGCACGGGCCGCCTTCGTCGGGCCGCCACCAGTCGCCGATGTCACCGCCTTCGCGACCGACGTGCCGAGTTCCGCGAGGCGGGCCTCGATGCGACTCACCACGTCCGCAAAGAGGTCGCTCTTCGCGCGGCTGCGCTCGTTGCCGCCGACTCCGCGTGCCGCCGCCGCACGCTGACTCGACCGCCGCTGGTCACGGAACTGGTCGCGCCACTTGTCGCGAAGGGCACGAGCCTGCCCGACGAGCGTGCCGAGCTGTGCCTTCGTGGCCGCCGCGAGCGCACTGCCACTGCTCGCATCGAAGATGCGCCGCTCGGCGGCATCGAGCAGCGCGAGTGCACCGGACGTCGATTGCGTGGACTTGGCCATGACGAACATTCCCCAGGATCGAGAGCGTGAGAACGGGACAGTCAGAGCCCGCGGGTGCCATCCCAACCGACGACCATCACGACAGGACCGCAGTCGCTCCCCGGGCCGGCCGGGATTCTACCGTCGCCACGGGCCGGCGACCGAAGTCGTGCTCGATCGCGAAGCGCGCCATCCGCATGAGCGTCGGCATGTCGAGGTCGGGGCAGGGCAGGTGGCCCGCGATCGCCACCGTGTTGGTGCGGTCGAACGTCGGGTCGTTCCGCAGGTAGCTGCGATAGATGTCGAGCTGTTCCCGCATGGTGTCGGCAAACCAACGCTCGTCGCAGAGGTCGGGGTCATCCGCCCGCGCCGCCCGCGAGTAGGTCTCGACCGCCTGCTGCACGAGCCGGCCGATCGTGTCCATCGGGACCGGATTGGGGTGGGTGAGGTGGTAGGTGCGTCCCCGGGCCGCAGGCGACTGCACCGCGTGCGAGACCACGTCGGACACCCAGTCCACGGGCACGAAATTCTTGCCGTCGTCGGCCCCCACACCCAGGAGCGCGACGAGCGCCGGCCCGCTCGTCGACCCGATCAGGACTCGCGTCAGGAGGGTGTGGCCGAGCCTGAGCACCGCGAAGAGGCCGTGATAGGTGGACGTGAAGCCGGTCCGCGAATCGCCCACGATGATCGAGGGGCGAAACACGGTCACCGTTTCGAGGTGATCGGCTCCCCGCACCAGCCGCTCCGCCGCCACCTTGCTCCGCTCGTAGTCGTTGCCGAAGTCCTGCCCGACCTCGAGTTCATCCTCCCGCACGGTCCCGTCGCGGAGGCCGCAAACGTAGGCGGTGGACACATGGTGGAAATGGCGGATTCCGGCCTGCCGACACACGTCGAGCACGTGCCGGGTGCCCTCCACGTTGGTCCGCCAGGGCTCGCACGCCGGATCAGTGCCCCGAAACGTCAGGCTCGCGGCGTTGTGCAGCACCTCGTCGCAGTGGGTGGCGATCCACTCGAGCGCGGCCGCATCCAGGCCGCAGTCGGCCCGCGTGAGATCCCCCTCGAGCACCACCGGACGGGGCAGCGCCCGACCCAGCACGCGTTCCCAATACCGCACGATCGCCTCGACCCGCTCGGCCGCCGGCCGCTTGCGGTCGCGCCGCGCCACCACGGCCAGGCCGCGCCCATCGAGGAGCAGGTCCCTGACGAGGTAGGAGCCGAGGAGTCCCGTGACGCCGGTCAGCAGCAGCGTATTTCGCGAAGCCGTAATCAGGGTCGCATCCTGCGACGAGGGAAGACGAGCCACCTTGGCGGGCGGAGCATACGGGATCGGATCGAGAATGCTCAAGCCGTGGACCGTCCGCAGGCCCGTCGCCGTATACTTCGGTCGTTCGATTCGCGTCTGGCTGTCCATCGCGGGAGTGCGCTCGATGCCGCTGTGGTCGCTGCCCCCGTCGCGCGAACCGGAATTGATGGACGACCCGGGCCTGCCCGAGGCGGAGCATGTCGTCGCCCTGGCGGCACTCGCCCGCATCAACGCGATTTCGCGGACGAGCGAACAGATCGCACGACGCGTCGCCTCGCGATTCGACGCGCGAGGCCGCCCGGCAGCCTCACGTCTGAATTCGCCCCCGAACTCGCCCCTGAAGGTGATCGACGTCGCCTGCGGTGGCGGTGACGTGACCATCGGTCTGGCCGTCCGTCTCGGTCGTCTCGCGGCCCTGCGGGGTCATGCGGCGCCCGAGGTCATCGGCATCGACCTGAGCGAAGTGGCCCTGGAACGGGCCCGGCGCCAGGCGGCCGCTCAGGGCGTGGCGGTGCATTTCCTGGCCGCCGACATCACGGTGGCGGGGTGCCCACCGTGCGACGTGGCGGTGAGTTCGCTGTTTCTCCACCACCTCGACGACACCACGGCGACGCGGTTGCTCGAGTCGCTGGCGGTCGCCAGCCGCTTCGGGGTCGTGATCTCCGATCTGATCCGCAGCCGCCTCGGTCTCGCCCTGGCGGTGGTCGGCACCACCCTCTTGTCGCGTTCCCGGGTGGCCCGCGTCGATGGCCCCCGGTCCGTCCGCGCCGCCCGGACGCCCGCCGAATACCGAGCCCTGTTCGCCGCCGCCGGAATGGGCACGGCGACGGTCCGCCGCACATGGCCCGAGCGGGTGATCGTGGACTGGCCCGGACGAGGGCATCCGGCTTTGGCGAGGGCGTCATGATCACAGGCCAGGGACGGCCACACGCCGGAGCCACGCCGACGCAGACTCGAGCGGCAGCGGAGATTTCCCCGCGGGGCCGGGCTGACCGTGCTCAGAGCGACCGCGCCTGGGACGTCGTCGTCGTGGGCGCCGGCCCCGCCGGAAGCGCCACGGCCCTGAGGCTGGCACGCGCGGGATTCCGCACGCTCCTCGTGGATCGCGGCACGATGCCTCGGCCCAAGGTGTGCGGATGCTGTCTGTCCACGACCGCCCTCGCCGAGCTCGACGACCTGGGCTCTCATGCGCACGACGCCTCTCCGTTCGCATCGCTGCCCGCCGGGAGCGTGCCTCTCGAACGCCTGCGCGTGGCGGGGGGAAAACGGCTCGCCCGACTGCCGTTTCCCGGCGGAGCCGTCGTGTCTCGTGAGACGCTCGACACCTCCCTCGTGAACACGGCCGTCGCCGCGGGATGCGCATGGCTGCCACACGCCGAGGTCATCGGCATCGACGACGCCTCCGCGGTGGGTGAAACGCCGTCGATCACGATCAGCGTGCGGCACGCGCTCGGAGCCGCGGTGCCCACGGCCGGCACGGCAGATCGACTGGCATGCCAGGTCGTCGTGATCGCCGCCGGACTCGCGGACGCGGTCCGCGTCGGTTCCGAGCGGCCCCGCGAGGGGCGCTCCGCACGCGGCCGGATCGTGGCAGCGGGCAGTCGCGTGGGCCTCGGCGCCGTGCTCCCCCCCGATGCCGCGGTCCTGCCGGACGGTGAGCTCGTGATGGCCGTCGGTCGCGTCGGGTATTGCGGCATCGTGCGGCTCGAGGACGGACGGATCGACCTCGCCGCCGCGGTCGATCCGCGCGTCCTGGCCGCCGGCGCGCGGGCCGGCGAGGTCGTGCGCTCCATCCTCGGGGACGCGTTCCCCGCAGGGTTTTCCGCAGCGCCCGACGACTGGATCGATCACGCGGCGATCGCCTCCGCGGCGTTTCGCGCGACGCCGGCCCTGACGCACGCCTCCCCCCTCGTCGCGGGAGCCGGCGGACGCGTGTTCCGGGTGGGCGACGCGGCGGGCTACGTCGAGCCGTTCACCGGCGAAGGCATCGGCTGGGCGCTGGCCGGCGCGAGGCTTCTCGCCACCGCGCTCGTCGCGTCCGGCGACGGTGGGCAGATCGACCCGGCGAGCGCGGGCACGCGCTACCGTGCCGCCCACACGGCGTACTTCGCGGGGCGCCATCGCCGCTGCCGCCGCATCGCCCGCGGACTGCGCGTCGGGCCGGTCGTGACGGGTCTCGTGCACGCGGCACGACTGGCACCCTGGGCGGCGCGGCGAGTCGTGCCACTGCTCGTCGGACACGCGCGCCCGCGCGCACGCGTGCGGCGCGTCGATCACCCCGGGGAAGGGAGCCCGGCACCATGAGCCTCGTGATTCTCGGCATCGGCACCGCGACGCCGCCGCACCAGATCGCCCAGTCCGACGCCGCCCGTCTGGCGGCGGGCTTCGCCAACGTGGAGCCGGGACACGAACGCACGCTCGCCGCCATCTATCGCCAAACCCGCATCCGCACCCGCGGCTCGGTGCTCCTCGAGGATCCCGGTGAGGAGCCCTACCTGCAGACCTTTTTTCCACCGGCCGACGCGTCGCACGACGGCGGCCCCACGACGGGTGCTCGGATGGAGCGGTACGCGACCGAGGCCGGCGCGCTGGCGGTGCACGCCGCCCGCACCGCGATCGATGCCGCGGGCATCGCGCCGGCCTCCATCAGCCACCTCGTCACCTGCTCGTGCACCGGTTTCGTCACGCCCGGGGTGGACCTCGAACTCGTCGATGCCCTCGGCCTTCCCGCGGATGTGTCCCGCACGCACGTGGGATTCATGGGGTGTCATGGTGCCTTCAATGCGCTGCGGGTCGCGGACGCCTTTACGACGGCGAATCCCGACGCCATCGCGCTCGTGGTCTGCGTGGAGCTCTGCAGCCTGCATTTCCAGTACGGCAGCCGGAGCGATCTCGTCGTCGCCAACAGCATCTTCGCCGACGGGGCCGGAGCGGTCGTCGGCGTGGGTGCCGGGCACGCGGCCGATCGCGCGGGTCGTCCCTGGCGGCTCGCGCGCCAGTGGTCGCGCATCCTGCCCGACTCGCGCGACGAGATGGGCTGGATCATCGGCGACCACGGCTTCGAGATGAACCTGTCGGCACGCGTGCCCGCGGTCATCGCCGCCGCGCTTCCGGAGACACTCGCCGACGTCCTGGGCGGCGTCGGCCTGGAGGTGGCGGCCGTCGCCGACTGGGCGGTGCACCCGGGCGGACCGCGCATCCTCGCCCGTGTCGAGGAGTCACTCGCGCTCGACCCGCAGGCCCTCGCCGACTCCCAGGCGGTGCTCGCCGAGCACGGCAACATGTCGAGTGCCACGATCCTCTTCATCCTCGAGCGGGTGCTCGCGGGGGGCGCGGGGCCCTGCGTGGCGATGGCATTCGGACCGGGGCTGACGACGGAGCTCGCGCTCTTCACGCGCGACGCGTGAGCGACCCGGTCACCCGCGCGCGAGACGGAGCGTCTCGTCGTACGACCGCAGCCCCGCCGTGGCCCCGACGCCGGTCACGCAGCAGGCGGCCGTGGCCGCTCCGAGCCGGCCGGCCTCGTCGAGCGGCATGCCCCGCAGCAGCCCGGTGATCAGGCCCGCGAGAAACGCGTCGCCCGCGCCGGTCGTGTCGGCCACCGGTCCCGGAGCCGGCACGCAGGGAATCCCGAGGAGGGCGGGACTCGTCGCCGACTCGGAGAGGATGACGCCTCGCGTGCCGAGCTTCACGCCGACGACGCCCGCGCACCCCGCCTCCCGATACCGGTCGACGATCGCCCGCGGGTCGTCGAGCCCCGTCTGGTGGCTCGCCTCGTCGAAGCTCGGCACGTAGCAATCGACGTGACGCAGGGCGGGGGCGACCTGGTCGAGCAAGCCGCCGCTGCCGCCCGTCTCGAGCGCGATCCGGCAGCCCGTCTCCCGCGCGGCGGCGAGCGCCGCGGCCAGGTCGGCCTCGAGCGCGGGCAGCAGGCCGACGTAGCCGACGAGGAGATAGCGGCTGCGCGCGCACAGCCCGCCGTGCCGCGCGAGGAAGCCGGCATCGAGCGCGGCCGGCGCGCCCACGTGGTGGGCGAAGCTGCGTTCACCGGACGGGTCGATCAGGGCGGCGGTCGTGCTCGTGGCGAGCGACGGGTGTGTCTCGAGCGCCGTCGCGTCGATCGCCTCGACGGCGAGGCGATCGCGGATCAACCGGCCCCACACGTCGTCCCCGACGAGGCTCGCCGCAGCCACACGCACCCCGAGCCGACGCATGGCGATGCCGGTGTTGCAGACGATGCCGCCGGTGGTGGCCTCGATCGGCTCGACGTGGAACAGCCGGCCGCCGCCGACCGCGGCCCCGAGCGGCACCGGCCGCACGAGCATGTCCGCCACGCACGTGCCGCAGATCGTGCAGTCGATGTCGCGGGCGGCATCTCGGGACATGGTCGGCGACGCGTCGGGGGCCAGGGCCGGCGTCGCAGCGATGGCGGTGCCGAGGTGACCACAGTGTACCGGGCCGCCGCGCGGTACCATCTGGCCCATGCACACCCGCCATCCCAAATCGCTCGACCTCAAGCTCGCGCGGATCGTCGCCGATCCGTCGTGCCGCGACTTCATCCTCGCCGACGCCAAGGACGCCGACATGGCCTTCGGGCTGGCCGCGCCGGGCCTGCGGCCGGGCGGGGATCCGGCCACCGGACCCTTCCGATCGATCGAGGAGTATCGCGAGAACATCCGCGCGCTCGTCTCGCAGGGGCTCGTCGACATCATGCTCATGAGCGCGAGCACCAGCGAGGTGCTCGCGATCGAGGAGGGGCTCTTCGTCGATTCCGCCGTGACCCCCGCGGTGCGGATGAACGACACGTCCGACATCTGGCTCGCGGCGGGCACGGGCGGCTACCCGCGGGAGCCCGCCCTGCCGTTTTCCACGACCACGATCGCCCAGGCCCGCTGCGGCCGCGTGGACGCCGCGCACGCCGACACGGCCCGGGGCGCGACCCTGGGGCTCTTCTCGCTCACGCTCAACGACGACGCCGCGCTCGACCGGGCCATGCTCGCGGCATACCGCGATTTCCGCATCGACGCGGAGCGGCAGGGGTTTCGTCATTTTCTCGAGGTGTTCTTCCCCAACGCCCTCGGCCGCGTCCCCGGCCGGGCGAGTGGCGAGCGGCCACGGGACGTCGCGCGGTTCCTCGCCGACCACGTCGTCCGCGCGCTGGCCGGTGTGCCGCGCGCGGGCCGACCGCTCTTCCTCAAGATCCCCTACCTCGGGCCGGCCGTGACGGAGCAGCTCGCCGCGTACGACCGCACGCTGGTGGTGGGCATCCTCGGCGGCGGTGCCGGCACCACGCACGATGCCTTCGCCCTGCTCGCCGACGCCAAGGCGCACGGCGCGCGTGTCGCGCTCTTCGGACGCAAGATCAACGCGGCCGAGCATCAGCCCGAGTTCGTCCGCCACCTGCGGGCGGTGGCCGACGGCGAGGTGGATGCCGCGGAGGCGGTGCGTGCCTACCACGGTGCCCTCGCGCGGCTCGGCATCCGGCCGCACCGCTCGCTCGATGACGACCTCGCCCGCATGGACACGGCGACCGCGTACGGCGGGTGACCGTCGCGTGACGCCGCGCGGCACACGAATGCCGCGTGGTCAAGGGACTGCGGGCGCCGCCCGCCGGTTTTTCGCGCATGCGACGCCGGATCGCGCGGACGGCGCGCGAGGCGCCGTGCGGGCGTCGGGTATGGGTTTCTCCGCCGATGCGGCGCCGCGCCCGGGAGCTGCAGGATCTCCGTGGCGACGGTCGATCCCCCTTGCCGGTCCCGCGCATGGGCTGCCCGCCCGCGCCCGGAAACCGCTCGTCGTGTCCGTTTCCCCTCTCTCGTGCAGGAGTCTTCCATGCAGCGCATGCTCTTCGTGATGGCGGTCGTGTCGACCCTCGTGCTCTCCTCGTTCGCGTCGGCAGCCGATGCCCCCGCGAATCGTGCCCAGGTCAACGGGGCGCGCAAGGGTCCGGTCGCCAAGCTGATCGAACTCGAGAGGCGGAAGAACGAGTGGTTGCGGCAGCAGTTCGGCCGCTGAGCCGGGCCGGCCTGCCTCCCGTCGCGACGAGACAGCGTCCGACGGCGTGGCCGGCCGTGCCCGGCGGCGAGCCGCCGCCACGCTGCTCCGAACGACCGACGTCCCACTCCTCGGCAGTCGCGAGGATCCACACAATCCGATAGGCGCCCGGGCGGCGCGGCCAGCCTGCACCCGCAGGCCGGCCCGCCGCCCGGCTCGTTTCGTGCCCCGGCCGGCTGCCGACCTCACGCCTTCCACCAGAGAGCGTCCATGCGACCGACCTCCCGCCGCTGGATCGACGGTCTGCGCGAGACGGTCGCGGAGGCTCGCGCGGCCCGACCGCTGCCCGACCTCTCGGCCCCGTCGGCAGCCCTCGCCGCGGAACGCATGATCCTCGCCGCCCGACTCACCACGTGGCTCGCTGGCATCGACGCCCTCGCAGCGGCGCGCCGTGCCCGGACGGATGCCGCCGCCGACCCGGACGTCGTCATCGTGCTCTCGACGAGCCCGGTCGGGATCGTCGCCGCGGCCGACCTCCTCGATCCGCGTGGCGGCCCCTTCGCGGGCCTGGGCTCCCGGATCGAGCCGGTGACCGAGCTGGAGTACCGCCGCTGGTGCATGCGGGCACCCGACGAGGCGTGCATTGCCCATGTCATCCTGTGGAACTGGCTGAAGACGCGGGTGCCCCAGCAGCGTCACGCCGAGTTTGCGCGCCATCCGCTCGGCCCGCACGAGGCCTACTGGCTGCATCGCACCGGCGTGACCGGGGCGGGTGACGCCGATCGCCGCGAGAGCCACCTCTGGAAATGGAACGGCCGGCACGCGAGCCTTCTCGAGCCCTTCGTGACCGAGGTGATCACCGGCCGGGCCGCGCGGGACGACCGCTGACGCGCGGGACGATTGCGAATTCGCCCGCAAGGCGGTAGGGTTCCCGCATCGTCCGGCCCGCCTGTCGAGCCCCATGCCGCACCGCATTCTCGTCACGACGACGTCGTTTCAGGACACGCCGGGCGAGCATCATGCGGCGCTCGCCGCGACCGGCTGGGAGGTGGTGACGGCCCGTGGTCCGCTCTCCGAGGCGGACACCCTCGCCCTCGTCGGCGAGATCGACGGCTTCATCTGCGGCGACGACATGATCACGGCGGCCGTGCTCGATCGGGCGCGGCCGAGGCTGCGGGTGCTGAGCAAGTACGGCATCGGGGTCGACAAGATCGACGTCGCCGGCTGCACCGCCCGCGGCATCCCGGTCCTGTTCACGCCCGGCGTCAACCACACGACCGTGGCGGAGCACGCGTTCCTGCTCCTCCTGTCGCTCGAGAAGCACCTCCTCTTCCACGCCGACTCGACCCGTTCCGGCGGCTGGCAGCGGAAGACCGGCCGCGAGCTGCTCGGCAAGACGATCGGCATCGTGGGCATGGGCCGCATCGGCAAGGAGGTCGCCGTCCGCGCGCACGCCTTCGGCATGAAGCCGCTCGGGCACGACGTGGCGTGGGACGACGCCTTCGCGGCGGCCCACGGCATCGAGCGGGCCGCTTCGCTCGACGACCTCTTCGCCCGGTCCGACTACGTCTCGCTCCACACGAACCTCACGCCCGCTACCCGCGACCTCGTGCGGACCGAATCGATCGCACGGATGAAGCCGGGCGTGATCGTGATCAACTGCGCGCGGGGCGAGATCGTCAACACCGCGGACATGGCCGCCGCGCTCGCCTCGGGGAGGGTGCGGGGTTACGGCACCGACGTCCTCGACGTGGAGCCGCCACCCGCGAACCACCCGCTCACCCATCTGCCCACCTGCCTCGTCACGCCGCACGTCGGCTCGCGCACCCACGAGAGCGTGCAGCGCCAGGCGATGGCGGCCGTGACGAACCTCGTGCGGGCGATGCGCGGGGAGGCCCCCCTGGCGCAGGTGAATCCGGAGGTGCCGGTGACGAAGGTGACCTGACGGGAAGGGGAGGGGCGGACATGGCCGAGACGTTCCACGTGGTGCCGATCGCGCGGCACGAGTCGCTCGTCAGGGCGGCCTATCTCGCGCGGGGATTCGCCGAGACCGAGGCGGTGGATGCCGCACGGCTGGCGACCGCCGCCACGCGCCACGGCATCCGCACGCACAACGCGATCAAGGCCCTCGACCTCGACAGCCACTTCGGCTCGAAGGCCGGAGGCTGCGTGCCGCGGGCGACGATCCGCCGGCTGCCGTCGCGGTTCGACGCCTGCCAGACCTGGGACGCGTGCAAGAAGCTCGGCCAGTCGGTCGCGTGGGAGGCGATCGAGACCTGCATCGGGCTGGCCGACGTCCACGGCAGCGGCACCGTCGCGGTGGACAACGCCTTCCACTACCTCTGGGGCGGCGGCTACGTCATGGAGGCGGCCCGCCGCGGCTACGTCGCCTACACGAACTGCACCGCCTCGCTCGCCGAGGTCGTGCCCTTCGGAGGCGTGTTCCCCACCCTCGGCACGAATCCGCACTCGTGGGGCTTCCCCACGATGGACGCGGTCGGCTATCCGCTGGTCATCGACTGGGCCACGAGCGTCATCGCGATGGGCCGCGTCCAGCAGCTCAAGCGCGAGGGGAAGATGCTGCCCCCCGACGCCGCCGTGGACGCGGGCGGCCGTCCCACCACCGACCCGGCACACGCCGTCTCACTGCTCCCCTTCGGCGCGCACAAGGGGTATGGCCTCGCGCTCCTGAACGAGGTCGTCGCGGCGCTCATCGGCGGCTCGCTGCCGACGATCCGCAGCCGCGCCGCCGTGCCGGGCGAGAAGCAGGGCTGTGCGTTCTTCTTCCAGGTGATCCACCCGGAGGCGATCTCCGGCGGCGCGTTCGCCCGGGGTCGCTCGCAGGCGGCCAACGTGCAGGCGGTCCTCGCCGACATCCTGGGCCACGGCAACGACCGGTGCCTGCTGCCCGGCCAGGTCGAGGCCCAGGCGGCCGCACGAAGCGACCGCGCGGGCGGACTTCTCTTCTCGCGCGCCGAGGTGGAGGCGCTCGACGCGATCGCCCGCGAGGCGGGCGTGGAGCCGCTCGTGGCCGACACGTTGCCGGTGTTCACCGAGGGACCGGCCTGACCTGCCTCGACCCCCTTTGCCGCCCCGCACGCGAGGAGACACGATGGGACTTCCCCTGAAGCCGAAGGAATCCTGCGCGTTCGACGCGGTCGCACTCGGCGAGATCATGCTGCGGCTCGACCCGGGCGAGGGGCGGATCCGCACGGCCCGCAGCTTCCAGGCCTGGGAAGGAGGCGGCGAGTACAACGTCGCCCGCGGCCTCCGGAAGTGCTTCGGCCTCCGCACCGCCGTCGTGACCGCCTTCGTCGACAACGAAGTGGAGCACCTCATCGAGGACTGCATCATGCAGGGGGGCGTGGCCACCGACTTCATCCGGTGGCGTCCCGATGACGGGATCGGCCGCAGCGTGCGCAACGGCCTCAACTTCACCGAGCGGGGCTTCGGAATCCGCGGTGCCGTCGGCGTGCCCGACCGGGGCAACACGGCGGCCAGCCAGATGAAGCCCGGCGACGTCGACTGGGACCATCTCTTCGGCAGGCTCGGCGTGCGCTGGTTCCACACCGGCGGCATCTTCGCGGCGCTCTCCGCGACCACCGCGGACCTCGCCATCGAGGCGGTGCAGGCGGCGAAGCGGCACGGCACGGTCGTGTCGTACGACCTCAACTACCGGCCGAGCCTCTGGAAGAGCATCGGCGGGCACGCGAAGGCGCGCGAGGTGAACCGGGCGATCGCCCGGCACGTCGACGTGATGATCGGCAACGAGGAGGACTTCACGGCGTCGCTCGGCTTCGAGGTGGCGGGCGTCGACCACACCCTCTCCGCGATCGAAACCGATGCGTTCAAGCGGATGATCGAGACCGCGGTGCGGGACTACCCCAACTTCAAGGTCGCGGCCACCACGCTCAGGCGGGTCATCACGGCGACGCGGAACGACTGGAGCGCGATCCTCTGGCACGATGGCGCCTTTCGCGAGAGCCGGAAGTATCCCGACCTCGAGATCCTCGATCGTGTCGGCGGTGGCGACAGCTTCGCGAGCGGCCTGGCCTTCGGGTTCCTCGAGTTCAACGACCCGCAGCACGCGGTGGACTACGGCGCCGCCCATGGCGCCCTTGCCTCGACCACTCCCGGCGACACCTCGATGGCCACGCGAGCCGAGGTGGAGAAGGTCATCACCGGCGGCGGCGCCCGCGTCGTGCGGTAGCCACGTTCGAGCCGCCGCATCGCGTCACGCACCGGCCGCCCCCGGTGCCCGGCCGGTGCGCACGACGGGTTTCAGCGCGGGTCCGCCGGCGGGGGCACGCGCCGCCCGAGGCAGATGCGGAAGCCGTCCCGCGAGTCGGAGTACGTGACGCCGCGGATGCCGAGCCGCACGGCACAGCGGGCGTTGCCCGGGACGTCGAAGTAGTTGCCGCCACGGCAGACCGGTCGGCTGACGGTGCGGCGCTCGGCGTCCTCCCAGTGGATCTCCTCGTGGCCGCCCGTGGGATCGAAGTGGTCGATGACGAACTCCCAGACGCCGCCGCACATGTCGGCCAGCCCAAACCCGTTGCGGCCCCGCTCGCCGTAGTGGTCGACCGGCGAGACGAACGCGAAGCCATCGTTCCAGGGTGCCTTGCCGAGGGGCCAGGCCTTGGTGCGGCCCGGCAGCAGGTCGAGGCCGGAGATGTTCAGCCGGCCCTGCCCCTCCTCCAGTTCGTCGCCCCACCAGTAGGCGAGGCTCTCCGTGCTCCCGCCGCGACAGGCGTACTCCCACTCGGCCTCGGTGGGCAGCCGGTACTCGAGCTCCTCGGGCAGACGCCCGGCCTCGGCCTCGCGCCGTGTGAGCCAGCGGCAGAACGCCTGCATGTCGTCGTAGCTCACGCACACGACCGGAAAATCGTCGCGATTGGGGAAGGACCAGTTCGGATCGCGCCAGCTCTTCCCGCGCATCGATTTCCAGGGCTGCACGGTCGTCGTCGTGAGGTGGTAGCCGTCCCACTCCGTGTCGAAGACCTGCGTTTCACCATCCGGCTTCTCGGCATCGGTGACGAACCCGGACTCCTCCGCGAAACGACGGAACTGCCCCACCGTCACCTCCGTGCGCCCGATCCAGAACGCGTGGGGCACTCGCGTGGGGCG
>Ga0172376_10004185_pt1 | contig 16575 bp, 9 predicted proteins | sample Lak35m_FD_121114 | JGI IMG/M metagenome (GOLD analysis project Ga0172376, IMG submission 121114) | Freshwater microbial communities from Kabuno Bay, South-Kivu, Congo - kab_092012_35m | ecosystem: Environmental > Aquatic > Freshwater > Lake | place: Democratic Republic of the Congo: South-Kivu... | reverse complement strand
CGATCACAGCGCCGAGTTTGCCGCAGCTTCCAAACGTCACGGTGCATGCTCCGACGCTTCCCAAGTTGCCGGTCATCAAGCTGGGCGGCACGGGCACCACTTCGCGACTGCTGCCGGTCGAAACAAACAGCGGTAGCTCGCAGACGGCTCCGGTTGTGACCAACAGCAACCCGATCATCATCAACACGAACACCGTTCCCTCGCAGACCAATCGCGATCCGATCGTCACGAGTGCTCCTGACTCGGACATCGTGATCATCAACAACGTCGAAGTGACTGAGGTTGTCCAGAACACGACAGTGGTGGAGAACGCGTCCAACAATGGTTCCTACAGCGACGATGGATACGCGACTCAGGAAGTTGCAGTGGCAATTGAGCCGGTTGTCGAGGCAGCGGCTGTGGAACAAGTCGTCGAGACTCCCGTCTCGACGGCAGTGGAAGTGGCTCAAGCCTTCACGTTCCACAACACGACGGAAGTGTCGGTGACCTACTCGGTCCGCACTTCGAATTCCTCGTGGGGCACCTACACACTGGAAGCTGGCAAGAAGCACGAGTTCGAAATCAACCACTCGGCGATGGAGATCCGCTACGCCGGTAACGACGAGTCGCTCTCGATCCCCGGCAATACGCCCTACGCCTTCTTCGCTGATAACGGAGCAGTGGCACTCGCAACCGTCGACAAGGGTGAGTAACTCTGGTTGTCAGCCCGTCACTCAGGCATCGTCGAAAACGATCGAAGTAGCCCGAAGTGTTTGCGACGAAGTGCGTCCGATGACACAAGTACCGTTGAAACGGACTTCCTCGCAGATGTTTCGGGCTACTTTCCGATCTTCGAGTTGAAGAGTTGCTTTCGGATGATTTTGAAGAGCCTCGGCAACATCTGTTGCCGAGGCTCTTCGCATTTTCTGCGCTCATCACCACCGTGAGAGCTCAGTGACATCTCATTCTGACGGGCTAATCTGCTGCGGGCCTCAAATTGGGTTGTGACCTCTAGAGGAGCGCTCGATAGCACATGTCTGAAGTCTCGGTTGATGACCTGCTATCTGTCTGGGAAGAAGCTCGGCGTCAGGGACGCGACATTGCGCCCGAAGAGATCTGCCAAGAGCACCCCGATCTCATTCCCGAGTTCGCGCGACGCCTCGCGGGGATCCGTCGTTTTGAAGGACTGGCAAATGCTAGCGGCGCGTTGACCGTCGATGAGCCGACACCGGAAGAGAAATCTGCGACCGTCATTCTTCATCGAGACTCCAGTGTCGACTTGAAGGCCGAACGAGAACGCTCGTCTTCGAGGCGTAGTGTCGGTGACTACGAGATCTTGCGCGAGATCGCGCGGGGCGGCATGGGAGTGGTCTATCCGGCTCGGCATCGAAAGCTCGGACGCATTGTCGCCTTGAAGATGATCTTGGGTTCGAAGTTCGCCTCAGAGGAGCAGATTGCACGCTTTCATGCCGAGGCCGAAGCGGCTGCGAAGTTGGATCATCCCGGCATTGTGCCGGTCTTTGAGGTCGGTGAGTTTGAAGGCGAGCACTTTTTGGCGATGGCGTTTGTCGATGGCCAAAGCCTGTTGCAGCGAATCAAAGAAGCTCCGCTACTTCCCGCTGAGGCGGCACAACTCCTGAAGCAAGTCGCGGAGGCACTCGATCACGCGCATCGGCACGGGATCGTCCATCGCGACTTGAAGCCTCAAAACATCCTGCTGACCAAAGACGGTCAGCCGAAGATCACGGACTTCGGGTTGGCGAAGCAGATGGAGGCGGACTCAAGTCTCACTGCGACCGGGCAGATCATGGGTACTCCCAGTTACATGCCCCCCGAGCAAGCTTTAGGATGCACAGAACAAGTTGGCCCGCTGTCAGACCTGTATTCATTAGGGGCGACGTTCTACGCGATGCTGACCGGACGCCCGCCATTTCAGTCAGCGATGCTGACTGAAACCCTGCGGCAGGTCTGCGAGTCCGATCCGGTCGCGCCAAGAATGCTCAATCCGGCAATCCCGCGAGACCTCGAAACGATCTGTCTCAAGTGCTTGGAGAAGAAACCATCAGCCCGCTATCCGGCGGCTTCAGCTCTGGTGGAAGAATTACAGCGATACCTCAACGGCGAGCCGATCACGGCTCGCGCAACCGGCCGGGCCGAGCGTGTCTGGCGCTGGTGTCGGCGTCATCCGGTCGCGGCGGGACTGGTGATGATGTCGGGCATCGCGAGTGTGCTTCTGGTTGTTGGCGGCGTGTATCGGCAGCAGTCATTGCAGTGGCAACGCGCCGCAGAACTGCAGGAGCAACTCACAGCACAGCAATCGAAATTGGTCGAGCAGCAATTTGAGCTCACTCGACGTAGCGAAGAACTCGCCAATTTAGCTGTCGCCTCCGAGCATTTGAGCAAGGCCGGTGAAATCGCTTCGCGTCGAAAGCCCGGTTGGTCTTGGGATGCTCTTGAAGAAGTGCGAGCCGCTCAACAACTCAGTGGCGGACGGTTGGATCGAAGTCGACTGGCCACTCTGACCGCAGAATGCCTCTCTGCGAACGACATGCGTTTGGTCGCGACGCTTGAGTCGGGACTCTTTGCGAGCGACGTCTCCTTCAGTCCTGATAGTCGCCTTCTGGCTTTGGCCCAGCACCGAGGCACGCCAACGTGTTCGATTCAGGTCGTCGAGGTGGCCTCGCAGAAGAAACACGCGACGTACTCGATCTCAACAGCCGCCGGTAATGCGACGTCCTTCTTCGGCGCTCTCACCAAGGGTAACTTCAATCCTAAGTTTCAAGAAGGCTTCAGCGCGGTCGCCTTTAGTGGCGATGGCCGTTGGTTAGCAGCAGGTACTCGCAAAGGGCGAATCTATCTCTGGAATCGAGATTACACTGACAAGGATCCGGTCACGCTTGATGCATATGCCGATCAAGGTGTGGCGCGAGTCTTGTTTGCTCCCGATGCGAAGACACTGTTGGTCTCAAGCAGCGCCAACTCGGAACTGCGTTCGTTCGCCGTTGCTGAAACTTGGCAACCGGGACGTCGCTGGCCGAATGTAGGGAGCGAGTTCGCGATGCATCCTACGGGGCGCCACTTCGTCTCCGCGCGTCACGGCATTCGTGCCTTTGATCTCTCGTCTGAGCAAGAAAGCTCCGGTCTCCCCGAAGTCCCCAGTCGAACCGTGAGCGTTACTACGGATGGCCAGTTCATCCTGAGTGGCGGAGAAGGCGAAGTTCGATTGGTCGAGTCGAGTACTCGCCGGGTGTTGCAAACATTTCGTCCCAAAGACTCGACGAACATCCTGTTCAACGGCGATGCCCCGGAGTTCGTCGCCGCGCTGGGACTCATCGTGACGAGTGCCACTGACGATCAAGTTCGAGTGTTTGATATGGCGACGGGACGTGAGGTGGTCGCGCTCAGCAGCGGAGGCCGGAAACAGCCTCCGATCGCAGTCAGTCCAGATGGCCGATGGCTTGCGATCGCCGGTGAAGTCAACACGAAGCTCTACGAGTTTCGAGATACTAAGGTCTGCTCAAAACATTTGCTGACCTCAGACGAACTGACTGACATCGCATTGTCGGATGACGGAGCACGATTGGCCTTTACCAGTACGCAACGCGACGGTGACCGTCTCGTTTGCAGTAAGCTGGGAATTATGGAATTGGAGTCGCCGCATCTCAAAGTCGTTCGAAGTGTGTTGGCACCGATAGGGCAGTCACGTCTACACGCACCGTGGCAAGGCAAGTTGGGCGGCGTCACGTTCGCCCACGATGGAGAATTCGTTGCTTGGAACTGCGGCCTGATGGGTCTCCATTTCGTCCAACAAATGGAAAGTTCAAGGTGGTTGGATCGCTACCTACCGGACTCAGCCGAGACTGTTCAGCAAGAGGCCGAGGACGTCGTGCAGCCACAACCAAATACACAACTCGAGATGGTCGATGATCTCTTGGCCGCGAATGGCCGTGCCATGCGTTGGCACCAAGAAGGTAACAATAACTGCACTCTGACTGTGCCAAAGTTGGCAGAGGACAGCCAAAGTCGCTTCCTCGCGTTGCGAATGCGTCTAATGACGAGTGAGTGGCGCAATCCCGTTGTTCGAGTCGTGCTCAATGATCGCGAGCCGTACAATTTTGATTGGGGACCGTCCCAGCAATACCAGTGGCAGATGATTGACCTACTCGATGCTGATCGCGATTCACATTCGGTTCTACTGAAGGTCGACTCAACACAAAACTGTGACATATTCATTGACCAGGTTGCTCTCGTCCCGGTGCGGGTTGCGCGACCGAAGAGTGAGGCTGAATGGCAGGGATTCCTGGACGGTCCTCAGACTCTCTCTCGGGACGGCAAGTCATTTTGGGGCGTCGTCACTTGGGATTCGCTGACCAAATGGGATGTCCCGACTCGGTCTCTTGTGAGTCGTTTTGATAATCGGGGCATGCGCATCCTCAGCGGGTCAAGCGACATCTTGTGCCTGACGGTCGGACAACGATTCATCGCCGCTGGAACATCATCGGGGCGAGTCTTGATCTTTCGCTCCAATCGCTTCCCCGAATTACTGACAACACTCGCCAGTCCTGAAGGCAATGTGACGGCGATTTCACTTAACTCTGACGAGAGTCTCTTAGCCCTGGGGACAGTCTCTGGTCGACTTCGTGTTGTGAGCCCCGATACTGGTGAGAACTTGTACGACCTCTCTGGGCATACAAACCGGATCGTTGATCTCAGCTTTCAGGCAAGTGATCGTCAACTGTGGAGTGCCTCGCGGGATGGCGGAGTGACGCTTTGGAGTCGGTCACATTCAACTCACATTTGGAGACGCGAACTTTCATTTGCAGGAACCGACGCCGCAGTTCATGCCATGCGAATCTCCCAAGACGGAAGGCGTCTTGCAGTGACCTATGATGGATCTCGAGTCGCCCACGTTTGGAACATCGAGCACCTGCCTTTGCAAAGCGAGAAATAAACCGGTCGACCGATCGTATTGCCATCCTGCGTTCATAATTACGTTGGCCCAATAAAGCAGAAATCTTACCGGTTCCCGGACGACTACCGGCAACATTCCTACTTCGTAGATGCCAAGGGAAATCTCGAAAAACATAGGGTTTTGGATGTATTGAGCAGCTTCCTGTGGAAGCTGCTGGATGCAATTTACCGCTGGGCAATGCGAACGGATGGGCATTTCATAACAATCGGCGTCCAACAGAATCATTCGGGGGCAGACTCTTCAGGACCAATGCATGACGACGCCGTTTCATGCTCGTTACTTCGCCTATGAACTCACTCGGCAGCATCGCGAGGCCGGGGTTTCGACGGGGGTCTTCAATGCTTGCGTGAAGCTCAATCCGCATCAGGTCGAAGCGGCGGTCTTTGCGCTCAAGAATCCGCTATCGGCAGGAGCTTTGTTGGCGGATGAAGTGGGACTCGGAAAGACGATTGAGGCGGGGCTGATTCTGTGCCAGTTGTGGGCCGAGAAGCGTCGTCGGTTGTTGGTCATCTGCCCGGCCAGCTTGCGGAAGCAGTGGAGTTTGGAGCTGCTCGAAAAATTCAATCTCCAGAGCGTGGTGGCAGACGCTCAGAGCGGCTTGTCGTTCGATCACTCCGACCGAGTTGTCATCACGTCGTATGAGTACGCCAGTCGTCGAGAGGACGAACTGCGATCGACGCCGTTTGATCTTGTTGTCATCGACGAAGCTCACAAGTTGCGCAACGTCTACAAGTCGGACGCCAAGCGTGCGAACGCCATCAAGTCAGCATTGGCCGGTCGGCGCAAAGTGCTGCTGACCGCGACACCGTTGCAGAACTCGCTGCTGGAGATCTATGGCCTGTCGACGATCCTGAGTGACGAAATCTTCGGAGATGTCGATGCCTTCAAGGCTCGTTATGTCCAATCGAATGGCGACATTGGAGACCTGCGCAGCCGACTGACTCGCTTCTACAAGCGGACGTTGCGGGCCGATGTGAAAGAGTACGTCAACTACACCGCACGCAGCCCAATGACGTTTCGGTTCAGTCCGACCGATCACGAGCACAAGCTCTATGAAGAAGTTTCTACATGGCTCATGCGCGAAGACTCGTTGGCGCTGCCGAAACGCGGGCGGCAACTCATTGAGATGGTGGTTCGCAAGCTGCTCGCGTCGTCTTCTCCCGCAGTAGCGAGAACGCTGGAACGAATGGCTGATCGACTCAAGCGGCTCAGAGATGGATTGCCGCCTCCGTCGGTCGTTGAGCTTCTTGACGACGACGACCTAATGAGCGAGTTCGATGAGAACGATGAGCGAGAGACTCTTCAAACTTCCGGCACGAATGACTCTCAAGAACCGCCGATTGATCGCAAGAAGTTGCAGAGCGAGATCGACGAACTGACTCGATTCGCTCAATGGGCGCGCGGCATTTCGGTCGACACCAAAAGCCGCAAGTTGCTCGAAGCTCTGCGCGTTGGCTTCGAGACGATGCACACCGTTGGAGCAGCTCAGAAGGCGCTGATCTTCACGGAGTCGCGACGCACTCAGAACTACCTGAAGGACTTCCTCGAAGCGAATGGCTTCGCCGGTCAGATCGTGCTCTTTAACGGCAGCAACTCTGGTCCCGAGGTGACTCCGATCGTCGATCGCTGGATTGCCGAGAATCAGCCGAAAGGACGAGTCAGCGGATCGCGTACCGTCGACGCTCGAACCGCGTTGGTCGAGCACTTTCGAGATCATGCGTCCGTCATGATTGCGACCGAAGCGGCGGCAGAAGGCATCAACTTGCAGTTCTGCTCGTTGGTCATGAACTACGACTTGCCATGGAACCCGCAGAGGATCGAGCAGCGCATCGGACGCTGTCATCGCTATGGCCAAAAGTTTGATGTTGTCGTTGTGAACTTCCTCAACGACCGCAATCAAGCCGATGTCCGCGTGCAGGAATTGTTACAGTCGAAGTTCAAGCTCTTTGAAGGACTGTTCGGGGCATCCGACGAAGTGCTCGGGTCGATCGAATCAGGCATCGACTTTGAGAAACGAATTCATGCGATCCTGCGAACTTGCCGAACCAGCGCCGAGATCGATGGTGCGTTCAATCAACTGCAAGACGAATTACAGCCGCAGATCGAAAAGGGCATGCAGAAGGCCAAGCAGTCGATTTTGGATGAGTTCGACAGCGAAGTGCATGAGCGATTGAAGGATCTCAACGAGTCGGAGACACAAAACCTCAATCGCATCCAACGGCAGTTCTGGCAATTGACCCGCTTCATGCTGAGCGACCGAGCGACGTTTGATGACGCCCGTTACGCCTTCGACCTGAGAACGACTCCACAACACGAGGTTGCAGTCGGCCACTATGAACTCATCTCGAAGGAGCATGAGAACCTTGTCAGCAACTTCCTCTATCGCATGACGCATCCGCTCGGTGAGTGGGTCTTGGACGAAGGGAAACGCTGCCCGACGCCGACATCCACGTTGCGTTTTGATGTCTCAGGGTTCGGCAAGAAGCTGACTCAGATCGAACAACTCAAGGGACGCAGCGGATGGCTGACGTTGCAGTTGTTTGTCATCGACTCGTTCGACAAAGAGGAGTCTCTGCTGTTCTCGGGGATCACCGATGAGGGGCGTTCGTTGGATCAAGAGACCTGCGAGAAACTCTTTCAATGCGATGCCGACGTAATGGGCTCAACGTCACCGGGATTGGAGGTCGCTTCGAAGCTCACCGAGTCGGCAGTGGTTCGGAAAGAAGGCGAAATCCATCGCTCGCTGGAGGCCAACAACAAACTCTTCCGCGACGAGTGCGAGCGTGTTGAACGCTGGGCCAAAGACAAAGAGGACGCAGCGGAACTGGCGTTGAAGCAGACGAAGAAGCTTATCGAAGCGACTCGTAAGAAGATGCATCAAGCTACGACCGTTGACGAGCAGTTGGCCTGCCAAACCGAGATGAGCCGCCTGGAGTCGCTCAAGAAGAAGCAGCGTCGAGAACTCGATGACGTCGAAGAGGAAACCGCTCAGAAGCGAGACTCTATGATCGCTCGATTGAAGAAACGCATGGCCCACCAAACGACGGCAATAACTCTGTTCACGATTCGTTGGGAAGTCGTATGAGCGGAGATCGTTAAGGCAACGACGTCGAAAATTACACCCAGCAATCTACTCATGGATGACGAGGCTGGACGGCCCCAGTTCAACGAAGCTGGCGTCCGTAAACGCAGCCGTGATGGCGGGTAGGTTGGCTGCAACGAGTTTCAGCAAGGCGTCGTTGTGAATGTTCCCAGTCGTGACCCAAAGCAATTTCTTCGGGCAACGGCGTAACACGAAGGAATCTACGAAGTCACGGTCCTTGCTGATTACGATGCGATCGTCGGTAACAGCAAGGCGCGCAATCTCCGAATCACTCGTGCGGTTTGCGTTTGGCAGATCCAAAGAATGAACGGCATCGTGACCGAGAGTCCGGAGCGATGTTGCCAGTCGTCGCGGCAACTGAGCGTCAACCACAAACTTCACGCCACGACCCTTTCGACGCTCTTCACGTCGCTCAGCCGCGCGGCGTACTCCAAACAAGCCAAGAGATCGTCGACTTCGAGATCGGAATAGTCCGCCAAGATCTCATCGTTCGTCATACCGCCCGCCATGAGTTCCAGCATTGTGTTCACTGGATATCGCAAGCCACGAATACAGGGCTTGCCATGACAGATATCAGGATCAGTAGTGATTCGACTGAGGCGAGAGGGCATGGTTGAGATCCGCAGACTAAAAGGATGAGACGATTGGAGGTCGTGCGAAGGCATGATCACTCGCGCAAAGTCACGGAGAAAGTCAGTGGCGTGTCGCCGTTACAAGATGGTTCCGATAATGGTCACATTAGAAGCCAAGATGTGGTGAAAGTAGATCGAACGACCCGCGCGATAAGCGTCATCAGTGGCCGGCATCAGCCGAGCAAGTTCGACATCATGGGCAATCACTTCGCGTGAATCGCAATCCCAGGCGATCCATTCACCGTCGAACTGGGCCTCAATATCAGCCGGGATGTCGGTCGGTTGCTCTTGGGGATCGTGTGTCATGCCGTGCCCTCCAATTTTTTGGTTGCTGTCCACCAGTCATGGTTCCGCAGTGAAGTCTTGGAAACCTGACCCGGCTGCTAACAGCGGAGGCCCCTTCCGGTCGATGTAGTCAATCATCGTCTGCAACACGTTTGGCAAGTTAATCGCTCCACCCATCACACGCTCTCTACGACTGGTATCGCGTGCTTCAATAAATGTCTTCCGCAGTAATTGATGGAGGTCTGAGCCTATCGGGAGGTAGTCAGTATCGATCGAGCGACGACGGAGCAAGAACACGATGCACAGCGCACTGTTGCGAAACAGCCGTTGGTAGTTGCGTTTGGAGTGTTCGGCTTGAAAGACGATCCGAATCAGTTGCGTCAGTTGGGCGCAATCCTCAGAGCTAATGTCGCGAGTCGCTTCTTCGCGATATCGCAAGATCTCAGCGAAGGCTTTCAACCAATGGTCGACTCCTTCCGGCATTGGGCTCATCCGTCGCAGCAGCAACTTTGCAAATTGTCCGATCACACTCGGATCACGTAGGCACCATCCGCACGCCACAAGCTCGTGTTGCCTGAGATACGGGCTAGCCGAAAGTAGCTCGCTCAAGAACTCTTGAAATCGTGGATTGTCAGTAGATGAATATCCCAACGCGCGAACGAGTTCGGACTTTTCCTTCCCAGCTTTCAATTGTCCTAGTCGAGCTAATGCAACTTCCGTGAAGGCATCGAAAGCCTGCTGCTGATCGCCACCGGGAACGCCATCAGACGATATCGCAGTTGCTCTTGCTTCAAACGCTCCGTCATTGGTGTCGACCGACTCGCGTAGCAGAAGACTTTGCACCACCGCAGCCAACGCAGAATTCGACCTTGATGTCGCATAGTTCTGCATCGCGACTCTCGTGTTATTCCAGCGATTCCAAGAAGCAGCGCGACGCATCAGCGGTGGAAACAGAGTCGGCAATGTCGACACGAACGCTTCCAACGAATGCTGCGTGTCTTCCATGCGACTCCACTCAAGTTGGATCGGCTTGAGCGTTGAGTGCAACTCGTCTGGTTCCACTCTCAGCCTTGCATTTCCCTGCGCAGGCTCGACGGCAATGTGAAGCGCAACCGCCAGATCCCGCTCCATTGGCTCGCGGAAGGGATGCTTTAACTTTCTGACCGTGCTGAATTCTTCATGCGAAACCACGACTTCAACTTCGTTACGCCCTTCTTGGATACATAACCCACGCAATGGCTCTGGCCGATTCCATGTTTTGCCGCCATGCACCCAGCCGTCATCTTGCTGAAGCAGGTCAATCCAACTCGGTCGACCGCCGACATAAGTAACCGTCTTCAGTCGCGGTAACGTGTCGAGATACGGACTGATCTCGCTTGCCAACATCGCTGCGCAACTTGCTGCACCTTGACCAAGCAGCGGAACCGACGATTGGCAATCTGTTGTTGTGGAACTCAGCAGCAATCGCGGCACGTCATCGTCGATGCCTTGAGCGCTGAGCACATGCCGCCAGAGCGAGACCTTCCGAGCGAATGGCACTTGAGCAACCTCGCCCGTCACGACAACACCCAGCAGCGGTTGTTGCGGCAGTGCTTCTCGATGGCTTCGCAACCACGCATCGAACTGAGGTCGAGACAACGCGGGCGGCAAAGTTTGGTTTTTGAGGCTCGCTCTCCAATTCAGCGATGTGGCGTCATCAAAGAATGTTTCAATTGGGCAGTCGGGAGTTTGCAGTCGATGCTCGAACGAGATCGTTGTCCATAACTCGATCCATGCTTCTGCAACGGATCCCGTCGCGGTGCTCATCAACCAATCGACGCCGCACGAAGGCAATGTCGCGACCTTCGGACGGCGTCGCGCTGGCAACAGCACGCGTTTGCGGCCTTGCTTCTGAGCCACCAATTCCAATGGCGTGAGCTCGAATTGATCGAGTGCTAAATGCAGCACGAGCAGCAAGCCAACGCTGCCTTCAACGCCCGGATGCTGCTTCAAGACTGCCGCCGCATGTTGTTCGCACCACGGCAGCGCGGCGGCGATTGGTCGCCAGAGCAGCTTCACTTTCACGTCATTCTGAGCGCAGGCATCAAGCAACGCTTGCTGGCGACTCATCTTGAGGTCGTTCGGAATCACCAGAACCGGCGTGCTGACCAACTCGCGCGGCATCACTCCGGCGACTGCCGCCGCGATTAACTCGGCGGCCATCGCAGAGTGCGTTTCACCTTCGGGTGTCGTCCATGACCAAGGTGCGAGTGTCTCGCGCGACAGCGCGTTCCACACGAGCCCTAACGGAACGAGTGGGCTTTGTGAGATGTCGTCAGGCACGTTGGCTTCAGGCGGCCAAACATCGCCCGATCCGCGAGGATGACGCGGTCCGGATTGCTGAAGTCGCAACGGTTCGCGATCCAATCGCGGTAACAGGATGCACGGCGGTGTTTCGACTTTCTCAACACGGACATCGCCACCATCGGACGTCAATGACCGACTCACACACGCCACTTGCAACGGCTCGATCGAGATCCCGACGACGCGCGACGAACCGTGCTCGTTCTGCGGAGTTGAGAGAGGCTCACTCATCGCGGTGTCCCCCATGCCCGGTGCAATTGATCGACCAACCGCGCGACATGCTGCTGTAACGGCAGCTTCAACCGCAGACCTCGGCAGTGTTCCAAGGCGATTTCCGAAATGCCGTCTTGTGAGCCGCAGGGCGCTAGCTGCGGGTTCTGAACGAAGCCAGCACCCGCGGCTAGCGCCTTGCGGCTCAGTTCAAGCTGTGACCCGTCTTGAAATTCAACATTCGGTTGAACCAGCAATCCCTTCAATGGCACATCGAGCTTCAAGACCGCCAACCGCTCATCGAGTGACAGCAGCCGGTCCTCAAACCGATCGAGACCCAGATCGAAATCCAACACCGACCACATGGCGAAGAGCTGCGTCTCGAAGTGCGTCTTCGGAGAGTTCCAATCGGCATCGCGTCGTCGATTCACCAGCACGAAGTCAGGACCAAGTGCCGCGAGACTTCCGGGAATCAGCGGATGTTGCTGAAGCTGATCTCCACGAACTAGATCCACGCAGCGCGACGCCTCGCGACTCTTCAAGGGCCACGGTCCCAATGCCGTGCGGCGATCAATGAACTGCCCCGCCAATTGCTCGCGCTGCAAGATCAAGTCGCCGCCATGTAATCGAAAGTGCTCACTGAGTTCGTGCAGCGCCGCAACGAAGCCCAGTTGCACATGCTCGGCAAAGAGTCGTTGTCGCCAGCGCCAGACGTTGTCTTCGAGTTGCTGTTGTCTCACGAGCTGCAGATACGCATTCCACAACGTCGAGTAGTTCGGATCCATTTGCAGCACATAGTTGGGCTGCGGAATCCCAACCAGGTTCGACGCTTCTGTGATAGGCGAGAACTTCATTAGCGACCGCAGCAAGCGTCGAAACCGCTTCACGTCGCGGACTCGATCATGCTCGACTCCGAGATGTTCCCGCACATAGCGAGCACATGCCGCAGAGGCTCTCTGTAACAAATCCTTCACAACGCGATTCTCAGGAGTGTCGACATCCTCGACACGGACAATCGCCAGTACCTGCTGCCTCGAACCGGCTCGTTCGGCGACCGAGACTCCGGGTTGCCGCGCCAGCCATCGCAGGCAACCGGGATCAACTTCGCGGACTCGACCGAGACTTTGCATCTGTCGCTCTCGACGCAGAACGCGGCGCGGATGCCGACAGACTCGTTCCAAAACAGTTGGCAGTTCTCGCGCGAGCTTCACGATCAGTGCCATGCGCGGTTCGTCCGACTCTGTGACCTGTTGCCATACTCGGACGACATCAGGGAGACGCCGCATCGCGATGCCACCACAGAGCCCCTGCCAAGCATTCGTCGGCGGTACGTTCGGCACTTGCTCAAAGAGTCGATGCACCCAATCAACGTGTTGGTCGATCAATCGCTCAACCGCGAGCGATGCGGTCTCTGCGAAAGTAGCAGGCACACTCCGTGTGCCGTCAGCCATTTGCTCAGTTACGGCACATGGAATGTGCCTACTACTTTCTTGAGCCAGCGACTCTTCATCCTGCCGCTCAGAGGATGTCGTATTCGTTGCACCGTCTTCGCCGTTGTCTGAGTCCTCGCGCTTCTGCCGCTGAAGCTGCCCGGTGATCCGAATGAATTCGCTGTCATGACGACCGCCGCTAGCAATCAAGGACAAACGCAGTTCTTCCGAGTCGGTTTCGTAAGAGTTCGAGCCCGGCAGTTCAAAGCGCTTCCACTTACGACCATCGGCATCTTTCCATTGAGCCACGCAGGGCAGCGCATCGGCCATCACATCGTAACCGACCTGAGACACATCGCCGCTTACGACAACGGAAGGTCGCCCGCCAACAACAACATGCTCGATCTGTGACCTCGAACGAGTAGAGTTGAATCCATCCCCATCGGGCTCGCCCCGATGGGGATCTGCCTCATGGCTACCATCCTGGGCCGTAGCCGAAGCGGAATCAGTAGCCATGAGGCATGAATCCATCGGGACAAGCCCGATGGGGTTTGGCCGAGTTCTCCCGATGGGCGACGCCCCATCGTCCCAGGCATGCGAAGCGACGATCATGACTCGTCCGTCCGATCAACGCCGTGCCACACGAACTGATGCTCTGACTGCTTCGAGGCATCACGCAGCGCTTGCAACAACTTCGTATCGTCCATTTGCTCAACCAACTTCTGCACGGTTCCCAGCGCCCCGCGAACCTTTGAGTCTGACGGATCAAGGCCGCGAAACTTGGGCAGCAATTTCAGCTCGATCTGATCGGCCATCGCGAGCTTGTATTGGTCAGGCTCGGGGTAGTTGGCGATGTAAGACAACATCGCGCCATAGGTTCGATGAGCGAACGGTCTGCCGATGTTTTGCATGGCTTGATTGAGGTCATGCACCCAGCGATTGAACTGGTCACGCACCGACGATTTGAGCTTGTCCTCGTCGGCGATCCACTTCTCCCAGGTCGCGTATGGCAAATAGGAATCGGTCGGCTTGCCGTTGGATGCAGACGCTTCCGCCCCGAGCTTTTGAGGCTTACCGAACCGCAAGACATTAGCTCGATCCACGACCTTGTCTGACAGCGTCTGAGTTGACTCGTCCTCATTCATCGTGCCCACAAACAGCACGTTGCGATCGACAAACAACGGCAAGGTCGGTTGCTGAGTGACGCTGACTTTCCCGTCTTCAGTTCGCAGTGACTGTAATCCAACTTCCAGCATCACTTCGGCTTTGCGTCGCTCACTGGGCACGTTGCGCTGAATGCCGCGCCGCGTCTCCAACTTGCTCAAGAACTCGCTGAAGTAGTACTCGACCCGAGCCAAATTCATCTCGTCTAACAAGACGAGCAGCATGCGGTCCGACAAACTGTCCTTGAGCCACTCGTCGGGATAGTTCCAGTCCTCCTTCCGTTCTTTGGCGAAGCGATCCATCTGCACCAACGCCCGAGCCAACTCCGTCGCGCGATATCGGCTTTCGAGATAGTTGTAGAAGCCGAACATGTCCTGCGGACTATCCCAACGCGGCTGCACGGCCAACGTCAGAGCGTGCATGCCCATGCCCTCGGCATAACGTCGAGGCAACTCGCTCTTGCCCGTCCCACTGATGCCGGCCAGCACAACCAGCGGCGACATCTCAGCCACCTTGAGCGACGTATGAAACGCATTCAGCACGCGTTTGCCGAACCGCAAACCGATGTTCTGCAAATGCTGGCTCGTGCGTTTGAGAGCATCCTGTTCGCCGCCATCATGCGACGGTTTGAACTCCGTCTTAAAGTCCGTCTTTCTGAGTACCGGCTGCCAGAGTTCCGCCAGTCGATTGCGGTCATCGGCTCCGACTGTCGGCCCCACATCGCCCCAGCGCTTCACTGCTGCCGCGATCAAATCGTTGATTTGATCGAGTTCCTTCTGAAGTCGCGCTTTGGACCGTTCCAGTTCGTCTTCTATCTGCTTCTTGTCGGCTTCGAGCTTCTTCACCAGCCGATCCAAAAATTGGGCCGCTTCCAGCTTGATGACTCGCTGACTCTCAAGCTCAACCATGTCGTCAGTCTTCCGCTTCAACTCGCGACGACAGGTCTCAAGCTCGCTCCTGACTTGAGTCAGATCCTCGGCGACAGCGTCACGTTCGACGCGGGACAATTCTACTTCGGAGAGCAACCCCGAATGCTGTGCATGAAGAGCGGCTACTTCGTCGCGCCATTTCAATTCTTCCGCTTGCCAGTCTTTGATCCAATTATTCAAACGCTCTGACGTTGCCCGCAAATCTTCACGCTTGGCGTGCAAGCTGGCTCGCTCGACCTCCTGTGCGGCGACTTCTTCATTCACCTGCTTTAACTCACTACGCGAATTTTCAAGTTCGCTGAGGACTTCATTTAACGCAGCAGTTGCTCCGTCACTTTGAACAGAAGCCTTCTCGACCTCGGATGCCAACCGAGCTTGTTGTGCCTGTAGCGCGGCGACTTCATTTCGGAGCTTCAACTCTTCTTCCTGCCAGCCATTGAGCGACACTTCAAGACGGTCCATCGTCGTGCGCAGGTCGTCATGTTCGGCGAGCAGACCGGACCGCTTAACCTCAAGAGCCGCAAGTTCTTTGCGTATTTCCGTCCGCTGGTCTTCGAGGCCACTCACTTGGGCTTGTAGGTCAGGCAGCTTCGCCGCCAGTTGCTGATACTCGGGGCGATTGGCCTCATACCAATCGCGGGCTTCTTCCAGCCGTGTCAGTTCTTCTCGGGCCGGTCCCATCGAGTCTTCCAGAGTGCGTATTTGCGACTCCAGCTTGTTGAGTTGAGTCGTGCGTTCTAGGCAGTCGGCAATGAGGAGCTGCTGTCGTTCTCGTGACAGTGCAATGTCAGCCGTTAGGCCGGGAAGTTCCCGGACGGCCTTCTCATAAGTCGGCAGATGCAGCTCAAGCCACTGCTCTGCGCTCGTCTTCTGCGACAGCATCGACCGCGCGACTTCGACATCGGCGACGATCTGCCGTTTCTCTTCCCTAAGTGCATCAACATCCACTCGAAGCGCAGAGAGGCTCCTCACTAAAGGCAGTGCCGCAACGCGACGACTGGCTTCGAGGTACTTCGCGACCATCGCAACGGCAGCCAATGACGCCAACGCTGCCGAACCAATTGAAATCCAAAAGCTATCAATCACTTGTCCGTCTTTCCGTCAGTGTCATTGGAGGGCTTGGTCTTGTCGGCCTCCGTGGCACCTTCGGTCTTCTTCTCCGCCTGTGTCGCGTCGGCTGCTCCGGCGCGTTTGGCTTCAGTCAGCTTCTTTTGCAGCGCGACCAACTCCTTCGTCTTGGTCGCGAGATCGGCTTGCAGGTCGCTCAACTTCGCTTCGAGTTCGCTGACGGCTTTCTCTTGATCGGCTTTCGTCAGGCCGAGTTGTTGCAGAGTCTTGCGTAAGTCGCGCAGCGTTGTGGTCGTTGTTTCTTCGTCCTTCTTGAGGGTCGCTTGACGTTGCTCGGCAGCAGCGACGTCAGCCAAAAGCGACTCACGCTGACGTAAGACCTTGCCGTGATCGGTCACCGCCTCTTCGTGATCGGTCGCCAGTTTGGTGATGGCTGTCTGCAACTCTTTGAGCTTCGCTT
>Ga0172376_10004182_pt1 | contig 16579 bp, 23 predicted proteins | sample Lak35m_FD_121114 | JGI IMG/M metagenome (GOLD analysis project Ga0172376, IMG submission 121114) | Freshwater microbial communities from Kabuno Bay, South-Kivu, Congo - kab_092012_35m | ecosystem: Environmental > Aquatic > Freshwater > Lake | place: Democratic Republic of the Congo: South-Kivu... | reverse complement strand
ATAAATATTTTTGTCAGGGATGGTGGGTTAGTTCCACGTAATCCTTTTGGAGTCCTTCGAAGTAATCTCCATCGTATTACTCAGGAACCACCATCTCTGGCAACGGTATAAATATATATGTTCTATATGCTCGTAGGGATTGACTATTCTATAACCAGCCCAGCCATCTGCCTTTTTGATGAGAAGCAGGAATTCTGCTTTCAAAATTGCTCTTTCTATTTTCTTACCAATACAAAGAAGTTTGCCACAAAGATTGCTCCAAACATAAATGGAGAAGGCTTTGAGGAATATGCATACGATACAGAAAGATTTGATACCATATCCGAATGGGCCACAAATTTGTGCATTGGTGCAGCTGACGTAGCCATTGAAGGTTATTCATACGGATCCCATGGAAGAGTTTTTAATCTGGCAGAGAACTGCGGAATCCTCAAATACAAGCTCCACAAGCTCGCCGTTCCCGTGACCATCGTGGAGCCGTCCAAGGTTAAGAAACTCGCCACAGGCAAGGGAAACGCCGATAAACAGGCAATGTACGAAGCCTTCCTTAAAGAGACAAAGACCGATTTGGTTTCGGTCTTTGAGCAAAAATCTTTGACGAATCCTGTGACGGATATTATAGACAGTTATTACATTCTTAAGTCTCTGATTCAAGCAAAAGATTCTCATCAAGATTGATAACTTTGTATTCATATAAAGGAGTAAATTCTGGTGAAGCATTCAATGTTATCAATTTATATTCATCATTCTCAACGAGCCAACATGATCCTTCAAACAAAAATGATTCAGCAATTGGAATTATTGAGATGTCACTAGTCTGAACAAGCACTCTAGAATCATCTGTTTCCATCAAATGTCCAAGAAGCCGGGTTTCATATAAAAAATTGTATACAGTACAATTTTTCATTATAATTTTTTGAAGTTCATATTTCATAAAATTATTTAGTGTCTTTCCAAACGTCCACCATTGAAAGTACGGGACTGCTCAAGTCTGTCCTGCATACTCTGGGGAGCTACTTTCTTGACACGATCTATTACTTCGTTCCAGGCGCTCCCATTTACTTTCAATGGGGTCAAAGACATGTCATAACCAACTGAATTGGCTTGTTCAGACCAATCTTTCACAATTTTCTTTTTTTTGCATTTTGGACATGGTTCTGAGATTGGTTTGGTGTTTTCCGACATTCTCAAGAATATCTCAAACTTGTGCTTGCAACCTTCACATTTAAAAGAATAATTAGGCATTTTTGTCTTTCTTAAAACTAATTAGCATGTCATCAAATATGAATCCATATGATGGTTCTTTTGGTTTGTTCTTGATATCCATCTTGGCTTCTTTTGGACTTCTGTTTCCCTTAAACAAATTGCAATCTTTACAAGAAGCAATCATATTTGTCCAAGTTGATCCTCCGCCCTTTGATTTAGGTATAATATGGTCAATAGTTGCGCTTTTTTCGCAAAGATCTATTCCGCAATACTGACAAGTATACTTGTCACGTTTAAAAATGTTTTTTCTTGTTGGTGCTATTCGTTTGAAAGGCAATTTTACGTAATATTTAAGTATCAAAATTTTTGGAATTTTGATTATTTTTGATACTGAAATTACTTCATAATATTCATTCAATGTTTCATCCGCCCAAACTTTGTCCTTTGCCAAAAGCTTGAAAGCTTTGGAAATAGTAATGATATTCAGGGGCGTACTGTCTTGATTCAACAGGAGTACCTGTTTCTTCATACTTCTTAAGTATTTATGTAAATCTAAATATTTTACAGCCATGGATAATAAACAAAATAGACAATTTTATTGGGAAGTCAAGGAATTTCTTGAAAGAAAACAACCAGTACAAAAAGCACCTCAGTCTTCTTTGAATGGAGTCGTGAGAAACATCATGGAATCCCATGTAAATACGGTTGAACCAAATTATTACGAGACAAAAGAGGCTATAGTAAATAGCTCAAGGAATATGCAGCAAGCTGTTTCCAATGTCTTAAATAATTATTCCTACAAGATGATTCTTCAAAATCCCTTGCATAAGGGTCAGGCTTCTAACATAACATCAAATTTGTTCAACATAAAATAAAAAAAATGAATTTGCCCCCCGTGCTATACAATATCTTAAACGAAAGATATACCACAGGAAATTTGGAAAAAAAGAAGCAGGACATACAGCCTTTAAGCGCTAGAGTTCCTCTTTCACAGGATCTTTCCAAAGTATCTTTCGATCCAGATATTGAAAGAGGGCAATTTAACATCATGGACCCAGATCTTCCTGGAACAGAACCACCAGAAGAAGATACTTATTTTAGACCAATATGGGTTCCTCCCCCGGGACTTCAAAGCAGAGGAGTTTTGACTCCACCTTCAGAGCCTCCTTCAGCACCACCAACACCTCCTTCGGACAAACCACCTACACCAAGACCTGATAGATCTAATTTTAGAAACCGTTTTTCGGAAAGAGGTGTTGGTAATAGAATGCCAACAAGAGAATTAGAAAGAGTTGTCGGTAGAGGTCCAGAAAATCCAGATGTTTTGCAAAGAATAGGACCAAGAGGTGGATTTTTAGGTCCAGTTTCAAGTTCTGAGCCTTTTGAAGCAATTGGACCCAATGGAAGAATACAAAGACTAATAAGACCGAGACTTGAACCAGGAAAAGAGTTGTTAAACACTCTTAAAGTAACTGGTCAAGCTTTGCCAGGGGCATTTATTGGTGCAGAACTTGCTGATATGGCTGTAGATGAATATGGATTACCGCTTTTACCGCGAGAATGGGAACGAGAAAATCTGGGTTCTTTTGAACCAGATTCTAGAACAGGATATCAATTTGTAGGATCTGATTTAGGTTTTGGTTTTGGATATGGATTAATAAAAACAGCCGGTGCAGTGGGTGCAGGTGCAACTCCAATGACGGCATTGGGAATAGGAGGAGCAGCAGCAACATCGACGGTAGCAAACCCAATTGGATTAGCAATAACTGCAGCTCCAACAATATATGTTTCTGGAAAATATTTAATGACACCTCAAGCAGATGTAATAAATGCAGAGTATAGATATCAAAAGGAGCAAGAAGACACACAAAAAATTGAACAAGCAAAAGAAAGACAAAGACAAACATTTATAGATTCTTTGTATAGAAGACAACAAGAGCAAAAATTAAACAAATGAAAAAGCTCAATCCAATACTAGAAGCAATTTTAGAAATCAGAAGAGTTAAAAGATTTTTGCTTTCTGAGCAAGTTGGTGGTTTTTCAAAAATATCTAGAGAAGCACTTGAAACCCTATTAAGAAGACTTGAAAGAAACTTTGCAGAAGAATTGTCAAAAAAAGCTTCCAGAGAAATATTTGAAGCATTATTGGAAAGGGAAGCGTATGAATCGGTATCAAAAGGAAGAGTTGGAAGAGAAGTTTTTGAAGACTTAGTAAATAAATTTCCACAACTAGAAAAATTTCCAGAGTTTCAGGAATTTGTAATTCAAAAAATAGATCCAGAAAAGATGGCAGAAGAATTGGCAAAAAAACCTTTGGATGATATTTTGATGAAAAAAGGTTTATTGACTTCTGAAGAAAGTGGAACGGTTGGAAAAATTGAACCTCCTAAACCTAAGCCAAACGAACCGGAAGTAGAAGGAAATGTTGTAAGAAAACCAAAACCAGAATCTGATGACTTGGATAAAGGACCAGATCTAAAACTAGGTCCAAGACCCGATGAACCGGATGTTCCCCAAGACATACCAGATACATTAAAGTTTCCAAAACCAGATGGTGATGTTCCTGAAAAACCAGTTGATTTGCCCCCAGTTCCAGATAAAACACCACCTAAAACTGACGGTGAATCTATTCCGGAAGGTGAACCAACACCAGAAGGTGAACCTGTTCCCGAGAAAAAACCAGTTCCAAGAAAAATACCTCTGCCTCTTCCAAATCCAAACCCAGAACCTTCGCCTGAACCTATAGCTCCCCCGCTTCCAATTCCAATTCCAATTCCAGTTCCAAGAACCAGTGAACCAGATGAAAACACACGCAGAACCGCAAGATCTCTTGGAGATCTTTTAAAAAGAAAAGCAAATGTTCCTGATTTGGAGCAAATGTATGCAAATGTTCAGGGAGAACTTGCAAACTTAGATATTGGTCTTGCACCTGAAAGAATTTTAGGAAGATATTCTGGATCATACAGAATAAGATGATATAATTATTATTAGTGATTCTTAAAAATAATTTTGTACATTTAAATAATTTATTACCTGAAGTCAATCTGAAGGAAGTTCAAATAGATGGCAAACGCCATTACTCAACACCAGATGGCGATTTCCCAAGCGTAACCACGGTTGTTGGATTTGAAAAGCAAAAGTTTTTTTCTGAATGGAGAACAAAAAATCCAGAAGAAAGCAAACGAGTAACCGCAAGGGGAACAAAATTTCATAGTTTGATAGAAAAATATTTAAAAAATGAGCCAATAGAATTGGATGATCAAAATTCAAATCTAAAGGCTCTTTTTAATTTATTGCTTCCTGAACTTAACAAAATAGATAACATAGCCGCATTAGAGACTCCATTGTGGTCAAAGATACTTGGATTAGCAGGAAGAACAGATTGCATAGCAGAATATAATGGAAAATTGTCAATAATAGATTTTAAGGCAAGCTCCAAAGAAAAAAAGGAAAAGGACATAGACAATTACTTTATGCAGGCAACTGCATATGCTTTGATGTATCAGGAAAGAACCGGTGTGGTAATTGACAACTTTGCCATATTAATAGCAAGTGAAGATGGATTTCGACAAGTATTTCAAGGAAAACCAATAAAATACATAAAAAATTTAAAACAAATAATAAAAAGGTATCACAATGGAAATTCGTAAAACAAGAATGGTATATGATGAGGTGAATAGAAAAAATTCACAAACATGGATTCAGATGAATGACAGTTCCCGGGCCTTTGCATTTAGGGCCAAATTTGTAGCAACACATGGTGGATTTTTTGAAAGAAGAGGAAAAAACTGGTATTGGGTTAGTCCAGCAAAGGAAAAAAATGGTTACAAATTGAAAAACATTCATACCAATGAAATAGTATTTTTTGAAAGAATGAAAGAATTTGGTGAAAAACACGGACTAACTGCAGTTAAAATTTGTGAATTGTTGAATGGAAAAAGAAAAACTTACAAAGGGTGGACGGCAAATGAATTAAGAGAAGTAAAGGAGGGGACTGGACAGCATATAAAGGAAAAGGAACCAAAGGCCCCGATTGTTAAATTATACAATGGTGCTACTTTTAAAAACATCAACACAAATGAAGTTTTTTATGTTGAAAATGTATCAGAATTTGCCAAAAACAACAACATAAATGCAGGAAATTTATATAAAGTAGCCAAAGGTACCATGAAAAGTTATAAGGGGCTAAAACTATTTAATCCACTGGATGACTCATAATTTTATCATAAATAATTTAAATGAACTTTAAAGATATTCTATTTCAATTGGCAGAAGAAAGCAGAGCCCAGGCAGATTCATTTAGGACTACTGGAGAGGCCATGAAAAAAGAAAGAGCCACTGCTTCGTCTACTGACAGAAAAAGCAAAGATGCAGCTAGAAAACGCGCTGAAAGATCCAGACAAGTACCAAGAACACAGAAATCAAAAGAAGAACTTGTAAAGGAAGTATTAGCGGTACAGACCCAATCTGGAAGAATTCAATTAATCTTTAAAGATTCATTTGACAAAAACAGACATACGGTATTGAATAAAGGCCAATCCATGACAATGGAAGAAGCTAGAGCATATGTAAAAAATGAAAATTTTGAGCAAACTGGTGCATCCAAGCTTCTTTTTGGCGATGTCAAAACATCTGAAAAAAAGGAACAGGGAAGCGTAAAGCCAAAAGAAGAGCCAAAGGAAAAAGAAGAAAAAGAAAAACCAGTTGAAGCTGAGGAAAAGCCAAAGAAGCAAGTAAAGAAAATGTCCAAGGAAGAAATCTTTACTGCCTTGTCACAAATGGGACCAGAGCAATTAGCACAAGTTCCGTTTGACCTAAGACAAGAATACTTCATGCAGACAAGAAAACCACCAGCCAATAATGCATTTGATAGCTTAACCTTTGAAAAATTAAGCACTTTGTTTGGAATCAATACCCTTACTTCTACTGCATACAATCAACAAGTTATAAATGCATTGGTATTCCTGGCAAAGATAAAGGCAGGAGCATCCGAACAAGAAATACAGTCTTATGCAGCATTGTCTCCAAATGCATTTGACTTTACCAAGATAGCATTCCTTCAGGCAAGAAAAATTTTGTCCCAAATAGGTGAACAATGCATTCAAACCCTAGTTTCTACAGTTGAAAATGGTACAAATAGTCCATATTCAGAGGGAAATGTGGACATGGAATGCGGTGATTACAAATTCAAGATATCTGCAGGGGGAGAATTTTTGCTAACTACGGACAAGTTTGATCAAAAATCAAAAGCATATCGAGGAATAATAGGAGCAGCTCTAAACCAATCAATAACTGATGCAGCAGCTTCAAAAGATCCCAAGATGAAATCCTTCATGGAAGGATTAAATGGAATTAGTAGCAAATTTTCCGGAAAACTTCTTTCTCTTGCTGCCTTTGAGCAGATAAAGAAAGATCCGGCTCTGATGGATCAATTGAAAAACATTCCGCTTGTTGATGGCGCAGGAAGAACTGTTGGAAAAATGGTTGATGCAAACGGAAACTTGAACAAATTAGCATCACTTGAAAATTACGCAAGTGAACTTGGAAAACAATCAATTGGTTTGATGAAGAATGCGGTGAACAAATCTTCTGAATTTGCAGACTCATTTGTTCAGGGAATTCTCAAGATGGTATTCCGTGGAGATGGAATCAAGGATCCGGCAATGGCTCCAAATCATCTTGTAACTCAAAATGGTGTATTTCCAATGACAGATGATTATTTCTCAGAAGTTGCCAAAACTGCAACAATATCGGTAAAACCAATTAAAAATGGACCAAGTTCTGATAATATCTCAAAAGCACAAAAACCATCTCAAAGACTAAATCAATTTGCACGAATGGTAGAAGAAACTGAAGCTCCTGCAGCACAGCAAACAGATATTAATAGCTTATTTACGGATCAAGCTTCCATGAATCCGCTGGCCACTGCATTGGGATATGCTAGTCAAAACATGGATTTTGACATAAATGTCAGCTTGCTTCCAGGATTTTCACCAAAGGATTTGAATACAATTCAGTATAACTACGTGACAATTGGAAAGAAAACAATAAAAATTCCAGTAGAAAAAACCGAATTGATGACACAGGAAATACAAGAAAGAATGGATGTGTTTTTGAATGACATTCTTATTGAGGCACTGACAAACAACTTTATCCTTGATAAGTTGGTTAAGAGCGATCTGATAACAGAAGTAGAAGCCGATCTTTTAACAAATCCGGTCATACTGAATGAAGATTCAGATCATATGAAGTTCATTTACAGAGATCTTTTGGAGAGAGCAAATGAGAATCCAAGACTGCTCCTTTATGTATTGAATGCCTACAATTCCTATCTCTATGAAAAGTATCAGCGTGACTATAAAATGGAATATCGCAACTACCATGGAAAAACAAAACAAAGAAAAGAAAGAGCAAAAAGAACTTCAGCAAGAGAAAGATTGATGAAAAAAGGAGTAGTCAAGAAAGGTGATGGCAAGGACATTGATCACAAAAGACCCCTGAGAAACGGCGGTTCAAACGGTATAAATAATCTAAGAATCAGAAAAAAATCTGAAAACAGATCTGACAATGGACATAAAAAAGGCGAGAAACAGGACAAGGATTGGAAATGAAAATCAAACCATTGCTTGAAAAAGTATATTCAAATTCTGGTCTTGGAAAGTGGTTTAACAAGGAATCAGCTGGTGGTGGGCCTGGATGGGATCGCTACAATTCTAAGGGAGAAAGAGCTGGAAAGTGCGGTGATGCAGATGAAGGAGATTCATATTCTGCGTGCTTGAGCAGGCAAAAGGCAAAGAAACTAGGAAAAGAAAAAATTGGATCATTTGTAAGAAGAAAAAGAGCAGCACAGATAAAAAGCGGTAGAGGTAAAAAAGGATCCGTAAAAGGAAAAGGCAAGAAACCTATATTTGTAAAAACTGGTGTTACGGAGATGGAAGAATGTTTTAATTCTTTTGTTGTTGAAAGCGTTGCGAATGTTTTTAAAATGAATTTTACTCCAATTGAGGCAAAGAATCTTTTTCCATGTGACATAGTTATAAACAAATCGGGGCAGATCTTTGATGTTGAATATCTAAAAGAAGAAAATGGAAATTTATTAGTTGGCCTTGTTGATGAAAACGATAATTTAACTGAACAATTTTTTGATCCCGAAACAATCATGGGATTTGTTGACAACATAGAAGAAGAAGCATATACCGAATATGGCGACAAGATAGAGGTTTACGAAGAAGAAGGCCATAAGGTGAAACTGAATAAGATCATGAGGGGCGATGTTAAAAAATACAAGGTGTATGTAAGAAATGACAAGGGAAATGTTGTAAAGGTTAATTTTGGTGATCCCAACATGGAAATAAAGCGGGATGATCCTAATAGAAGAAAAAACTTTAGAGCCCGTCATAATTGCGACAATCCAGGACCACGGTGGAAAGCCAGATATTGGGCCTGCAAAACCTGGAGCGCAAAGCCAGTCAGTGCCATGCTTAAAGAGGAACTAGAATTATTAGATGAGGCAAAGAAAAATAAGCCAAAAGATTCAAAAAAATGGTCCTCATGCATTGCACAAGCTAAAGCAAAGTTTGATGTCTATCCAAGCGCCTACGCCAATGCTTGGGCGGCTAAATGCTACAAGAGCAAGGGTGGAAAGTGGAAAGCCGTTTCAGAAGAAATTTCTGACAAAATACTAAGTTCAATAAACAACAAAAAATACAATCCAAATTTATATGGATTATTAAAAGAAGAAAAAATTAACTAAATATAATTGATCATGAAATTCAAAGAATTATTAAAAATTACCGGACCAATTTATGAAAATTCTGGTGAACAGACCATTGGTGGTGGTTTGTTTATCGGTGATCCATCTGCTCCAAAGCTTCCAAGCACACTCACTGACAAGGGAACCTTTAACATTAAGCTTCCACGTTCATTGGATGCAATTAATGCACTTCTCTATTCAATGAGTCAGAAGGAATTCGTTGACCCTGATTCAGTTCTCAATGTAGTAAAACAAAAACTAAACCATTTTGGCTTTGATTTCCAGCATACAAACAGTCTTCCAGATGGAGAAACTAAGATCAAATTATACCAATATGGCAGTCCCTACATCGGTGTCTATGGAGTGACTCCATATGCAAATGTGGATGACACAGGATTCTCTACTGATGGAATCACCGAAAAACTCGGACACGGTTTGGTTCTCAACATAAACATCGTCAAGCAACCGAACTTCCTTCGCAAAGTACAAATGGTGATAATTCCAGATAATGTCGAATCTTCAGATTGTGGTTGTGGAGCCTAAAAAAAATTCCATAAAATATAAAAACATCCTGACAGAAGAAGTTTTTTTAACTTTCTGTCAGGATCATTATTTCAATCCGGAATGTTCCGGAAAAAATGAATTTATGGATGATTTGAAAAGAATCAAATATGTCAAAAGATTAATACAAAAGATTCACAAAAACAAGACATTGAAGTCAATTCGCGAAAGATTGATAATAAATCACATAATAATATTGAAAAATGTATTTGGAGAGGAAACTTCGGCCAGAATACTTTTTTTCAAACTTGAGCCAAAATTACATTCTTATCTTAAATCTTTTCTTAAACATCTTGAATTTAATCTAAAATCTTTTCCAGAGGCAGATTACAAAAAAATAAATACAGATCCAAGAGTTGACAGAAAATTAAACACATCGGTCATATAAATATTGTAAATGGGAAAGCTCCAATACATTCCTTCTTTTTATTTTTATAAGTTTGCAGATGCTCTTTCCCAGCCATATAGTCAGATGAATGCTTTCAGGTCCGGGTTGATAGATTCTAGTGGAAATATAGTAGGAAATGAAAGCAGCATCGATCCATTTGAATATTTTATAATAAAGCTCAAAAAGATATTTGAACAGCTGCCACCCGGAGTAACGAAATACAAAACAGGAAATCTTTTTGGGGTCATGCAGCTATTTAGCGAAGAAGCCAAAAAATTTGGATTGAGCAAAGATGACTTCAATCTTTTAATGGAAGCAGAGTTAACTGTAGCATCTGGCGGAAATTTTGGATATATGGATCTTTCGGAGGACATGACAACTGGTTCTGCTGCAGGATCTATTGGAGTTCCGGCAGATTCCCAAAACACCAATAAGGGATCAGTATCAGGATACGATCCAAAATTAGGAGACATGATGACACGTAGTGGACCTGTCAACATGTTTGGAGCAGTTGAAATGTTTGCCATGCCAAGCAAAGAATATAAAATGTTCAAGGCTTCCAATTCATATCCTAAATCGCCTACTGGAAATTATATTCGCAGATTTGGATACAGGAATTCACAAAACAAGATTGCAATAAGAGATGAAGAAACCGGTGAGGTTCACTGGTTGCCAGCTGCAAACAAGAAATCATTTGCAGAGGAGTTTTTTCTGAAGGATCTTCCAATTTTAAAAGAAGCAAAAGACATAGTTTTAAATAGAGATGAATTATCAGATATAGTGCAAAATACTGGTGAAAATCGAGTTGAACCGAGCAAAGATTCAGCTAGAGAAGTTTTAAACTTGCAAAACCAGGCATTACAAAATGCTAAACAAAATTCTGAAAGGTTTGAAAGACAAACATCAATTAAAGCAAATTTTACCAGTGGTTCTGAACTTTCTGATTTAATTTCTTCACCAGATCCAAGTGACAGAAGATTGGCATCAGACACAATGACTATGATGAGTCATTTTGCAAATAGATCTACATCAAACAGCAGTCCTTATGATGGAATACTTCTTGGAAGAGACACTGGTGGAAGAATTAGTCCAATTTTGTTTGACGCAAAATCTGCAAGATGGTCTTCTCAAACTGAAGTTACATCCTCTGATTTTGAAAAAGAATTTGATGAGGAAGATCCCTTTGAATTGTGGAGATCCGCAATAGAACATGGTGGAAATGTTAATTTTGAGGAAGACCCAGAAAAAATTGCAAAAGCAAATCTTGCAGTACAAAAAGTAAGATCATCTCCTGGATTTCAAACAAAGGCAAGAGATCTTGCTGCAAGAAAAATTTTGGCAAAATATCCAATAATTTCCGGATCAGCTCCTGGAAAAATTTTTACACCAAAACAAGTAACAGATTTATTACGTGGAACAGAAAATCTGGCCGGAAAAACTTTTAGAATAAATACACTTGGAAGATCAACATCAGGAGTAAGAATAGGTCAGTGGCAAAAAGCTTTGGAAGATTATGAAAAAGGAATAAGAAATCGTAGACCAGAACCAGCAAAAGTTAAACCATCAATAACAACTACTTCAGATGCATTGACAAAAACAATGTTAGCTAATTTAGGAAATGATTTACAAAATGCCTACACTATATCTCCAGAGGATATAATGGGCAATAAAGAATTATATGGATCAGAAGTTGCTGATAGATTTTATGAAATGGTCAAAAAATATGGAAGACTTTAATCTTGAATAAAGCTTCCTGGAAACTTTTCAATGCCAACATTGGATCTTGCCTCATCTATAATCTTTTTGTGAGCATCTTCCCATCCAGCAAGCCACTCAGTATTATAGACTTCATTTCCATTTAGCCCATTTGTCTTGGGCTGGCCTTTCATTCTTGATTGATATCCTTGGCTGTACGCAGATCCTGGAACATAGTCGCTCATTTTGTTCCTTTCGGAATAATTTGAATATGATTGATAAGTTTATCCAGTGCCTTTACGTGAGCATATTGCTCCGTGATGGCAAGGTAACCACGAATTTCAATTAGCTTTAGATAATCTTCTTGGCTAAAATTAGTAGTCTTAGATGGTTTGCCCTTTGGCATTTTCTTTGGAATGTTTTTATTTGACAATTCCTTGCCCCATTGATTCAAAATGTCGTTCATGTTTAGGTAATCCTTCATGTTCTCAACAAAATCGCCAGGCTTTTCTCCGTTTAGGTCTTTCCAGAGATTCTTGAAATTGTCGCTCATTGGCCCATAATAAAAGAAACCGCTTTTTGGATTCCAGTTGTTGGGATTGTTCATTTCCTCTTCATCGCCATTCTGCCATTGATTAAAATCATTATAGTCTGAATTATTCATGTTTTCCTTAGTTTGTGTCAAAAATTTGCTCGTATACCACTTTGCTACGGTTGTCGGTAACAGAAATGTATCGAACATGCCTTTCAAGGGCATCAGTAATATTTAGTGGATCATTTGGGCCAAAGGAGATGTTCTTTATCCATGCGGGACATCCCCCAAGAGAAATTCTAACCTCGTTTCCGGAGGCATCGGTTCCATAAAAATCAAAAGTAGACTTGTCACCATCAAAATAAGTAAAAAAACAATCAATAGAGTCATACTTTTTGCGAACATCCGCAAGACTCATCTGGGTTTCAGTTTTAGCCATTTGGCAATCTTTCCTGCTTGACTGACTTTGGTAGCTGGCCAATCGCGTCAAGCTTGCGAAGTGTACCAACTTTTGCCTTCATGAGGCTCTTTGCACGATTTCGTGAAATTCTATCCTTGCGCTTTTTGTGACGACGGGCAGTAATGCGTTGTTTTGAATTAGGCATCCTTTTATTATGCTTTCTTTTTGCGTTTTGTCAACTTTTTCTTTTTTGGTTTACTAAAAATTTTATCCCAATTTTTGGAATATTGTTGAATATTGACTTCTCTGTACGAATCGCCTTTTCCGGCACCATGTATTGCTTCCATGTCATTATTATATAACATAGCCAATTAAAGTCAAATCTAAATAATTTTATGGCAAAGAAAGTAAATTATTATTCTTGGATTCATGAACTTAACAAAAGTGCATTGATGACCAAGTACATGTCTGAAGCTGATCTTTACAGAAATTCATTAAATGGATTTCAAATTTCTCAAAACATGAGATCAAATGCAAATCAATTTATTGATACTGCAAGGGGTCGCAATAATGCAGGAATAATGCAGCGCCATACTTTGAACGAGGCAAACAGAGGACCAAGCAGAAGAGTTTCAAATTATTTGCCAGGACAGATAGAAAGAGCATCTCAACAATTAACTCCACAGGAAACTGCAGCTGCTGGTTTGGGTCGTCTGATGAATGACATGGAAATTATGACCCCAGAAATAGCAAGAAGCATGGCTCCACAACTTTTTGATGCTGGAAGACATATTGCTGAAAGACCTGGAACTGTTTTTCCAGATAATCCCATAGATGACATCGGTGAAATTGGTAAGGCACCAGCATCTGTAATAAAGCAAGAAATAGCAACTGCATCTGCTGCCAAAATGAGAGCAGCAACGGCAGCTGCAAATGGTGCCAGATCAATGGGACCAGTAAATGCACAACCAGCTGGAAATTCCCAAGCCGTTGAAAATGACGCCATTGACTGGGAAATGGCAGATCCAGAACCAAGAATTCATCCAGCTGCACAGTTTCCCAGCCCAAAAGCAGCAAATGCAGAAGTTGCTCGTTTAAATGCAGCCAGAAGTGGCATGTCAGACAAAACAGCTCGCGATGCATTCGAAAGAAAGCAAATGGTAGATGTTGCCAAGCAAGCCATGTTGGCAGCACAAAAAGCTGGAAAAAATGCAGTTCAACAAAGAGAAGCAGGAAGAAGTGCTTTGAGGGACTACCAAGGACTTAGACAGCAAGAATTGTCTGCTGAACCACCGGAATCAGTAGTTGAAGTTGAGGGGGGGATGCTTCCAGTGGGAGAAATGGAGACAATCGCAAGAATTCTTAGAGGCCGTAGATGAAAAACTTTAATGATTTGTTTTATTCTGGGCTTTTGAGTGAACAAGTTCCGGGTAGAAAAGGTCAAACAAAACCAGAAGAGACCCCAAGTGAACTTGGTGCTTCTCCAATTCAAAAAGAACTTGATGATTATTTGAGAGACCGAGGAGTTGATCCTTCCACTGTTACAACAGGATTTAAAGTATTTGATGATTTTGGGACACCTTCATCTCCTCCCACTACATTCACTCCAGTATCTGCTCCAGTATCTGCTCCAGTATCTGCTCCAGTATCTGCTCCAACAGGACTCAAGTCTGTAAATTCAACAATGCAAGCGGCAATGAGCAAAAGCTCAATGAAAAAAGACAAAGAACTTTTGGCAAGATTTCAACGTGTTGCTGAAAGACAAGCTGGCGAGGGAGCTGTGGATAACAATTTACAGGATAGAATAAAAGAATTACAAGCAAAACTTGATAATCCCTTTGATCCATCAAATCCAGAACAACTTAGTCAATACCAAGCAAGAGAATTTGAAATTAAAAGTGCTTATGATTATGATGCAGATAGAAAAATAAAAGAGGCCGAGAAAAGAAAAGAAAAACTAAAAGATCTTGAGCGCAGAGGAGTTGGAAAATTTGTTGGAGGAGGAAGACAGCTATTTACTTCTGGACCAAAATTCAATACACCAGCAGAGGAAGATGCCTATAAAAAAGCCAAAATAGCATTTGATACTATGATAGATACAGCTGGCGGTCCTGGAGGAGTTTATGATACATCAAACAGAACGGAAGAACAGTCAAAAGAACTAGAAAATCTTTTCCAGCAGTCTAGAGATGCATCTGCTAAAGTTGATGCTGAAAGACGCCAAGCAAAAAGAATAAGCGGAATGTATAATGTCACGTATGGTGACTTTGAAAATGCATTCGGGCATCCATATGATGCAATGAATAAAGATGACCAAAGATTGTTCTTTGACTTGAATTCAAGAGGTCAACTTAATGTTCCTCCGACTACAGGTGTGGGCCAAGGCCCGGCATATGATTCTCTTGAATATCACACAATGCGCAGAAAACTAAAACCTGCGCTTGCGTCGGAACCAGCGCCGGTATCGGTATCACAAGATGAAAAAGAATATAAAACAGTCCCGGCATCACCAGATGAAGGAAAATTTGAAGAAATTCCTGAACCAACAATACCAAGAGCTATAAAAAGCAGCGGAGCAGAACTTGGACCGCTGCCATCACCAACATCTATAGGATTTGATATAATAACATCTGCAGGAATTCCTTTAAGAGGAAATGCCGCACAACAACCAACAATGACAGCGAAACCACCAAGGAAAAAAGAGATTACAAGAGGTCTTGGTGCACCCGTTAATCAAGGAATAAATGCTATTGTAACAGCAGCACAGAATGCTGGTCAAAAATTAAACGACTATCTTAAAATAAATTTGGCACAAACCATGCCCACCACAATGGCAACAAAGCTTTATGGTGAACCTCAAGTACGTGTTGCACCGATTTCAGATGTCCAAAGAGGACAGTTTCCCATAGACATGTATTATGATGCAGAAGCCCGTACTGGCATTTTAGATCCGAATATAGTCTCAAGAACAACGATGCCAACTTACAATACAAGAACAGGTGAGTTTGTGATTGAACCTCAAAGAAGATTCCAAAGAAATTCAGCTCTTCCTCTCAACGTACAGCAGTTCATTAATAGGTTGTACAAGACTACTCGGTAATCAAAGATCTGGGTATCCGATTTCCCTGGTCCAGCACCATTCTTCCCATAAAATTTTTGCCATTTCATCATCAGGATCAAACCTGCGATGCTCAAGTTCGGCAAGTCCAGGAGCGGATATTGGAGCATCCAATTCCCATGAATGCCATCTCCATTCAGATTTTTTTATGGTGTTGTTCGTTATCAGACAACGAACTTCCTTGAACATGATTAATTCAAACGATATGCAGTTTGTCCTGAACCGAGAGTATGAACAGACCAAACTTGTATTGGAAGAATTTCAAAACCCGCAGCGAATGATAAACCAGCTAAAAAAGTGTTTCCTTGGTCATTTAAAAAATAAAATGCAGCACCATTAACAGTATTACTTGACAATAAAATTCCCTTATGTTTTGGTAGACGAAATCCGGTTCCAACTGGTAGTGTATTGCCTGTTTGATATAAGTCGTACATGATATAGATATTTATAAATAATTGTGATGAAACAAATCAGTGAAGGAAATTTATATAATATTCAAACTGAAATTTGGGGTGATGAAAATCCAAGTCAATCAGGAATCAAACAAGCAAACATGGAAGTAAGAAGAGAATTGGTTCAAAAGCTAATGATGGGAAACATCACAAACATTCACCAAATAGTCGCACAAATTCTTGGGGACTCATTGAGATAAAAAATGGAAAACATCTACCAAGAAATATGCAAAGATCTTGAAAAAGAAATATTGATTCTGGAGGAACAAATCCAAAATCAAAAATTTTTATTTGAAGAAAGGGATACTAAAGGAGGAATGGATCCACAATGGGATGGCACAGTAGCTGCAATTTTTCAAAATCAAACATGTTCGCACGATCTATTCCAGCAATCCTTGCGGCATCTTTTACTGAACTTAAAGCCTGGGCAGTTTGTGCGACAATTGTTGGGTTTGCCACAATTGCATCTGAATT
>Ga0172376_10004174_pt1 | contig 16599 bp, 12 predicted proteins | sample Lak35m_FD_121114 | JGI IMG/M metagenome (GOLD analysis project Ga0172376, IMG submission 121114) | Freshwater microbial communities from Kabuno Bay, South-Kivu, Congo - kab_092012_35m | ecosystem: Environmental > Aquatic > Freshwater > Lake | place: Democratic Republic of the Congo: South-Kivu... | reverse complement strand
TTCGCTTTTGCCGCGGAGGCCGAGCGGTTCTCGATCAGCTTCCAGTCGCCGATGCGCAGGGCGGCATGGTCGGGAGCCTGGGCGGAGAGAAGGAATTCGTGCGGTGAAGGGGCCTGCTCCGTCAGCATGGGCCAGACGTCCTTTCCATCGAGCGGTCGGCTGCCCTCGAGGCTGGCTCCGGCGAGCTTCACGAGGGTGGGATACCAGTCAATGATGTGCATGGGATGGGTGATGCGCTGACCGGCGGGAATTTTGCCGGGCCAGTTCGCAAAGGCCGCGGCCCGCACGCCCCCCTCGTAGAGGCTGCCCTTGTAATCCCGCAGCGGGGTATTCGTCCCGGGCTTCGGACCGCCGTTGTCGCTGGAGAAAACGATGAGGGTATTTTCGCGAAGCCCTGCCTTCTCGAGCGAAGCGACGATCTGCCCGATGGCCTCGTCCACCGCGGCGAGCATCCCCGCCAGCTGCAGGCGCGGCCCGTTCAACGACGCGTAGGGGGCGAGGTAGGAGTCCGGCACCTGCAGGGGACTGTGGACCCCGTTGAAGGGCACGTAGAGAAAGAGCGGCTTCCCCCTCTCCTGCCCCTCGATGAGCCGGCAGGCCTCCTTCGCGATCAGGTGGGTGCTGTATCCCTCCTCCTTCAAAAGGACCTGCTCGCGATACCAGTCGAGTTCGTTGTCGCGGACGTGGCTGAAATAATCGAGGGCCCCGAAGTAGTGCCCATACTGATGCTCGAAGCCGCGCGACATCGGCAGATAGGCCGGATCGAATTCACCGAGATGCCATTTCCCGGTGATCGCGGTGGTGTAGCCCGCCTCCTTCAGCGCGACCGCGAGAGTGCGTTCGTCCAGCGGCAGCCCCCACTTCGCATGCGGTCGCACCACCGTGTAGACCCCCGTCCTCGTTGGATAACGCCCGCTGAGGAACGCGGCTCGCGTCGGAGAGCAGACCGGCTGCACGTAGTGGGCCTCGAGCACGGCCCCGCCTTCGGCAAGGGCGTCGATCTGCGGGGTCCGGATCTCCTTGCCTCCATTGAAGCCGCAGTCGGCATAGCCGAGATCGTCGATGAGGAAAAAGACAAGGTGCGGACGCGGAACCTCCGCGGCAGGGAGGGTGATCGCGGAGAGGGCGAGGACGGCAGCGAGGAAAAAGGGGTTCATGGTCGTGGCGATCAAACCCCGCGCCATCGGAACGGGTTCTCTCGAATTCCCCGAGGAACCGATGTTTTCCAAATCCCTCACCCTCACCGCCCGGCGCGATCCCGGATAAACGCGACCGACTCGGCGATCCCCACGAGCGGGAAATGGTGCCCCTCGTTGATCGTCGTGGCGGGATTGACGATGAGCACGTCCATCGCCCAGCCCAGCTTCTCGAGACGGCGCTTCGCTTCGAGGGTGTTCCCTTCGGCGGGCACGACGAGATCGTTCGGACTGATGACGTGACGCAGGGGGATCTTCGCCCTGGCGATGGGCTCGAGGAGATCGAGGGGGTCGCCATCGTAGCCGATGAGAGCGGCCTCGTCGGCGAAGCCGTAGAATTTCAGCGCGTCGGCGAGCGGCCCCTTCGCCTTGGGATGCTTGAGAGGCCAACTCTTCAGCTCCATCACCGGCGTGTCGGCGTAGATGCAGGCAACGCGGTCGGGACGCGTCGCCGCGTAGCGGTAGGCGTGGAGACCACCGCGGCTCACCGCCTCGAGGGCGGGTTTCGCGGAGAGGCCCCACTGCTCGCGAACGAGATCGTAAAAACGGTCCATGATCTCGAGCGAATCATCGCACCCCAACATCGACACCACATCGACGTGGGCGACGTGGAAACCGCCCTTCACGAGCTCGATGTCCACCTCGGCGTGGAAATCGGGAAAAGAGGTGCGCCAGACCCAGGGTTTGCCGGCGGCGGCTTCCTTCGGCACGACGACGAAGGCCTTGTGTCCTGCAAAATCGAAGGATCGCTTCGTGTAGCCCTTCCAATCGGCATCGGTCGTGGTGACGGGGTCGGCGGCGCAGAGGCTGAGGACGGACGCCGAGAGCGTCAGGAGCAAACCGTGGGTTTTCATGGGTGTTTGTCAGGGTGGGGAGAAATGAGAGCCTTGCCTTCGGGCTCCGCCAGCGTCGGCTCGCCCTCGAGCAAACCGAGTCCGGCGAGAAACCGGTCCGCGGCGATGAGCGTGACGCCCTGCCAGGGATCCTTGTTGAAGAAACCGTGCGCCTCTCCTTCGGCGAGACGCAGATCGATCGAGTCGCAGCCCGCCTCGCGCCATTTCGCGAGGGCTCCGTCCCACCCCTTTTTCCAGGGGTCCGCCGTGCCGAAAAAGGCGATCGCGGGCGGGAGATCCCGCTTCGCGAAACGCAGCACATCGATCTCCGGATCCTCGACATCTTCGGGGGAAAAGGCCGGATTGAACCAGAGGTAGGCGACCACGCTGGTGTCCAGATTTGTCGGATCAGCGGGATCGTTCAGCCCGGGGTTCAGCGTCGCGAGCGCGCTGATGTGCCCGCCCGCCGAGCCGCCGCCGGCGATCACTCTGGCGGGATCGATCCCAAGCTCGGAAGCGTGTTGTTTGAACCAGCGAATCGCACTCTTCGCATCGGTGACGCAGACCCGCTTTTTCGTCTCACCGGAGGGGAGGGCCTTGGTTTCCTCCTTTGTCAGCATGCGGTATTCGGCGGTGGCGCAGACGAGTCCGCGACTCGCAAAGTAGGCGCAGGCGCGACGAAACTGGCCGAGGTTCCCCCCGCTCCAGCTCCCGCCGTGAAAAAGGATCAGCCCCGGCACCCGAGCTCCGGCCGGATCGTGGCGCGGCGGAAAATAGAGCTCGAGCTCGCGCGGTTTTCCGGCCGATTGTTTGTAGACGCGGCGTTCTCCCGCCGGAGCTTCGGCGGTGTTTTGCGCGCGCGCCGCCTCCGTCGCAAGGAGACAGGCGAGCAGGGAAATGCATCGGATCATGTAACGCGTAAGGTGCCGGATGATCGGCTCTCGCGCAAGACCGCGACTCCGGCCACCTCCCTTGCGGACCTCAAAACTCGACCATTTTTCCGCTGCGGAAGGCCTCGTCGGCGGCGAGGACGATACGGAGGCTGTTCACCGCATCCTCCATGTGATCGGAGAGGTCGACATCGTGGATGATCGAATGGAGGAAGACCTCCTGCTCGCGATGGCAAAGCCCGTCGTGATCGGGCTCATCAGCGCAGTCGAGGATCTCGTCGGACTTCGCAAATTTTCCATCCGCCCCGAGTTCGGCATGGTGGACCTTCAGTGCGGCGGCCTTCGAGTGGGAATCGATGTTGTCGCTCGAGGTCTCGCCTTCCTTCACGCCCGAGATGCTGACGCAGCCCCTCGGCCCGACGACATCCTTCACGAAGTAGGCGACTTCACTCATCATCGGACCCCAGCCCGCCTCATACCAGCCAACCGAGCCGTCTTCGAAAGTCACTTGAAGCTGACCGTAGTTGTACATTCCGGGCACCAGCTCCTCGGTAAGGCGCGCTCCGATCGCGCTGACGCGCACCGGCTTTGAACGCGTCATCTGGCACATCACGTCGACGTAGTGCACGCCGCAGTCGACGATGGGCGACATCGAATTCATCAGCATCCGGTGGGTGTGCCACATTTCGCCGGAAGATTGCTGGTTCAGGTTCATCCGCATCACGAGCGGCTTGCCGAGGGTCTGTGCCACCTCGATGAAGCGCGCCCAGGTCGGGTGGACGCGGAGGATGTAGCCAATCACGAGCTTGCGGTTCGACGCCTTCGCCGCATCGACGATCTCCTGCGCCTCGGCCACGGTGCCGGCGATGGGTTTTTCGAGGAAGACGTGGCAGCCCGCCGCGAAGGCCTTTTTCGTGTAGTCGGCGTGGGTGTCGGGATAGGTGTTGATCGAGACCGCGTCGGGCCTCGTGGCAGCGAGAGCCTCTTCGTAGTTCGAGAATTGGGGATACTCGGCACCGAGGGCGTCGAGGAGATCGCGCCGCGAAGTCTCCCCGCGCGCCACGACACCGACGATTTCAAAGCCAGCCATGGCGTGGTAGGCCTTCGCATGGGACTTGCCCATGTGGCCGCAGCCGACAACGAGAATACGAATGGGGGAGGACATAATCGGGAGGGAGGTCGGGAATTTTAAACGGATCAGCCACGGAGAATGCCCACGCTTTCGCCCGCAGGCAAGGACTTTGGCGGCCGCAAACGGGTGACAGACACGGCCGGGGAAGCGTCGCTCGTCCGGCCACGACGCGGGATTCACGGATGTTTCGTCGGGAACTGCTGGCGCAACAGCCGTCTCGCCTCCTCGAGGGCCGCGGGATCCGGAGCCATACCGACCACGTTCTCCAACTCCGGGCGGACGCCCCCGCGATGATCGTAGAGCTCGGTGGCCTCGATCGCTCCGCTGGCCCAATTCCGCCACTCGGTGTAGCGCCAACCCGGGGTGCGGACGCTGTAGCCCATCACCGTGGGCTCCTTTTGCGGGGATCGGTCAGGATAGGGTGGACGGGGATGCTGGGTGAACGCAGCGGATTTCACCGCGGCATCCGGGTCGCGGAGAATCGGCACGAGGCTGGCACCCTCCAGCCCGGGGGCGGTCGGCAGGCCGCCGAGATCGACGAGAGTGGGGAACAGGTCGACCATCTCGACGAGGGCGTCGGACTTCGCGCCGGGAGATTCCGGCGCGGTCGGTGCGATGATGAGGGGCACGCGGGCGTCGAGTTCGAAGTTGCTCGTCTTCGCCCAGAGCCCGTGCTCGCCGAGGTGATAGCCGTGATCGCCCCAGAAGACGACAATCGTGTTTTGCTCGAGCCCGTTTTCTTTCAACGCAGCGAGGATCTTGCCGACCTGGGCGTCGAGGTAGCTGATCGCGGCGAAGTAGCCGTGACGCATCTCGGCGATCTGCTCGGGCGAAGGCTTGGTCTGTTTGTCAGGCGGGCCAAGGATCTCGGTGCAGGGATGCGAGGCGATGGCCGGGGCTCCGTCGGGCCAGCGAGGATCGACCGGCGGCAGGCTGGCGCGATCGTAGAGATCCCAGTATTGTTTCGGGGCGTTGAACGGGGCGTGGGGTTTCCAAAAGCCGACCGCGAGAAAGAAGGGGCCGTCTTGTTTCAACCCGGGCATCCAGCGCACCGCCTCGGCGGCAACCCTTCCATCGTAGTAGGCCTCGTCGGGCACGTCGTAGGCCTCGCACATGCCGACGGAGCCATATTTGCGGAGACCCTCGCTGTGTTTGGCATGATTCTCGGGGAGGGGGCCTTCGATCAACGGCACATCGTCGCCGTGATTGGCGTAATGGAGGAACTCTGGCAAGGACCACGAGCGCGGATCGCCTTTTTCCTTCGTGTGCCAATTATGAAAGAGCTTGCCGGCACAGCGGGTGGTGTAGCCGTGTTGCTTGAACCACTGCGGCAGGGTGGTCACATCGGGTTTCAGCTCGCGGAAGTGGGTGCCGTTCACGTAAAGCCCCAGGGTGGCGGGGCGCAGCCCCGTGAGCATGCTCGAGCGCGAGGGATTGCAGACCGCCTGCTGGCAGTAGGCGCGCGTGAAGGTGGTGCCGCGCGCGGCGAGAGCATCGAGATGCGGTGTCAGCGCGGGCGACCCGTAGGCACCCAGCTCGGGACGCAGATCGTCAGCGGTGATGAGGAGGACATTCGCCGGAGCGGCGGCAGATCGGTCGGCAAGACCCGCGATCGCAAGGAACGCGGACAAAAGGCTGAACAGGGAACGTTTCATCAGGCGCGAGAATGCCGGACGCGATGGGATTGGGAAAGCCTTTTTCCAATTCGTGAAGCGAGAGCATTGCCTTGTCCAGGAAAACGAATCAGAATGGCGGAGAAGTGTTCGGCGGAACGACGTCCTTCGGCCAGGGATAAGCGGCGTGGCAAACCCTCATCTCTTCCTCCGTTTCGATGGTGGCCAAGGTTTCGTCGATCTGCTAAAGCTCCATCATCCAAAGCAGCCGTGTCGGCCCTGGAGGCCGTCAGGAGCTCGTGGATGAGACCGTCAAGGCCGGCAAGCATCTCTGGCCCGCGTCGGAATCAAACGGAACGAAACCAGAAAATCGCCAAACGCCCATCTCCCCCGCCGTCAGCTTTCTCCCCGCATGAACCCCCGATCATTCCTCCTCTCGCTGCTCTTGCTCGCGGTAGCTCCCTCATTGCTGGCCCAAGGGCCGGGTCAAGAAGGTGCCTTTGCCGGGAAGAGGGTGCTCTATATCGGCATCGACGGTTGTCGTGCGGATGCGGTGACGGCAGCGATGGAACGCGGCCTGGCTCCGCAACTAAAAATGCTCTGCGAGGGTGAGCGCGGTCTCCTGACACTGAAATGCTACGCCGGGGGCGAACTCGGCACCCCGACGCATCAGCGGACGGTCAGCGGTCCCGGTTGGACGAGCCTGCTCACGGGGGTGTGGGTCGATCAACACCGCGTGAAGGACAATCAGTTTCTCGGCGGACGGTTTCAGACCTACGCGCACTTCATGCGGCGGATCAAAGAGGTGCAGCCGAAGTCCTTTTGCGCCTCCTTTGTCGACTGGCCGCCGATACATGACTCCATCGCCGATGCCTCGCGCGTGGGAGACAACGAGTTTCTCGATGTGAAGTTCACCCGTGCGCCGGATGCGAAACGGCACTTCATCGACAACCCGGAAAAGGACATCGAGGTGCGCGACGCGGCGCTGAAGACCCTGCGTGAGCAGGATCCCGACGCCATGTTCGTCTATTTCGGCTCCGTTGATGAGTTCGGCCACGGCGCCATCGACGAGCGCGGCAGCTTCTCACCCGAAAACATCATCTACCTCAACGCGATCAGCCATGCGGACTCCCATGTCGGCGAGCTGGTCCGCGCGATGCGGGCGAGGCCGAAATTTTCCGAAGAAGACTGGCTCGTGCTCATCACCACCGATCACGGAGGACGCGGCAACGCCCACGGCGGCGACAGCGACATGGAACGGAACATTTGGCTCATCGCGAACGGCGGGCAACTGCCACGGGAACGTCTCCTGGAGGAGCCGGTGCCGCAAACCGCGCTGGTGCCGATGATTTACACCCACCTCGGCATCACCCCAAAACCGGAGTGGACGCCGGAGCCGCCGAGGGCTCAGCCCAGCAACGGCTGAGCGGCCTCCACGCCGCTTCTTAAGAAATGCGCGGATTTTTGCGCTCCCGTCCTTTGACCATGAATTTACCCAACCCGCCTGCCCTCGAAAAAAGTCCCGCGATCCTTTTGTCCGGCTTCGCACCCGGCCTCCTGGCCGCGCTCATGGCGGCTCCTCCAGCTCCCGAAGCCAAGGCGCTCCGCGAAGGAGTCAGCATCGAGATGATCGCCGAACATCCCGCCGTGGTCACGCCGATCGGCCTCGACGTGGACTCGCAGGGAAAGGTCTGGCTGGTCGCCTCACACACCCACGAAACGCCCAAAGAGTATCAGGGACCGGACCACGACGAGGTGATCGTGTTCGACTCCGAAGGCAAGCGCTCCGTTTTCTACAACCAGTCCGTCCATACCATGGACCTGGAGCTGGGACGGGACGGGTGGGTCTATCTCGCCGAGCGCGACCGCATCCTGCGCCTCCGGGACTCGGACGGCGACGGCCGCGCCGACGAGGAGGAAACCGTGGCGCAACTGGAATCGGAGGAGAGCTACCCCCACAACGGCATGTCAGGGCTGGCCTGGCATCCTGACGGGGATCTGATCTTTGGGCTCGGGGAAAATTTTGCGAAGCCCTGGTCTCTCAGGGGATCCGATGGCAGCACCCACGCGGGACGCGCCGAGGGCGGCATCTTTCGCTGCTCCGCCGACGGCTCCAGGCTGCGCTGGATCGCCCGCGGAGTCTGGAACCCCTTCGGCATCTGCGTCCGTGAGGATGGAGAGATCTTTGCCGTGGACAACGACCCCGGCGAGCGTCCCCCCTGTCGCCTGCTTCACATCGTCGACGGTGGCGACTACGGATACCGCCGACACTATGGCGGAGAGGCGCATCACCCTTTTGTCGGATGGAACGGCGAGCTGCGCGCTACCCTGCCCATGATCAACCCCTCGGGCGAAGCCCCCTGCGCCGTCCTGCCGCTGGGTCGCGGCGTGCTCATTCCTTCCTGGGGCGATCACCGCATCGACTTCTTTCGCCTCAGGTCCCGGGGAGCCAGTTACGAGGCGGAGGCGCGCATCCCTTTGGTGCAGGGCTCCTTCTTTTTCCGCCCCACCTGCCTCGCGCAAGACCCGTCCGGGAAAGATCCTCACAAACGCACCTGGTATCTGACGGACTGGGTCGACGGGCGTTATCCCGTGCACGGCTTTGGGCGGCTCTGGAAACTGGAGATCGACCTCACCAAGGCAGACTGGCTGGGGCCGCTCGATCTGGAGAAACCGACCCAAGAGGCCCTGCTCGCCCGCGACATCCGGACAAGGGCGGGTAAGCTGTCCGAAGACGAACTGTTCACGTTGGCCGGCCACGAGGATGCCTTCATCGCACGATCCGCCCTCGTCCGTCTCGCCGATGAGGCCGCGCCGCGCTGGACTCCCGGCGACTTTTCGCGCCTTTCGCCGGAACGCCGCATCCTCTCCGTCCTCGCTCTCTCCTCCTCGGAAGCGGATCCCGCTCCCTGGGTCGAAACCCTCCTCCGTGACCCCGAAGCGGTCGTGAATTTCGAAGGGCTGCGCTGGTTTTCCCATCGCGAGACCCGTGACGCCCTGACCGCCGTGAAGCGGTTCCTGAGCCGGAGCGATCTCGATTTCGCCGCCTTCGAAGCCGCGGTCGCCGCCCACAACGCCCTTTCCGGAATACCCGAGCAGGGCGTGCGCAATCCCGATCTCCTCCTGGACCGCATCCGCGACAAAAACACCTCACCGTCCCTTCGTGCCTTTGCGCTGAGGCTGCTGCCGACGCAGGACTGGCGTCCTCGCGAATCGGGACCTTCCGGCCGGGTCAGCTTCCCGGCAGAACTCACCTCCGATCTCCTGCGGGAACTTCTGGCCGAGGGCAACGAAGACCTTTCCCGCGAAGTGGTTCTGGCGCTCTCCGATAATCCACAGGCGGGGACGGATTTGCTCGCCGAGGTGGCAGCGGACACCTCCGACGATCCCACGCTGCGCACGCTTGCCGTCACCGGCCTGGCTTCCGTGCCGGAGCAATCACCCCTGCTGTTGCAGCTCGCGGGAGACGATCACCGGGATCTGCGCGAGGAATCGCTCCGCGCCCTGCGCCACCGCCGCCTGACTGATGGCGAAAAAGAGATTTTGAGAGCCCTGCGTCCGCGCTTCCCTGAATCCGATGATCTTTTTGCGGCCGTGCTCACTCCCGAAGTCCTTTTCCAAAACCGACCTTCCGCGACCGACACCGCCGCCTGGAAAAAGCGCCTCGACACCGTGCCAGGCGAGCCGGATCCGGCAGCAGGATCGAGAGTCTTTCACCACCCCGCCGTCGCTCTCTGCGCCAACTGCCACCGGCACGAGGGACGCGGGCGGAGCATCGGGCCCGATCTCGGCGGCATCGAAGCCGGAGAGGTGCGCGACGGGCTGATCGAAAGCATCCTGCAGCCGAGCCGAAAGATCGCACCCGAATACCTGCCCCGTGCCGTCACCTTGAAGGACGGCCGCACCATCGTCGGCATTCGCATGCAGTCCTACACCCGCGAACGCGTCAAGGACGTCAACGGCCACTCCCTCACCTTCGAACTGGAGGAGCTGGACTCCATTGCCGAACTCGACACCTCCCTAATGCCCGCCGGGCTGGCACTCTCCCTGACCGACCGCGAATTGCGCGACCTCGTGGCGTTTCTGATGACTCCCGAGGAGGCAAAATGAAGAGGATCCCCCGCTCGAACGAATGAGGAACGCCTCTCCTTCCCGCTCGAAAAAGGGCCCGCCCACAAAAAAACCGGAGCGGTTCCCGCCCCGGTTTTCGTGAAATCGAAGGACTCTTCCGATCGATCAATGGTAGGAAGCCTGCGCCCCCTTGGTGGCTCGCTTCTTGATCCAGGGCATGAGGCTGCGGAGACGGGCACCGACTTTCTCGATGGCGTGGCCTTGACCTTCCTTGCGGAGCTTGTTGAAGTTCTTGCCGCCGCTGTTCGACTCCTCGATCCATCCCTTCGCGAACTTGCCGCTCTGGATGTTCTTCAGGGCGGTCTTCATGCGCTTCTTCACCGAGGCGTCGATGATGGTCGGGCCGGTGGTGAGGTCGCCATACTCGGCGGTGTCGGAAATGGAGAAACGCATCCCGGAAATGCCGGACTCGTTGATGAGGTCGACCGTGAGTTTCAACTCGTGGAGGCATTCAAAGTAGGCCATCTCGGGTTGGTATCCGGCCTCGACAAGGGTCTCGTAGGCAGCGGTGATGAGCTGGCTGACGCCGCCGCAAAGGACGGTCTGTTCGCCGAAGAGATCGGTCTCGGTCTCTTCCTTGAAGTCGGTCTCGAAGACGCCGGCACGGGTGCCACCGATGCCCTTGGCCCAAGCGAGGGCGATCTTCTTCGCATCCTTGCCGGGATTTTGGTGGATCGCGATGAGCGAGGGAACCCCCTTGCCCTCGACGAACTGGCGCCGCACAATGTGGCCGGGGCCCTTGGGGGCAACCATGATGACGTTGACGAAGGCCGGAGGAGTGATCGTCTTGAAGTGCACGGCGAACCCGTGGCTGAAGAGGAGGGTCTGGCCCTTCCTCAGGTTGGGAGCGATATCCTTCTCGAAGATACCGGCAATCTTGGTGTCGGGGGTGGCGATAAAAATGACATCGGCGGCCTTGACCGCGTCCGCCGTATCCATCACCTCGAAGCCGAATTCCTTCGCGACTTCGCGCGACTGGCTCTTGGCGTAGAGGCCGATGATGACCTTCACCCCGCTGTCCTTGAGGTTGAGCGCGTGCGCGTGGCCTTGTGAGCCGAAGCCGATCACGGCACAGGTCTTGCCTTTGAGCACCCCGAGGTCCGCGTCCTTGTCCGTATAGATTTTTGCTGCCATCTCTTTTTTTCTCTGAGTTTTTGAGCGCGTAGGTTCCGCGCAAAGGGCCGGATGGTCAAACGGTAATGCGGGTCGGGCCAGCTCACCTCCCCGGCAGCACCACCCGCAGCTTCCCGACCGCCCTCACCACGGCGGCAGCCGCCGCGTCGACTTCCTCCCCGGAGGTGAACCGCGAGAGCGAGAACCTGACGCTGGCCCGGGCTCTCGCGTTGGAGTGCCCCATGGCCCGGACAATCCGGCTCGGCTTCACTTGGCCGGTGCTGCAAGCTGAGCCAGGCGAGCAACAAATACCCGCCTCATCGAGGAGAATGAGGAGTCCCTCGCCATCGACCCCGGGGAAATAAAGATTGCTCGTGTTGGGAAGCCGCCTCCCGGGATCTCCGTTGATTTCGACGCCGGGCAACGCTTCGATCACGCCGCATTCGAATCGGTCGCGGAGGACGGCGATGGCCTGAACCGAGTCGAGGGCCCGAGCGGCCAGGGAGGCAGCCACACCGAAGCCAACGATCGCGGGCACGTTCTCGGTGCCGGAGCGGCGTTCGCCTTCCTGCCCCCCACCCAGAGCCTGGGGCAGAAAACGGGCGCGCCGATTCAACCAGAGCGCACCGACTCCCTTCGGTCCGTGGAGTTTGTGGGCGGAGAGGGAAAGGGCGTGCAGAGGCAGGTCGTCGACCCGCACGGGGATCTTCCCGGCGGCCTGAACCGCGTCGCTGTGGCAATAGACACCCTGCTCCGAAGCCAGTGCGAACGCTTCAGCAACAGGACTGATCACCCCGGTTTCGTTGTTCGCCCAGATCAGACTGGCGAAGGCGAGACCACCTTTGGCAAGATTCGCCTTCCACGCCTCGAGATCGAGACGGCCCAGCGAGTCGACCGGATTGCATCGAGCCTCATACCCGATGGACTCCTGGAATTTCACGACCTCCGCAACGGCGCTGTGCTCGACCGTCGAGGTGAGAAGGGCCCGATGCGCGGGGCGCAGCGCCAGAGCGGAACAAATCGCGGCATTATTCGACTCGGTTCCGCCGCTGGTGAAGACGATCTCCTCCGGCTGCGCGCCGAGGAGTGCCGCGACCTGCTCGCGGGCATGCTCGACCGCTTTACGAGCCTCACGTCCGAACCGATACCCGGCCGAGGGGTTGCCGTAGGCCTCATCCATCCATGGCCGCATCGCCTCGAGCACCTCGCGTGCGGGACGGGTCGTGGCGTTGTTGTCGAGGTAGATCATCGTCACGCTACACTACTGCAAACTCACCTCGAAGCGCTCGCCAAGAAAATGACCGAGGGCCTCGCCGACGAGAAAAAGGGATCCAGCGACGAGAGTCTTCCCTCCCCGCGCCCGGGCCTTGGCGACGGCATCGGGCAGCGACTCGAACTCGTCCTGGGGCACCGCTCCGCCGCCGGCTTCACAGAGAAACGTTTTCATCTCCTCGACGGTGAGGCGCCGCTCCGACCTCACCGGGATGAACGAGACGGATGCCAGGATCGGCAGAAGCGCCCGGAAGACACCCGCTACGTCCTTCGAGGCGACTGCCCCGAAAACGAGATGGGCTCTTGCGTCGCCGCATTGCTCCTCCCAGGTGCGACGCAGGACCTCGGCAGCGGCGGGATTGTGGGCTCCGTCGAGATAGAGCGAGTCGTCGATCTGCTGGAAACGTCCCGGCCATTGCACCGTGGCAACGGAGCGCCGAATCCCCTCCTCGGTGAGCCGTTCCCCCTCGAGCCGACAGGCGGCCTCGACGGCGATGGCGGCGTTTTCCCGCTGGTGACTTCCCTTCAGGCCGGTCTCCCAATCGTCCGGCAGCGGGTGAGCCTCGACGCAGGGGATGCCGAGGGCGAGGGCACGACGACCGACCACCTCCCGGGCCTCGGGATGGAGGTCGCCAATGATGACGGGAACGCCTCCCTTCAGAATGCCGGCCTTTTCCGCGGCGATCTCGCGAATCGTCTCTCCGAGCCACTGCTGGTGATCAAGGCCAATCGAGGTGATGACGCTGAGGTCGGACCAGATCGCGTTGGTCGCGTCGAGTCGGCCACCCATGCCGGTCTCGAGGATGACGACCTCGCACCGCTCCCTGACAAAATGTCCCATGGCCAAGGCGAGGCTCAGCTCGAAGAAGGTGGGATGATTTTCACAAAGATAGGTCCGCCCGCGCAACTCGCTCAAACCTTCGGCGGCCGTTTCTTCCGAGATCATCGTCCCGTTCACCCGGATGCGTTCGCGATAGGTGACGAGGTGGGGCGAGGTGAAGAGGCCTGTCTTGATGCCGGCGTCTCGGAGGATGCGCTCGGTCACCGCGCAGACGGATCCCTTTCCGTTCGTTCCCGCGACATGGAGAATCGCGGGGCCGGGGTCGTCCGGATCGATCGCGAGCGCGGAAAGGAGGGTGCGGGGATTCTCCAGTCCCAGTTTGATCCCGAAGGTCTGGGTGCCATAGAGCCAGTCGATGGATTCCGTGTAGTTCAATCCAGGGGAATTACGGACAAAGAAAAAGCCCTGTCCACGGACAATCTACGAACGGAGCTGGTTTGGAGGAGTTCAGGGTAACGGGTCCGAGGATCCCGTTGACCGCAACGGGGCCAGTCCGAGCGAGCCGCCCAAGGTCGTCATCTGACGCCCCGGGTCCCAGGGATCACCTCGAAATTCGTCCTGCACATCGCCCCGTTCCGTGGTTAGTTGGACGACTTGGCCCCTCCGACCATGGTCATCGGCTCCCGACTTCCCTCCGCCTTCGGTCTCACTCTCGATGATTGGATCGAGTGGACGGAGGCCCGCAGCCACAGCAAATTCCGGGCGAAGCAGATCGTCGAGTGGCTCTATCAGAAACGGGCAAAGACTTGGGATGAGATGTCGAACCTCTCACAGTCGCTGCGCGAAGAGCTCAAGTCCGCCTTCTCCCTCGACCGTCTCCCCGTGATACGGCTGACGGGATCAAAGGACACGACCCGGAAATTCCTCTTCCGCCTCCACGACGGACGTCTCGTCGAGACGGTGAAGATCCCCGCCAACGTCCATTTCGACGGCGGCCAGAGCGATCGCATCACCCTCTGCGTCTCCAGCCAGGTCGGCTGCGCCTACGATTGCAAGTTCTGCGCGAGCGGTCTCGCCGGTTTCACCCGTAATCTCGAGGTCGAGGAAATCGTGGGCCAGGTCATGGCGGCCGAGGAGGAATCGGGCGAATCGGTGCGCAACCTCGTCTTCATGGGCATGGGCGAACCGCTCGCCAACTTCACCCGCCTGACCAAGGCCATCGCCATTCTCAACGCCCCGTGGGGACTCAACATCGGGGCGCGGCACATGACCGTCTCCACGAGCGGGCTCGCCCCGCAAATCGAAAAGCTCGCCGAGCTACCGATTCAGATCCGGCTCGCCATCTCCCTCCACGGAGCCAGCGACGAAGTGCGCGAACAGATCATGCCGGTGAACAAGAAGTATCCGATCGCCCGGCTTTTTGAGGCGCTCGAGGTCTGGCGCGAGAAGAAGAAGCAGAAAATCACCCTCGAATACATCCTCATTGAAGGCGTCAACGATTCGCTCGCCCAAGCGACCCTCCTCGCAAAGCGCGCCAAGGGACTCGATGCCAAGGTGAACCTGATCCCCTACAACACCGTCGAGGGTCTGCCGTGGAGTCGCCCGACCGAAGCGCAGCAAGAAGCCTTTCTCCGGGTCCTTACCCGCGCCGGCGTCGTCGCGACCCTGCGACGCGAGAAAGGGCACGACATTTCCGCGGCGTGCGGGCAGTTGCGCCTGCAGCAGGAGACCGCGGAAGGAATCGTGTCGGCGGAGCGTTGAACCTCGAGGGGAGGCAGGAAAAGCAGGGCCCGGCGAGCCGCCCCCGTTCAACGCCGACAACCATTCCCACCCAGGTGGAACAGCGATTGCCCCACCTTCATCCGCGGCCAGGGAAAACGAGAGGGTCGAACTCAGCCCTTAAATTGCGCCACCAATCCCGTGATCGTCTCTTTTGCATCGCCGTAGATCATGCGGCAATTTTCGCGGAAGAAGAGGGCGTTCTCCAAGCCTGAGAAACCGCTTCCCTTCCCGCGTTTCAGCGCGAAAACGGTGCGGGCCTCGTGGACGTTGATGATGGGCATACCGTAGATCGGGCTGCTCGGATCGTCTCCGGCGGCGGGATTGACGACATCGTTCGCCCCGATGACGATGGCGACATCGACCTGTCCCATCGTGGGATTGACCGCGTCCATCTCGCAGAGTTGTTCATAGGGGACGTCGGCCTCGGCGAGGAGGACGTTCATGTGTCCGGGCATGCGCCCCGCGACCGGGTGGATCGCGAAGCGGACTTCGGCGCCATTTTTCTCAAGGAGGGCACCGAGTTCCTTCACGGCGTGCTGAGCCTGCGCCACGGCCATGCCGTAGCCGGGGACAAAGACGACATTCTGCGCCGCCTCGAGCGCGTAAAAGGCATCCTCGACCGAGATGCCCTTCATTTCCCCCTCGACCGCCTTGCCGATGGCGCCACCGGCGGCTCCGAAGCCCCCGAAAAGAACGTTGCCAAAGGTGCGGTTCATGGCCTTGCACATGATGATGGTGAGGATGATGCCCGAGGTGCCGACGAGACAACCTGCGACGATGAGGACCTTGTTGAGGATGACGAATCCGGCCGCCGCCCCGGCCAATCCGGAGAAGCTGTTGAGGAAGGCGATGATCACCGGCATGTCGCCGCCGCCAATGGGGAGGACGCCAAGGACGCCGAGGGCGAGGGAGAGGACGATGATGGCGTAAAGCGCCCAGGCCGGTCCCTGCATCACGTAGACCACCCCGAGAACGAGGAGGGCGAGAAAGAGGATCGCGTTGACGGCCTTTTGAGCGGGGAAGAGCGTGGGACGACCGCTCATTTTGCCGGCGAGCTTGAGGTAGGCGACAAAGCTGCCGGTGAAGGTGACACCGCCGATGAGGATGGCGAGGTAGATCGCCGTCTGGGTCACGGGATCGGTGCTTTTCCCGAATTCAAACTCCGCCCAGCCCACGAGGACGGAAGCGAGCCCACCAAAGCCGTTGAAGAGGGCGACAAGCTCCGGCATGCCGGTCATCTGCACCCGCATCGCCCAGATCCATCCGATCACCGCGCCGATGGCGACCCCGGCGAGAATCATCTGGTAATCGACGACCTCCTTGTAGAACACGGTCACGACCATCGCAACGAACATGCCGACCGCGGAGAGCAGATTGCCTTTGCGCGCCGTAGCAGCGTTGCCGAGCATCTTGATTCCGAAGATGAAGAGGATCGAGGAGACGATGTAGGCCAGGTCGATGTATGATTTCAGATCCATGGAAGCGGAGCGAAAAGAGAGGAAACAGGGGGAGACACGGGGCGCGTGAGTTCGTCACCGGCCCTTCTTCTTGAACATGCCGAGCATGCGGTCGGTGACGACGTAACCGCCAACGACGTTGATGGTGGCGAGGATGATGGAGAAGAAGCCGAGCCACTTGCCGAACTCGCCCTCGGCGACACCACAGGCGATGATGGCGCCGACCACGGTGATACCGGAGATCGCATTCGATCCGGACATCAGCGGGGTGTGGAGCTGGCTCGGCACCTTTTGAATCAACTCAAAGCCGAGGAAGGCGGCGAGGACGAAGACAAAGAGGAGTAGGATGAGGGTGTCCATGGAATCAGGAGTCAAAGGTCACGGGTCACGGGTCACGGG
>Ga0172376_10004173_pt1 | contig 16599 bp, 14 predicted proteins | sample Lak35m_FD_121114 | JGI IMG/M metagenome (GOLD analysis project Ga0172376, IMG submission 121114) | Freshwater microbial communities from Kabuno Bay, South-Kivu, Congo - kab_092012_35m | ecosystem: Environmental > Aquatic > Freshwater > Lake | place: Democratic Republic of the Congo: South-Kivu... | reverse complement strand
TGTTTCTCTCTCTTGTAAGGTTAAATGTTTTCACATATTTTAGTTATTAAGGTATATATTATTTACTAATATATCTCACTTTCTCTTTTTTATGAAATTGCTTTTCATTTCTGAATTTGCCTAATAAAAATTATGGAAGAACTAACTATTAGGGGCAATAAACCAACATATCAAAAACCTTTTGAAAAAAAGGAAACACCTTTAATGGGAGAATTAGCTTCTAGATATAAACCGAGTAATTTTAAAACGGATCCAAAAACAGGACATGAAGAGAAAGGTTTCTTGGAAGCTTCAAAAATTTTTATGGAAAATATAAAAGTTTCTGTAGATAATCTTCTCCAATGAAATTTTAAAGAATCACTCAATATATGATTTCTTCAACTACTTGATGATTTAGAAATAACTCCAAACGATACCGTTTCCTATCGCCTTTTATTAGTTATTTTATGAGGAATTATTTTCCCTTATTCCCCAGAACTTTGAGCAAGCCTTATTACTTTATCAGCAATAGGTGATAAACTGGATGGAAATCTCGCAAGAAAAACAGGAAAAATGTCAGAAATCGGACAATCTTACGATGCTTTTGTTGATAAAAGTTCCCGTGTAATGATTCTTGGAGTTCTTTTGTGGGCAATAGAAAATGGATATATAAAAACAGCCCTTATTCCCATAGGAATAGTAGAAATCATTTATCATATAAAATCACAATTTTCTCCAGAAAGATGAACAGCCCCAGCACAATTAAAAAACTTTTGAGAAATTATCCTCAAATGAGATAAAAATATTTCTTATATAGAAAAAACAACTTCATGATCAGCAAATAAAGATTGAAAAATGAAAACCGTTCTTCAACTTTCTTCTGGTATTGCATTAGTTTGGTCAGAAACAGGTATTTTTGATTTTATTGTGAGTTGATTTGATGAAGAAACTCAAAATATTATAAAAATGTCTTTACAATCTGTTTGTGTTATTTTAAATTGAGCTTCTCTTTACTTTGCTCATAAAAGTATACAATGAAGAAAAAAATAATTTTTCTAAAAATTTTCTATGCAAGAAAAAATCTATGATATTGTTATTATTGGAGGCTGAGCAAGTGGAATTTTTGCTTCTCTCCATCTTCCAAAAAATTTGAGTAAAATCATCTTAGAAAAAACCGATAAAATCGGATCAAAAGTGCTTCTTTCCTGAGGAGAAAGGTGTAATGTTTCAAATATGTACATTGAAGATGAAGAAGATTATGTCGGAGAAAATAAAAAAATTCTTCTCTCGCTTTTTCATAAATTTTCACAATATGATATGCTCGATTGGCTCAAAGAAAAAGGCATCCAAACCCATATTGAAGATAATGGAAGAATCATTCTTAGTAGAGGAAAATCAGAAGAAATCGTCAATCTTTTCAAAAAAGAAATGAGCAAAAATGAAGTGAAACTCAAAACAAATTTTCCTGTAGAAACACTAGAAAAAGAAAAAGATTTTTTCATGATTTTCTCATGAGAAAATAAAATACTTGCTAAAAATGTTATTATCGCAACGGGTGGAAAAAGTTTTGCTCAAATCGGAACCGATGGTTGGGGCTACACTCTCGCAAAAAATTTTGATATTTCCCTTGTTGAGCCCTATAAATGACTCTGCGGAATCACGACCAAACAAGATTTGTCGCATCTTTCAGGAACAAGTATTATTCTATATTTTTTTATTTATACAGAAGGAAAATTAATTTATTCCACAAAGGGATCCTTACTTTTTACTCATTTTTGAATTTCTTGACCGGTCGTATTTAATGGAGTTTTGAAAATCTGAGAATACCTCAGAAAAAAATGAATAACAAACGAAGAAATAAATTATATAAAAGAAAATATTGAGATAAAACTCCTCTTTTCTCCCGAAAATATCACAAAAAAAATAAATGATTTTTTCTTGTTTGAAGGAGAAGAAAAAGAAGCAATTCTCCATATAAATGATTTTCGTTCTTGGAAAGAAGTAAAAGTGACAGGTGGCGGGGTAAAACTCAATGAACTCAATAAAAATTTTGAATCAAAAAAAGTTCCTGGGCTGTATTTTATCGGTGAAGTGCTTGATATCACAGGGAAAAGTGGAGGATTTAATCTCCAGCTTGCTTGGAGTGAAGCATACACTCTTGCAAAAAGTTTTTCTGAGTAAAAATATTTTCAATTTTTTCATTTCAAGGAACAGAGCAATTTCAGGATTTTTCAATATTTCTAAATATTCGCTTATTTTCAAAAAATAGGATACAATACTACAAATATGCCTTAAACTCATTTGTAAATATGAAAAATGCTTTAGAAACGAAAGTATTTCCAAATAATCTAGATTTCAAAACTTTAGAAAATATCCTAGAGGTTCTTGACCATATCAAGCCTATCAAAATAAGTAGGCGAGAATATAATGTAAAAAAGTAAAGTGAGAAATTTTAGAAAAAACTGGAAGTGATACATATGGAGATTTTTATAATCTCTATTTAGCGGATGATTTACAAATAGGGGAACAATTACAAATAATTAATTTACTCAATAAAAAATTTGATTTAGAAAAGTATGGGAAAATGGATGAAATAATCACAAAAGTAAAAGTAATGGTAGGAATTATAATGAAAATAAAATGAGAGGAAGATTGAGAACAATATCTTAACTCTTTAGCTAAAAAATATAATCTCGATAATAATTTTATAGAAAGAATTAAGGAACAACAAATTAAACCAACAAGAATAACAAGAGATTTTATAAGCTCAATACAATCAAAAACTTGAACAGAAACTTTTAAAGAAGCGAAAGAAGCAGATTTTGAAGTTGGAACAAGTGAACTCGCAAAAGTTTTTAATGAAGAATTTAATCTCACATTTTTTAGAAAATCTATCAATATGCTAAGACTTGGTATGGAAACGATTACTAAAGCAGAACAAGAAGCTATAATACAATATTGCGAAAAAAATAAATTTGAAAAAACAACGGATAAAGATGGTAAAATTACATATAAAAAATGAGATGAAACAATTTGTATTAGAACAGATACTAGTCATCTTGATACACAAGCTCAAAAACTTAGAGATAAGATAAGGATTGATACTCTTAAAGTAGAATTAGAACAGGTAAGACAAACTTGAAATAATGAAGAAATAGCAAAAAAAGAAATACAAGTAACAAATATTATTTTAGAAGCGATTTATAATTACCCATATCAAAATACTAATGGTTATTGATATCAAGTAAATAAAATATTAAAACATAAAGAAATTTATTGTGTGGGATTTGCTTTGCTTGGACATGCTTTTTTAAGTGAATTATGAATTACTCATAAATGATTAAATATTCTAAAGCATTCTGCTCTTGAAGTAAATATATGATGAAAAAGGTATTATTTTGATGCTACTTTTTCAAAAAAAATACTTGAATTTGAATATTGAAACACACAAGAAATATACTCAAAAATAAACTTTATAAATAATGATTTTACTAATGAAGCTATTGCACTTCCATGAAATGCTGAGAAAATTTTACTTTCTCAAATATATAAAAATAAATGAGCTGATTTATTTGAATTAAAACAATATGATGAAGCTATAAAAATGTGTGATACAGCTATTGAATTAAATCCTCAAGATGCTGATGCTTATTATAATAAATGAACTGCTTTATTTGGATTAAAAAAATATGATGAAGCTATAAAAATGTATGATACAGCTATTGAATTAAATCCTCAATATGTTGATGCTTATTATAATAAATGAGCTGATTTATTTAAATTAAAACAATATGAAGAAGCTATAAAAATGTATAATATAGCTATTGAATTAAATCCTCAATATGTTAATGCTTATTATAGTAAATGTGTTGTTTTATGAATAACTTGAAAAACAAAAACAGCAAAACTTTATTATTTTACAGTTCAGTTAATGAAATGAAAGGAGCCATTTGTTTTAAATCCTTTAAATTTATTTTTTAGAGAAGAAAAAACAAAAATCAGGCAATTAATACAAGACAAAAACTATGAACGACTTAGAGAATATCTCCTCACTTTAGAAGCAGAAGATAAAAAATAGAGTTTATAAATAATTACTCCTTCTCCTCCTTTTTATCAATAACAAGATACAAAACAAGAGTTCAAAATATGAGAAATAAAAAATTTAACAGCCTCAGATCAAGATTTTCTCATTTTTTGGCTCAAGTATTTGTTTTATATTCTGTTTGAACTGATATTTTTTTTGGTTTTATTACTTTTATTTTCTTCACCTTTTTCTTTTTTGGCTTTTTTATTTTCTTCTTTTTCTCTAGTTTTTTTAATTCTTTTTCATATTTTTTTACAAGAACGGCTTGAATACTATTCACATATTCTTTTGTGAGAGAAAAAGTTTTTGTTTTTTCTATTGTGTGAATATTTCCATTTTTCTCTATGATTTCAAACGAAGCTTCATAATTTCAAACTTGTATATTTTCCAAAGTTTTGAAACTAAATTTTCCTTTTTCATCAGAAGAAATTTTATAGGTAAAATCACCATAATATATTTTTACTTCGGCAAGTGGAATCGTTGTTCCAGAAAATCTGAGTCAAGATTTTAGCTTTGCTATACTTATGCGGAATTTTTTTTGAATTTTATTTTCTTCTTCCTCAGAAAATTTTGAGAGCTGTATATCATTTTTTCACGATTTCCATCTATCATAGATATTGATAAAATTTTTTCAAAGTGCTTTTTCTTGATATTGAAATTCTTCTGTTTTTGGAAGACTATAAAGCCGATTTACAAAATCTTCCACCCTATATTTTTCTTCTTCAAAAATTTTATTTTTTTCCACTATTCACTTTTCTTCTTTTTCTAGTATTTTTATTTCTTTAAGTATTTCCTCATCTCACCACATTCAGACAAGATTTTTACGAGCAAGAGTTTGAGCATTTTTAAAAACTACACTATATTTAAAAGGAAAAACGAGATAAGCTCTTGCATATCAAAACTCTATAAGTTTTAGATTAAAAAATTCTTTTTTACCATTTTCTTCTAAATAAATATAGCCCAGTAATCTTCCATATTTGTCTCTATAATTTTCTTTGTCTATTTCAAGAAAAACTTCTTTTCAAAAAAGCATTTTTTTTGTAAATTCAAAGGCTTTTTCTCAAAAATATGCCACTTTTTCTTTGGGACTTTCTTTTTCCGGAGCATCTATTCCGAGAAGATTGAGTTCTTCTTTTTTTCCATCTGAAAATTCTACAAAAATCGTATCACCATCAATAATTTCTATGACTTTTACTTTTTGTAATGGTGAAGAAATATTTTCTGGAGTAAGAATATAGTCATCCATAATCGAAAAATTCCAAGAAAGTGTATCTATAATCTTATTGTTATAAATAAGATTTACTTCATCTTCATTATTATCAAGATTGATATTTGTTTCGGTTTTGTAGCATTTTTTCTTTTCAAGAGGGAAGAGAAAAAAATCATTTTCTATTGTATATTTTTTACTTCCTCATTTTATATTATCTTCTATGATAAGCCCTTTAAGATTGAGAAAAGTAAAAGAAATATTTTTTATTTCTATCCGTTCATTATCATCTACTCCTTTTGGATTTGCATTTATTGCCGATATTTTTAAATATGAAAAAATATTTTTATCTAAAAATTTGGATTCTATTTCTCATGGAGCAAAAACTTCTACAAAAAAATAATCACTATTTTCGGAAAAAGTATCTTTTACCGTGAGACTTATTTTGTATTTTCACGGTTTATATTTTTTCGTCACGGGATTGGCTCAAGAAAAAGTCTCGCCATCTCAAAAATCCCAAAAATAATCGAGAGAATTTCGCTCTAAATCGAGGCTTTCTTTTCCCGTGAAATTTACACTACATTCAAAAGTATTATAGCAAATAAGTTTATTTTCTTGGAGTTTTTTATTGTTTCCGAGTTTTCCTTGGAGAGAAATTTTTGCTTTTGGTGGAGTATTTATTTTTCTCATTTCTTCAAAGTATTTGTTTCGGAAACGAAAAAAATATTCTGATGAAGCATTATTTTCATCACTTACTTTGAGTGAAACAAGATAATTTCCATCATGAAAATATACTTTTCAAGGGTTGCAAGTGTATTGATATTTTTCCTTAAAATTGCTCCTTCAAAAATTCCAAAGGCAAGTTTCATTTGATTTTTTCTGAAAAATAAAATTTACTCCACAAGATTCTTCCGAACAAAAATATTTTCAATCACCATCTTGCAAAAGTCACGATTGCATAATAATATTCCTTTCATCTTCCTCTTGTTGTTGAACTGCTATTGAATTTGAAGAAGAAGAACTTACTCACTTTATATTTGATATTTTTATGATTTTTTCACTAAAATTTTGTGGATTTTCTTTTTCATAGATTTTGAAATTTACTTCAGAAATTCACTCTGGAAAAACAATCGTATTTGGATTGCATTTTTCTTCTTCTCCCGTCCAAAAGGGAAAATTAATATTACAAGCATATTTTGTAGGAATATATCAGCCAAAAGTATCGCTGAGGTCAAAATTTACTTTACATTCAGTTTTTGTCATATCACAATAATAAATTCCGCCTATTTCTTGTATATAGCTTGGACTTTGTAGTGAAATTTTAGGAATAGGAAATGAAGAATTTTCTTCTGTACTTCAAGATAAAGATCCAGAATTTGATTGAGTTGGTGGATCAGAAGAAAAAGTATTTTCGATAAAAAAATTTATTTCTTTAGAATTATTTATATCCGTTTTTTCATAAATTTTCGCTGAAATATTTTGCTTTCAAAAAGGAAATTTCACATAAGAAGGATTACACAAATTTGGAGTTTCTGGATTTTCAAAACTTCCACTTCAAAAATTCCACAAACAGCCATAATTTGAATTTGCTCAAGAAAAAGAATTTTCCAAAGTGAGATTAACACTACATTCTTCGGTTTTGCATTCATAATAATTTTCTTCCTTTTTGTCCAGCCCACTTTGAACGGTGAGAAGTGGATTTGGAATTTCTATTTTTGTTTTTTCATTGAGAATAGTAATTATTTTTTCCTGAAAAATACTTGTATTTTCCTTTTCATAGATTTTGAAATTTACTTGAAAATTTCCTTGTGGAAAAACAACGGTGCTTGGATTACATTTTTGTTCTTCTCCCGTGATAAAAGAAAAATCTATCGAACAAGCATATTTTGTCGGAATATATCAGCCAAAAGTTTCTTTCAAGTCAAAATTTGCCTTACATTCACTTTTTGTCGAATCACAAAGAAATGTTGTATCACTTTGCTGTATAAGATAAGAAGGCGATTGGAGACTGATAATAAGCGGTGAAATAGGATTTTCTTGTGCTGGAATTATTACTCAAGAAGAATTATTTTGTTGGTTAATTATATCTGATGAAAAAGCTAAATCCAAAGAATTTTCTCCGACAAATAAATAATATATCTTAAAAAAAGATAAGAAAAAACTAAAAAATAAAATAAGAAGTTTGTATAATTTTACGGGCTTCATTATAAAAATTTTCTAATAAAAAATTGTTTTATTACTTTTTTCCATCGAAATACTGTTTTTTCGTGAAATACAGATTATCTTCTATCAGTTTTCTATTTTTTGCGATGAGATCACCAATAATTCAAAGAGCAAAAAATTGCACAGCAATAATGAGCGAAACTCCAGCGAGAACAAGTGATTGAGTTTTTCCTGTCGCAAGCGGATTAAGCGAAAAGAAATACAAAAATCTCACAATTCAAATTATTCCAATAAGAAGAAATGGAAGTCCAAGAGAAAAAAATACTCTCAGTGGATTGTACATTGCATAGACTCTAAAAAGTATTTTCATCGTTTGATACATATGTTGCCACATATTTTTAAAAAGTCTTGACGGTCTTGTCGGTTTATTCGTTATGATTTTTATAGAACTTACTTTTATTGCTTTTCCTCATGCTTGTACCAAAGTATCCACCGCATAACTAAATTGAGAAGTTATATTGAGTTTTAAAAGTGTTTCTCTGCTATAAGCACGAAATCCACTCACACTATCAGGAGTTTTTACTCAAGACATTCATCTTACGAGTGAACTTCAAAGCCACTGAAAAAATTTTTTTAAAACAGAAAAATGTTGGATTGTTGCGGTTTGTCTATCGCCCATCACTATATCTGCTTTTTTTTCCAATATTGGAAGAATTAAATCTTCTATATATTTTCAAGGATATTGGTTGTCTCCATCAGTATTCACAAGAATATCTGCTCATTCTTCCAAAGCTTTTTCCATTCAGGATTTAAAAGCATTCCCAAGTCCTTTATTTCCGATGTGTTTGATAATATAATTTACTCAGTATTGCTTTGCTATTTCGATAGTAGCATCTTGGCTTCCATCATCTATTATCACCGTTTCTATACTATCAATTCCTTTTATTTTTTTAGGAATTTCTTGAAGAACTTGTAAAATCGTTTTTTCTTCATTATAGCAGGGAATCTGAACAATTAGTTTCATAGATATTATTTAAATGTACTATTTTTTTTTATAGTATATATTTTTTTCTTTTTTTTAAAATTTAAAATATTATTTTCGTTTTTTTTTGACAAATCCTAAAAAAAAATATAATTACAATTATTAAAACTTAATATCATTAAAAACTATGAAACAAAAATTCTCTCTCCAAAAACAAATGGGTTTTACTCTTATTGAGCTTTTGATAGTAATAACAATTATAGGAATACTGGCGACTTGAGCAACATCTGTGTATACAAGTCAGATACAAAAGGCAAGAGATACCACAAGGATTAGTGATTTAAAAGCACTTCAATCATCAGTTGAACAAGTATATCAAGATGGTTCTACTTATCCTGCAGCAAATACATTTATAACTCAAGTATGAATCTATATGAATAATTTTCCTAAAGATGGAAAACATGCACAACCTTGTAATGGTTCATCAGCTGCCAATACTGTTGATTGTGGGCTTGCTTATATTACTAGTGCAGATGCAAATGGAATACAACTTTGAGCATATGAACTTTCTACCGCTTTTGAAAACTCTGGAAATCGTACATCAAAAGCCCAAGTTGATAATGGAAATGATGCTCTTAGATGGGAAACATGATTATTAACAAATACAGCTGCTATGAATACAACAGTAGCTGCAGGAGGGATAACAACTGAAAATAGTGGAGCTTGTAGCCTTGCATGAGCATTAGCATGAGCTGCATCAGATGTAAAAATTGTTATTAATGGAAATCCGGCAACTGCAGGAAATCAATGTGGATAATTGTTATAAAAGAAATAAAAAAACTCCAAGAAATTATTCTTGGAGTTTTTTTATTGTTTCATCTGTTTTTTTTGCATAACTGATCGTTATAAAAGGAATTTTGTAGACTTGACATAAAATAAGAGAATGAAGTCGCATCGCAAAACAAATATCTATCTGTCTATTTTTATAAATAGCATAAATTTTCTCTATATTTTCTCATCAAAGAACAATATCCTCCGTTTCAAATTGCTCTAAAAAAATTTTATCATTTGCTTGCATATCAGTTTTATGAAAACTATGAGGTAGGAGAAGAATCTCTCTTGCTCAAGCATTCAAAATAAATCAAAGAATATTTTTTATTATTTCATTTTCTTTTGCTTCCGATTTTGAAAAATATCCTGATCTCAAAGCAAGCCCGACTATTTTTCCAGTAAAATCATAAGAAGAAAGATTTTTTATATCAAATCATTTTGAAGGAAAATTTCAAAGAAGAAGATTTTTATCAGGAAAAAATTTTCAATTATCAAAAAAGACAGAATCTAATATAATTTCCGAAGCAATTCCCATTTCTGATAAAAAATTTTTGGAATGCTCATCTCTTACAAAAATTTTGTAAGCTCAAGAAAAAATTTCCTTTATTTTCTCAAAATTTTCAGGATTTTTGACATCAATACTGATGCCATAAAAAATAAATTTTTTATGAAAAAAATTAAGATTTTTTCTTCTCCAAAGCCACAAATCAAGATTTTTCTTTGATGATTGAAGTTCAGAATCATAAAAAAGTCCACCTCATCAAATAACGATAAAATCAGAAGAAATTACATTTGAAATAAATGAGCAATAATTTTTTATATTTTTTAAAATATTTTTTGGATTTCGTATTCAATCAGGAAAATATTGCTTGTAGGAAATATTTTCTTTTTCAAAAAAAATATTTTTTGTATCGTAGGTAAAAACGGAAAAGTGAGGTAATTTTTCAAATTTTTCCAGTCAAAAAAGATTTGGTGATTTTTCAAAAATCTCTATTTCATTTTTTAAAATCAGTTCATCTCCAAGATTTTGGCATCAAGTAGAAGCAAAAATTGCTATATTCATATATTTTAGCTTAATTTTTTTATAATATATGGGAGAATAAGTTCGAGTGTTTCATATCAAACTGGTAAATTTTTTAGCTCTTTTTCCACATCTGTTTCTTTATATCAAAGTCAAACCAACGATTTTTTTATCTCACTATAAATATCTTTTGGGAAATTCTCAGAAGAGAAAAGGCTTTGATTTTCAGCTCCTTTTTCGGGAGCATATATTTGTACAAAATCCTTATCTTTCATCTCTATCAAAATTTTTTCTCCGAGTTTTTTTCCGATTCCTTTCACACTTTCAAAAAAACTTTTTTCTCCTTTTTGAAATGATTGTAAAAGTTTATCATATCAAAAATTGAGCAAATTTAATCCCATTCTTCCACCAATTCAAGAAATTTTTATCATTTCTGTAAAAATTTGTCTTTCTCTCATTTCTAAAAATCCATAGAGACTTTCTCTTCCTTCTGAAATACTATGATAAATAAAAATTCCAAATTCTTGTCAAAGATGAAGCTGAGAAAAAGTAAAATCATTTATATTGACTTCATATCCCACTCCTCAAGAAGTTTTGATAATCAAAGAATGTGTTCACAGGTCAATAATTTCTCCCGATAAATAGGCGATCATAAAAATAAATTTTTAAAAAATAAATTATTTTTGACTCTATCATAATTTAAAATAAAAAAGAAACAACAAGTTTTCACTAAAAGTTTGAAAAAAAAGCTTTTTTCATATAATTGTCTTGGAAAAATAACTTTAGCATTAAAAAAAATAATTGTGATTGAAGAAATAATAAAAAGCTTATTTGGTGACATTGATACTAAAAAACTAAAAAATTACCAAAAAATAGTGGAAGCAATAAAGGCAAAAGAACCTGCCTTTGAAAATTTTAGCGAAGATGATATAAAAAATAGAACAGCTGAATTTAAAGCTCTTTTTACTGGACTTGATTTTACAAAAAAAGAAGATTCTGAAAAAATAAGAAAAATTCTCGAAGACATAAAAGTAGATGCTTTTGCTCTCGTAAAAAAAGCAACCAAGCTTCTTTATGGAAAAACTTTTTCTCTTCCGTCTGGAAAAGAACTTCTTTGGAATATGATTCCATACGATGTTCAGCTTATTGGAGGACTCAATATTCATTACGGATGAATTTCAGAAATGAAAACAGGAGAGGGAAAAACTCTTGTTGCAACCCTTCCTGCCTATCTCAATGCTTTAACTGGAAATCCTGTACATATCGTGACAGTGAATGATTATCTTGCAAAAAGAGATACTGAAGAAATGGGGATTTTATACACAATGCTTGGACTTTCTGTTTGAGTTGTCACTCATGATCAGCCAAAATCTATCAAAAAAGAAGCTTATAAAAAAGATATTGTTTATGTAACAAATAATGAAATGGGATTTGATTATTTGAGAGATAATATGGTTATAAAAAATGATGATAAGGCTCAAAGTAAACTTTTTTTTGCTATTATTGATGAAGTTGATTCTATATTGATTGACGAGGCTCGTACTCCACTTATTATTTCTATGCCAGATAATGAACCAACAACAAAATATATAAAATTTGCTGAGCTTATAAAACTTCTTGAAGAAAAAACTCATTATACCATAGATGAAAAACAAAAAACAGCAGTTTTAACAGAAGCTGGAATACAAAAAGTTGAAGAATTACTTAAAGTAGAAAATATCTATATCTCCACTCATTATAATGATCTTCATCATATAGAAAATGCTTTAAAAGCGATGGCTGTCTACAAAAAAGATAAAGATTATATTGTTGTAAATGATGAAGTGCTTATTGTTGATGAGCATACTGGAAGAGTACTTTCTGGAAGAAGATATAGTGAAGGGCTTCACCAAGCAATAGAAGCAAAAGAAAAAGTAAAAATCCAACAAGAAAGTAAAACTCTTGCGAGTATCACCTTTCAAAACTTCTTTAGGATGTATTGGAAACTTTCTTGAATGACTTGAACGGCAAAAACAGAAGAAGAAGAATTTTATAAAGTTTATGCTCTTGATACTCTTGTAATTCCTACAAATAAGCCAATTGTTAGAGAAGATAAGGCTGATTTGCTTTTTAAAAATGAAAAAGGGAAATTTGATTATGTTGTCAAAATGGTAAAAGAACTCCATGAAAAATGACAACCAATACTTGTTTGAACTGTTTCTGTTGATAAATCTGAGTATTTAAGTCAAAGACTGAGAGAAGAAAAAATTCCTCATAATGTTCTCAATGCCAAATATCATGAACAAGAAGCAGAAATAATTGCAGGAGCATGACAAAAATGAGCAGTTACTATTGCAACAAATATGGCTTGAAGAGGAACAGATATTAAACTTGGAGAAGGGGTAGTTGAGCTTGGAGGACTTTTTATTATTGGTACTGAAAAACACGAAACAAGAAGAATAGATAATCAATTAAGAGGAAGAGCTTGAAGACAATGAGATCCTTGAGTAACTCAATTTCTTGTTTCCCCAAATGATGATATTATGAGAATTTTTTGAGGAGATAAGCTTTTTTCTGTCTTTAATTCTCCTATTTTTGCATCACTACCAGATGATGAACCACTTGCCCAAAGTGGAATGCTCACCAAAAGAGTAACAAGTGTTCAAAAACAAGTAGAAGGACATAATTTTGATATCAGAAAACATATTCTTGAGTATGATGATGTTATAAATAAGCACAGAGAAATTATTTATGGAAAAAGAAATAAAATCCTTGCAAGTGAAAACATAGATGAAGATGTTCAAGCAATGATTCAAAATCAAGTAAGTATTTTTGTGGAATCTGAAGCACTAAGAGCTGGAGAAAATCTTGATAAAAAAGAACTTGATCTCAAAATAAATGATTTTCTCGGAATTGAACTTATTAATGAAAGTATAGAAAAAGATGATATTTTTGGAATAAAAAATATAAAAGAACTTGCAAAATATGTTTGACAACTTGCGGTTGATGAACTTATAAGTAGTAGAAAAGATATGATGTCTTTAGAAAATTTTCTTGAGCTTGAAAGAAGAATCGTTCTCCAAAGTATTGATGAACTTTGGATGAATCATATTGATGCGATGAGTCACTTGAGAGAAGAAGTTGCTTTTGAATGATATGCCCAAAGAAATCCTCTTGTTGTCTATAAAGAAAAGGCATTTGAGAGATTTTCAGAACTTATGGAAGAAATAGAATTTAAGACAACAAAAGCAATATTTAGTATAAAAAATAATGTGCAAGTGGAGGAAATAAATCTTGATGAGTCTGATTTTATTCTCAATGAAATAAATCCTCTTGGATGAAGTGCAAACAAGGGAAATCCCCTCCTCAATAATCCTCAAAATACTGATATAAAGCTAAAAATAAGAGTATAGAAATCCCCCCTCTACTTCACTCCTGTTGATCAAAATCATCCTCTGTCTTCTTTTTCCATAGAATCTACCAGCTCAAACTCTGGTTTTTCTATTTTTACAAACATTCCTTGCCCAATTCTTGTTCCTGCTTCTAGGAAACTTTCTTTGTCAGTAATATTGAGATAAGGAAATTTTATCGTGTCGCCATTTCCGCAATAATCTTGATCAATAATTCCTATTCAATTTACTTGTATAAGCCCGTGTTTTTTATAAGTGCTACTTCTTGGTGCCAGTTGTAAAGTATAGCCTTCTGGCACTTGTATTACGACTCAGGTCTCAACAATTTTAAATTCTCAAGGAGCAAAGGTTAAATCTTCGATACATTTGAAGTCAAAAGCACAAGCTCAAGCCGTTTCATAATTTAGTAATTTGTTATCACTGGTTTTTATTTTTACCTTCATATTTTTTCGTTTAAAAATTAAATTTATTCAAAAAGCAAAGCTCCAATATTTTTTGTCAATTCAAATCAAGGTTTATCCTTGATAATCGGATAAATTCATTTCAGAGTTTCAAAACCTTCTCCTGTTTTTTTCTCTTGTTTCATAATTTTAAGAATCTCATCTTTACTTTTTCAAGTTCAAAGAAGTTTTCAAAAATAACGATTACGAGAATTTCAAAAACAACTTGTGAGTAAATCTCCTCAAAGAGAAAAAGTGTCAAAATGAGTAAAAGTATCAAAATGAGTAAATTTTTCTCATCAGCAAACTTCTACCAATTCAGCAAATTCACCAAAATATTTACAAAAATAATAAGCAATTGTTGATCCTTCATAGCCCTTTCCTTCGTAATATCCCATAATCATAGAAAATATATTTTTCAAGGCTCCATAGAGTTCTATATTTTTTATATTTCCTTCCATGATACAAACATCTAAACTTTTTGTACAAAATAATTCTTTGAGGATTGCTCCTGTTGCCAAGTCATTTACTCCAATATCTGCTCCCAATGGAGCACCATAAACGAGTTCACTCGCCAACATTCCTCCAGATAAAACCGCATATTTATAATCAAATCATTCTAATATATTTGTAATTTCTTCGCTAACGGTTTTGAGACTTATATTATCTATTCCCTTTGAAAGATTGAGAATAATCGTTCATGGTTTTAAAAAAGGTTTTATTTCTTTTATATATCATGAAATTGCCTGACATGGAAGAGCGAGAATAATAAGATCAATTCAACCTAAAATCCTTTTTGTATCTGAAATAAAAAGGATTTTTTCATCAAGTTTTACATCAGTAAAAAAATAGGGATGTTTTCTGAATTTTTTGAAAAAATTGAGACTAAATTCATCTCTTTCATAAGCATAAATAGTATGATCTTTATTGTCTCATATATGTTTGAGGATTGCAAAACCAAAAGCTCAAACTCCTACAACGAGTATATTCACTTTTTTGAAAAAAATGTGTAAATTAGGTGCCCATTATAAAAAATTTAATATTTTTGTAAATAAAAAATTTTATTCCTATTTTTCTGCTTTTTTATAAGCAAAAACTTCATAAGTGAAAACAAAAATAGCATTTCCTATTCTTTTTAATCTTCTTATTTTTTGCGGTCAAAAAAAGATACGATAAAACCACTCAAATCACGATTTTACAATAAAATCTGGGGCTCTTTTTTGAAATCCGACAATATAATCAAAGCTTGAACCAATTCAGAGGGCTATTTTTATATTTTTACATTTTTCTACAATCTCTAAAACACTTTTTTCTTGAGATTTCATTCACAAAGTAGAAAAAAGTATTTCTCCTCAAGATTTCGCTATTGTATCGATAATTTTCTCTTTTTCAGATGGATTATAAATAAAATATTCAAAAATAAGTTTTGGATATTTCTCTTGAATTTTAGAAGCAAAAATTTTCTGACTTTCTTGTTTTTTCGCATCTGTTGGATTATAGAGGTCAATAATAATAATTTTTTTATTTTCTGTAGAAGCAAAAGCAAGTAAATCTTTTGTCAAATCACTTCCACAAATTCTTTCTCCATATAATTCGTACAATTCTTTCTTTTTGAAAAGAATTTTAAAAATAAAGTAAGGAAGAAAAAAAAGAGCTTTTGTAAAAGAAATACTTGGTTCAAGAATTTGATAAGCAAGATAAATCCCTATTCCATCAGGAAGAAGATAATCTGCTTGAAGAAGAATATTTTTAAATTCCTCATCATTTTTTACTTTTAGTAAAATTTCAGGATTGGGAGTAAAAATAATAGATTGTTTAGAAAAAATCTTTATTTCCTCAAGAAATTCAGCTTTCTTTAGCTTATTTAAATAAATTCAAAAAATGTCCATATACTTTTTTTTATAGAAGACAAAATATTTGCTAGAATTATACAAGATACTTTCTAAAAGCAAATTTTATGACAATATATCATTGGATAAGAGAATATAATAAAAATATTCTAGAAACTATAGAAAATGTGAATGAAGAAATAATAGAAATAAGTGGTATGTTTCAGCAAGAAGCTTTAAGTATCCTTGAATTATAAAAAAGCCTTAGCCTTTTGTCGTAAAAAAGAGTTTTCCACTAGAAACTCTTTTTTTATACTTGAAAATATTGGGGAATCTTTTAAAATAGTAGAAAATTTTATTTTTTTAGTATTTTTTATGTTTGAAGATGAAAACTCCCCCTATCCCAACCTTTCCCCCAAAGAGAGAAAGGAGAAAATCATGGAAACAAAAATTTGTAGACATTGTTCTTGTCAGTTTGATATAACGGATAAAGATTTAGAATTTTATGAAAAAGTTTCACCAGTTTTTAGCTCCCCAAGTCCTTCGGACATCCCCCTCAATTGAGGGGAAACAAAAGGGGGAGTTTTGTCCCTTTGAAATGGAAAAATAAAATACCTTATTCCTCCTCCAACTCTTTGTCCAGACTGCAGGCAACAAAGAAGACTCAGTTTTAG
>Ga0172376_10004171_pt1 | contig 16607 bp, 17 predicted proteins | sample Lak35m_FD_121114 | JGI IMG/M metagenome (GOLD analysis project Ga0172376, IMG submission 121114) | Freshwater microbial communities from Kabuno Bay, South-Kivu, Congo - kab_092012_35m | ecosystem: Environmental > Aquatic > Freshwater > Lake | place: Democratic Republic of the Congo: South-Kivu... | reverse complement strand
ACAAATTAATCATTCCGTTACCTTAAAAAAAGGAAGCATTAGAGGATTGCATGCACAGTATCCTCCTCATGCTGAGATGAAATTGGTCACTTGTCTTTCAGGAAAAATTTGGGATGTTGCAGTGGACATTAGAAAAAATTCACCCACATTTTTAAAATGGTACGCAAGCATTTTATCAGAAGAAAACCAAGAGTCTTTGTTAATCCCTGAAGGGTTTGCTCATGGGTTTCAATCATTATCAGACAACACTTGTTTAATTTATTGCCATTCCCATGGGTATGAACCCTCTTTTGAGCTTAGACTACATCCTCAAGACCCTGCCTTAACCATTAACTGGCCACTAGAGGTTCAAGACCTCTCTAAAAAAGACCAAGAAGCCGCTTTTATTGGCCCTCAATTTGAGGGAATGTAGCCATGCAATGTAGGCATTGCAAAGAAAGATTGTCAGTTTGTTTTTTAGACTTAGGATTTAGCCCACCCTCCAATGCCTATTTCACAAAAGAAACCGCTTCTGAGCTCTATTTTCCACTGCGTGTGATGGTATGCCACTCTTGTTTTTTAGTTCAAACAGAAGACCACACAAAAGCTGACACACTCTTTACAAATGATTATGCTTATTTTTCTAGTACCTCTTCATCTTGGTTAACACATGCTAAAACATACGTATCAAAAATGGTCTCCCTAATTGGGCTAGATCAAAAAAGTTTTGTTGTAGAAATTGCAGCAAACGATGGTTACCTTTTAAAAAATGTCGTGAGCAAAGGAATTCCTTGTGTTGGAATAGAGCCCACACAATGTACAGCGAAAGCAGCGGAAGCACTGAATATCCCTATGATTAAAGAATTTTTTACTTCTAAATTTTCTTCTTTATTTTTAGAGAAATATCCCAAAGCAGATTTGATCATTGGAAATAATGTTTATGCGCATGTCCCAGACATTCATGATTTTACAAAAGGCTTAAAAAAAATTTTGAAACACAATGGGGTCATTACACTTGAATTTCCTCATTTGCTGCAACTCATCAAAAATAATCAATTTGATACCGTTTATCATGAACATTTTTCTTATTTGTCTTTGTCCGTTGTTCATAAAATTTTTCATGCAAATGGTTTAAAAATTTGGGATGTCGAAGAACTAAATACACACGGCGGCAGTTTAAGGGTATATGGAATACATGAGTCCGATGAAAGAACACAAACCCCTAATGTAAACCACTTGTTAACAGTAGAAGATGAATTTGGGCTGAATACGCTATCAAGATATGGTCAATTTCAAGAAAAAGTGAACACCATAAAATACGATTTATTGACCTTTTTAATTCAACAAAAAAAATTAGGCAAAAAAATAATGGGCTATGGGGCGGCTGCGAAAGGAAATACCTTCTTAAATTACGCTGGTATCAAACCCGATTTAATGTCTTGTATTTATGATGCAGCCCCTTCAAAACAAGGAAAATTAATCCCTGGCAGTCACATCCCTATTGAATCGCCCGAAAAAATACAAAAAGACAAACCTGATTTTTTATTGATTTTGCCTTGGAATCTTTCAAAAGAAATTTCAACGTCACAAGCAGGTATTCGTGATTGGGGAGGAAAATTTATAACAGCGGTCCCTGAATTAAAGGTTTTTTAAAAAATGTCATTAGAAAAATTGTCTTTTGTGCTACTCACCTATGAACGGGAACCTTACTTAAGAAGAAGCCTAACCTATTGGAGTCAATATCCCATCACGATTTATGTCTTAGATGGGAGTGAAATGCCTGCAAAAAACATCCATTATCCGCATGTCCATTATTTTCACCATCCTGTGTCTTTTCAGGAGAGAATCAAGCTATCTCTTCAATTGCCCATTACAACGCCTTACACAGCATTCATCGCAGATGATGAATATGCCATTCCCAGTGCTTTGATAAAAAACATTCAATTTTTAGAAAAAAACCCTGAGTTTATCTCTGCCATGGGCCGTTGTTGGGCCATGTCTTACAGAAATAAAAACGTATACACTTGGGATTTATATCCTGAACATAAAGGCTATGCCGTAAATCAAGACAATGCTATTGAAAGACTGGTTTACCATTTCTCTCCTTACGTCCACAGTACCTTATATGCCGTGACCAGAACCCCTTCATGGAAACAATGTTTTTTGGCTTATTCCAAAAAAGAATTCCCTGTTTATGCCATGGGAGAAATTCAATTTGAACTATCCAATGCCTATCTTGGAAAGTCGATTGTTTTAGATGAATTGATGTGGTTCAAATCAGATGAAGTGGCATCCGCATCAACGGTAAAAGCAAAAAGAAGCAACCCTTCTTTGGATAAAAAAAATTCCCTAACAGACTGGTGGTTAGACAAAGAAAATAACCATGCTGAGTTTCTAAGCATCATGGCTGAAAGTTTAGAAAAAGAAAAAGAAAAACACCCTTTTTTAAAAGAACAACTGTCTAAACTGCTTGACCAATGTCCCTATCAATCAGAAAAGCCAACCGTTTTAAGAAGAATCCTGCTTAATTTTACAAAAAAAGTACCCTATTCCTTCAAACAAACTATAAAAACAATCTTGCTCTCTTTAATCAACTTGTTCTTAGAAAAAAATGTCTTATTTGATAAACATGTGGACATGCCTATTGAAAAAGCATTGAAAAATCAATTGAGACATGAAAAAGAACTTCCATTGCATGAAATTAATGACATTGTTTTAAGCATTAAAAAGTTTTACCGTGACGCATAAAAAAATTTTACTAACAGGGGCCACAGGGTTTATCGGCCAACATCTTATCCCTGCATTGCTATCCTACGGACAAGTGATTGTGATTTGTAGAGACAAAAAAAATATCCAAGCCCTTTATCCAAAACTTGTCGTATTAGAGCAAAGCCTCACAACCCCTATCCCAAAAGAGTACCTCAGCCCCAATACCTCTTTGGTACACCTTGCATGGCCAAACTTGCCAAATTACACACAACTTTTTCATTTTGAAGACACGTTAATGGCCCAATATCAATTCATTAAACAAGCCGTTTTACAGGGCATCAATCAAGTTCTGATCACAGGCACCTGCTTTGAATATGGGTTACAAGAAGGAGCATTGTCTGCCCAAACACCCCCTAAACCTGTGACATCCTACGGATTGGCAAAACATTGTCTTCATGACTTTTTAAGAACTTTACAAAAAACACATCCCTTTATATTGCAATGGGCAAGACTATTTTACGTTTATGGGTCAGGCCAAAAGGCCCAGGCATTGCTGCCTTCATTACAGGCTGCCATTGATAAAAAAGAAAAAACATTTTCATTAAGCCTTGGAGAACAACTGAGAGATTTTATTGATGTTAAAGACGTTGTCTCACAACTCATGGAACACCTGATGTCAGCAAAAAATGTCACGTTTAATGTTTGCACTGAAAACCCTATATCTGTCAGAAGATTTGTAGAAAATTATGTAAAAATGCAAAATGCGAACATTACATTAGAATTTGGTCACTACCCTTACCTTCCTTACGAGCCTCTTGCCTTTTGGGGAATTAAAGATAGCGTGGTATACCCAAGTTAAAAAAGGAGAATCTATGTTAAAATCTCAATTCAAAAAGATCTTAAATAAACTTCCTAGCGTACTCACTCAGTCATTGTTTTATGTGGTAACAGAAGGGTTCCAAAGCCCACAATTTTCCATTGCCAATGCAAAAGAAAAAGCATTGCTTTCCGACATTTGGGAAAATGGATTTACAGTCATTGAAAATTATAAAGCCCCAGAATTTTGTGACACCTGTATTCAAGATTTCGAAAAAGGAAGGGAAAAATTTCCAACCTTTGTACAAAGAAAAGACGATATTAGACTTTATGGCTTAGAACACTACTCTTCTACCGTTCGCTCTTTTTTTGACGATCCTTTTATCTACAACTTGGCAAAATTATATACCCGAAAAAAAATAGAACGGGTCTTTTCTTTGGTCAACAAAGTAGAAAAAGTAGGAGAATTTGGATCTGGAGGAGGATGGCATAGAGATTGGTTTTTTCATGAACTTAAAGCCTTGCTTTACCTAAACGATGTGGACAACTCAAAAGGCCCTTTTGAGCTTTTAAAAGGCTCTCACAGATTAAAATGGATGATGAAAGACATCCAAACAGGTAGACTTTCATTCAATCAAAATCGTTTAGATGAAAACATAAACCCTATTTTAAAAAAATATCCTGAAAGACATGTTAGTTTAACGGGAAAAAAGGGAACATTGGTGATCTTTGATATTACAACCATTCATCGTGGGGCCCCCTTAAAAGGGGACTGCAGGTACGCCATCACCATGCAGTATTCTGATACAAAAATATCAGAAAAAGTGGACTACTATCAGTATATGGCCCCTGTGTTAACAGAAAAAGATGTCATCCTATGATCACACTTCAAGAACTGTGTATTTTAGAAACAGAGTCAATTAGTGAGGCATTAAAAAAATTAGACCAGTCTGGTGCCAGAACCTTAATGGTCATTAAGGGAAATGGCCTATTTTTAGGAACATTATCAGATGGGGATATTCGCCGACATTTAATGGCAGGAAAATCATTATCAGAGGACGTATCCCGTTCCTATCATAAAAATGCTTACTTTTATTATGAAAATGAATGGTCTCAAAAAGAAGCAAAGGCATTGTTTTTAAAAGAAAAAATCGAACTGATTCCCATTCTTTCAAAACAGCACCATGTTTGTTCTTATTTAACCTGGGACACCTTATTTAGCGAGAAAAATAAAATCCCTAAAAACCCCATCAATATTCCGGTATTCATTATGGCAGGAGGAAAAGGAACACGCATGGAACCTTTTACAAAGATTCTGCCTAAACCACTCATTCCCATAGGTGAAAAACCCATTATTCAAGTGATCATTGAACATTTTGAATCTTATGGGGTTAATGAATTTTTTCTGTCTTTAAACCACAAAGCAGAAATGATTCAATCTTATGTACATCAGCTGTCCTCAAACTCCACGTTTCATTACTTCATTGAAAAAGACTTTATGGGTACCGCCTGGAGCTTAAGCCTTGCAAAGCACCATTTAAAAGGCACCACCTTGCTTACCAACTGCGATATTTTAATCAAAGCAGACTACGCCGATATTCTAAGCTTCCATCAAAAAAACAATGCGGCCTTAACCCTGGTAACCGCTGTGCACCATCATGCCATTCCTTACGGGGTTGTTTTATTTAAAGAAGGGGGAATTGTCAAAGAAATTCAAGAAAAACCTGAGCAAACTGTCGTGATTAACACCGGCATTTATGTATTAGAAGAACGGGTTTTAAAGCATATTCCCGATCATGATTATTTAGACATGACCACATTAATTTCAACTCTAATTCAAGCCGGTGAAATAGTGACCAATTACCCTGTGACAGAAAAACAATTTATGGATATCGGGCAATGGGACGAGTATAAAAAAACCACGAAATTCTTTGATTCCATCATGGATTCTTAATGGGTTTTTAATGGGCTCTAAGTAGGCTCTAAAAAAACCGCCTCGTTTTGACCTATATATTCAAACCTTTAAGATAAAAAAGGGTTATAAAGCCACCCACCCCCTTCACATCAAAAAAATCACTTTTAAACACCCAGCAAGGCCTGACATTCAAGGCCAGACACGGGTAAAAGCAAAATCATCTGAAAAACAGGGTTCTTGAAATTCGAAATTCAAAAATTTACTTTGAAAAATTAAAAGGGCCCCTAAAAACAGTCTTAAAAAAGGATTTTTTTCGATAAAAAATATTAATCGCTGACAGGAATGTCGTAAAAAGATTTTTTTCTCAAAAAGGTTTTTTTCAAATAATGAACAATCATTTTTGCTGGATCTGGCTTTGCATAAGGATGATCATAATCACTTTTTAAAGACAAGGCCTGATGAATGGCTTGTAAAATCTGATGCGCTTCACAATGAACCACAGAATCTGAACATACCCTGCCTGTCTGACGACCACCAATATTGACCGAAGGCACTTTAAAAAAAGGAGCCTCTAAGATACCACTGGATGAATTGCCAATCACCAGATCACAAATCGTCATGAGGGAAAAATAACGGCGGGTCCCTAAAGAATCAAACAAGAAAGCACGGTCATGCTCAGCCACAAAAGCAGAAATACGGTCATTAATCGCCTGACCCAAAGGGTCTGCATTGGCCTTTGTAAAAACAAAAGTGGTGTTTTTGAAGTGAGGCAACGCCTTTAACAAGGCCTCAATAAGGTGTAAAGGATGCTGTTCATATAAGGTTTCAGGATGAACCGTGATTAAAAAAAGAGGGTCTAAAAATTGAATACCCAAGTCTTTAGAAAGTGCTGACTTGGATAACAATGGTAAGGTTTTTAGATTGTCCAAAGCCAAAGAACCAACGTGAAAAACCGTATCCGGAGATTCCCCCAACTGTATCACCCTCTTTCTGTAAACAGAGGTACTGACAAAGTGCAAAGAAGCCATTTTAGAAATACCGTGCCTAAAGGCATCATCAATGGCGCCTTGGGTCACCTCTCCCCCATAAAGATGTACAATGGGCACATTTGCAATATGAGACGCAATCGCAAAAGCGAACGCTTCAAATCTATCTCCCAAGATCATCACTTTATCAGGGGCCAAGCGATGAAGAACTTGGGCGTACTCTATAAGCCCAAGGCCCATGGCCTGGCTAATCCCAAAAACTGTGTTTTCCTGTAACACAGGAATTTGGGCATCCACATGAAAACCGTCTTCATTAATTTCAGAAAGGGTATACCCAAAATCATGAGACAAATGACTACCAGAAACCACCAGTTGTAATTGAAAGTCTGGGTCTTGGTTTAATAAGTTCAAAACAAGCCTTAAAAGGCCATAATCTGCCCTAGATCCCGTAAAAACAGCTATTTTTTCAGCCATCTAAATCATCCCAAGACAAGGGATAGTCTGAAGTTAAATTGTGCTTGGCTTTTTTACCCAAAACTTGAGAAATAAAAGCAGGTGGAATACCCGTGCCAGGTCTTTTAATCGCCACATTATTCATGGTCAGAAGTTGACCTTTTGAAATAGGGTTAAGGGTGACAATGCTTTTTCTTGCAACCGCTTTGGTATCCCATTCTGAAGGTTGAACTTGTTTTTCAAAAGAACCCAAGGCTTTTTCAACAATACGAATATCAGCAACCATTTTTTTAAAGTCATCAGGCATCATGGACGCTTGGTGATCAGGGCCGGGCAATGAACAATCTAATGTCAGGTGTTTTTCAATTACCGTGGCACCCTTTGCAACAGCCGCAATCGCCACTGCAGACCCCAAGGTATGATCTGAATAACCCACAGCACAATTAAACCTAGACATCATACGAGATATCACATTCAAATGAACTTCTTCATAAGGGCAAGGATACGCACTGGTGCAATGCAATAGCGTCATGACAGGCGCCTCTTTCAATTCTAAAAGGGCCTGATCAATTTCCTCAAAAGTGGCCATTCCTGTGGACAAAATAATCGGTTTTTTAAACCCTGCGACATGTCGTAAAAAAGGCAAGTTAGTGATTTCACCGGAAGGAATTTTAAACATGGGCATGTCTAAATGAAAAAGAAAAGTAGCGCTGTCCTCATCAAAAGGGGTTGATAAAAATAAAATGCCTTTTTTCTGACAATAGGCCATTAAATCAAGGTGATCTGAGGATGATAATTCCAAAGAGTTTAGCAAGTCGTATTGAGACGTGTAGCCTTTTTGGTAGGAAGCAGGTCTGGCCTGTCGGCTCACTAGAGAATCTGCTTTGAATGTTTGAAACTTAACCGCATCTGCCCCGCTATCAACCGCAACATCAATCAGCTGCCTGGCCATGCTTAACTCGCCATTATGGTTCACACCTGCTTCTGCAATAATAAAAGTAGACGCCATTATTTTATTTTTTCAGCAGGACATCCCGCATAAGTACCCGACACCGCTATAGAACGCGTCACCACAGCACCCGCCGCAATCACTGTATTCATTGCAATAGAACAAGAGGGTAAAACCACAGCCCCACTTCCAATCAAACACCGCTCTCCTATCTGCACATGGCCATTACACACTGATTTTGTCGACATATGAACATGGTTTTCAACCACAGTGTCATGCTCAACAAGGGCCATGGTGTTGATAATGACATTGTTTTTAACCACAGCATTGGCGTTAACAACCGCATGATGCATGACAATACTCCCCTTCCCAATCGACGCTGTTTTAGACACATACGCAAAAGGAGAAATCACGGTTGCAAAAGACAAAGAAGAGTATTGCTGATAAAAAAGAGATCTCATGTCTAAAGCCTGACCAAAAGTAATTAAAAAAGAAGCAGAATTTGCATAAGTAGGAATATCGTCATCTGTCCCAATAATAGAAATCCCCATCACATCATGACCTACTTTTTGCTTGGCATCCAAAATACCCAAAATAGAAAACTGTTTTGTCGCCAAAATAACATCTATACAAGCCGTAGCATGCCCCTCCACCCCCAATTAAAACAATTGGCTGCATTCTTTTATGACCTGAACGACATTTTCAATATTTTCATCCGTTAACCCCACACTGCTAGGAATATTCAAGCTAGAGTGATATAAGCGAATGGCCTTTGAAATGTCAAAAGATTGGCAATGTAAATAAGGTTTTTGCAAGTGATTCAATGTCCAAATAGGCCGAATGTCTACCCCTTTTTCCTTAAAAAAGGACACCCATTTTCGATGAGAAATGTCCCTATTAAATTGAATAGTGAATAACCAATAATTGGAAGCTGAATAATCAGGTGCTTGGACAAGGGTCACAAAAGAAATTTGAGACAATGCCGCCTGATACTTTAGAAAATGTTGCTTCTTTTTCTCAATAAACTGAGGAAGTTGCTCAAACTGGGCCAACCCCAAAGCCGCTTGTAAATTTGTTAGCCTGTAATTATAACCCACCTCATCATGCTGATAGAGTAAAGGGTCTGTTTTGGCCTGGGTACTTAAAAAAGAAAGCCTCTCTGCCAAAACGGGTGAAGAAGTCACAACCATGCCACCCCCGCCCGTTGTCATAATTTTATTGCCATTAAAAGAAAAGCAGCCCAAAAGGCCTGCTGTGCCTGAATAGGCCCCTTTTAAGGGCCCTTGCTTATAGTAAGCGCCTAAACTTTCAGAAGCATCTTCAATCATCACAATGCCCCGTTCCTGACACAAAGAAATTAACGGCGCCAAATCAACCAAATGACCAAAAACATGAACAGGAATAAGGGCACTAACACGCCTACCTGTTGTTTTTGAATAAGAATATCCCTGTTTAAAAACCGTTTCTTGCTTGATAAATAAAATGGTTTTTTCAACATCCAAATTATAAGTATCATCGCAATCCATAAACACAGGATGTGCCTGAACATAATGCACCGCATTCACAGGTGCAATAAAAGTAAGGGTAGGAATCAGTACCTCATCATCAGGTAGGACACCCGCCACCAATAATGACAAATGCAAAGCAGAAGTGCCATTCATACAAGCCACCGCGTAATCCGCTTTTACATAATGGGCAATGGCTTTTTCAAATTGTGAAATAAATGGGCCGGAAGACGAAACCCATCCCGTATCCAAACAAGATTTCAAATACTCCCACTCTTTTCCAGAAAAAAATGGCGCTGATAAAGGAATCATCGGTTACACATTGTAAAGGTGGTTTTTATACTGAAAATGCGTGTTTTTTTTAAACCACTCAATGGTTGTTTGAAGCCCTTGAAGCAAAGGGGTATTGGGTTTGAAGCCTGTCAATTGATACAGTTTGTCCGCGCTGCCAAGCAAGCGTTCTACTTCACTTTTTTCAGGACGTGCACGATCAGCGGTGGACTGTAATTTTGCCTTAGGATTCAACAATGAAATTAAAAGCAAAGCCAAGTCTTGAATAGAAATTTCCTGACCTGTGGCAATGTTAATTTCTTCACCAAGGGTCTTTTGAGAATGTGCAATCTTTAAAAATCCTTGTACCGTGTCCTGAACAAAAACCAAATCTCTGGTAGGGCTTAAAGACCCTAATTGCACAGTCTGTTCCCCAGACAACAATTGGCTGATAATGGTAGGGATCACCGCTCTTGCAGACTGTCTGGGCCCGTAAGTGTTAAAGGGCCTTACAATGGTAACGGGCAAATTGAAGCTTCTAAAAAAAGAATCAGCCAGGGCATCTGCTGCAATTTTGGTGGCGGAATAAGGCGATTGCCCTTGCCTGGGATGAGACTCTGTAATGGGAACATGGTATGCTGTGCCATAAACTTCAGAGGTAGAGGTCACCATCACACGCTCTAAACCCAAAGACTGGGCCGCTTGAAGAATATTTAAGGTGCCCATCACATTGGTTTGAACATAACTTTCTGGGGCATGGTAGCTATAAGGAATCCCAATTAAGGCCGCCAAATGAAAAACCACTTGGCATCCTGACATGGCTTTTTGAACGTGATGAGCATCTCGAATATCGCCTGGAACAATGGTTATCTTTTTAAAAAGGTCCTGAGGCAAAGCCTCTAGCCATCCCCAATGATTGAAAGAATTGTAATAAACAAAAGCCACCACCTCATCTCCCAAGGCAGCCAACTTTTCCACCAAATGACTTCCAATAAACCCATCCGCACCCGTCACAAAAACCTTTTTATTTAAACGCATGACAACACCTCTTGAATAACCTTACAAACCGTTTGAATCTCCGTCTCTTGTAAATGCTCCCCTATGGGTAAACTTAAAAGCTGAGTATCGGACTGACAAGCAAAAAAAGAAGAAAAATCTTGGTTTAAATAGTGATAAGCCGGTAATTTAGGTAAGGCAATAGGATAATGAATCCCTGTTTGAATGTCTTGATCTGCCAAAGCCTTCTTTAAAAGATCCCTAAAAGGGGTTCTAATCACAAATAAATGGTAAACCGATAGGCGGTCTGGATGATAATCCGGCAAAACCAAATGGGGGCAATTCAAAAGGCCTTGTTGATATTGTTTTGCCAAGGCCTGACGTTGACTTGTCCAGCTAGGCAAATGGCGCAATTTAACAGATAAAATGGCAGCTTGAAGACCATCTAATCTGGAATTTCTCCCTTCAAAGAGATGGTTGTACTTTTCAAGTCGGCCATGATTGGCAATCATTTTACAAGTGTTGGCCAAAAGCGCATCTCCGGTCACAATGGCCCCAGCATCACCGTAAGCCCCTAAATTTTTACCTGGATAAAAACTAAATGTGGCAATATCCCCAAAAGACCCCACAGGCCGACCTTGATACAAAGCACCATGTGCTTGCGCACAATCTTCAATCACTTTTAAGCCATAGGTGTTGGCAAGGGTCATTAGTCCTGTCATGTCACAAGGATAGCCATACAAATGAACCGGAATAATGGCCGATGTGTTAGACGTGATCAACGATGCCACACTTTGCACAGACAAGGTGTAATCTTTTGAATCACAATCAGCAAAAACAACACGATGGCCAGATCGAGTTACCGATTCTGCGCTGGAAATAAAAGAATTTGCAGGCACAATAATGTCTGAGTTTTTAGGTAAATTTAAGGCTTCAATCGCAATTTCTAAAGCATCTGTGCCATTGGCAACCCCAACGCAATAAGGTTGCTGTACGTAGTGTGCAAACGCCTTTTCAAAGGTTTGAACATGACTTCCCCCAATAAAATCACTGTCTTGAATAACAGAGTGAAAGGCTTCGTCAATTTCATTCTGAATCAACTGATATTGCGAAAATAAATCCAAAAATTTTATGGTCATCAAAAGGTCCTATTCAAATTCAATATAAACAGACCTAAAACAAGAAGATTAGTCAACATCCGTACCCATATCATGATTAAATTTGGACACTTGAAATTTAGACAAGGGCTTAATGTCGCCTTCTTTTAATCCATATAAAGACAAAGACCCAATGGCTGTTCTTTTTAACTGTTTCACTTCATACCCTAAAAACTCAAATGTTCGTCGCACAATACGGTTTCTTCCTTGATGAATACTTAGGCTAATTTTGGTAGGAGACTGTGGAAGCACTTGGGTATATTGAACAGGACCATCTTCTAAAATCATCCCTACTGAAAGACGATTTAAATCTTGTTTTGAAATGGGGTGGTCAAGGCCTACTGAATACGTTTTTTTCAAAGAAAATTTGGGATGCAAAATTTGATGAGAAAAATGGCCATCATTGGTTAGAAGCAACAACCCAGACGTTTGCCTGTCCAAGCGTCCCACAGGAAACACAGGCTGTTTAATGTGCCGTAAAAATTCTGTTAAATCTCTTCTGCCTTTAGGATCTGAAGTGGTACAAATCACCCCTTTGGGTTTATAAAACATATAGTAAACAAAAGGGAATTGGAAAATAACAGTTTCACCAGATATTTTGACATCGTCTTTTTTAGGATTCACTTCTTGAGTCAAAGACGTCACAACGTGACCATTTAAAGTAATGGCATTCTGGTTCAACAGCTCTAAAATTTTTCGCCGAGACAAATGCGTTTGAGAGGCAATAAAGTTTTCTATTTTAAAGGACATGGTCATACTGTTCTGGATAAAAAGTAGCCTTGGCATGATCTGTCATTTTTAACTGCTGTTTAAACAAATCTAAATACAAGTTTTCACCCACAAGTTCTAAAAAAGAGTTACTTAATTTATTATGCCGACGGCCTATTAAAATATGACGGTTGGCATTAAAAAACAATTCTTCAGATTTTAAATAAAATTTTGGACTGCTTAAAAAATCCACATGAACACGGGTAAAAATCATTTCATTTTTCGAAATATCGTAAGAAGATGCATTGGCAATAAACCGAATAATAGGCTCAATATTTTGATAAATATTGCCTGAGACCATTTTCATTTTCAATAAGGCTTTTCCGTTATAAATTTCTGCTTCATCGGCTTGAATTTCCCATTTTAAAACCCCTTCTTCAACCTGAGAAATGGTGACATCTTGAAATTGAAAATCGGGAATATCTGGTTTAATTGAATAAGACTTCAATTTGGGCGTATAAAACGTTACAAATAACAAAAAAAGAACTGTTAAAGAAATGCCAATCCCCCACTTCACATTAGAGGCATCAAGGTGTCTCAGCATAGTGACCCCATCTTAATCATCATATTGTTTCGAAAAAGACTCTTTTGTTTGTAGTTGACCCACCTTCAAAAAATGAGACAAAGACTGCTTATATTGACCTTTTTTTCTATAAGCTTCCCCCAATAAAAAATGAATAGCGGTTGCATTGGGCTCTATTTCAAGGGCTTTTTTACAAATCTCAATGGTTTCATCAACCTTGCCCATATCCCCTTTCACCAAGCCAATAAATCCCATGGCCCAAATATGACGAGGGTCTATTGTTAAAACACGATTAAACGCATCTACAGCCCCTTGTTTGTCTTTTTTAAAGTAATACCCAAACGCCAATTTGAAGGGATAACGCCATTCTTGAGGATGTTTTTTTTCTAAGGACTCATATTGTTCAATCACATCCTGGGCATACGTTTCAGGCACCTGCTTTAACATGTCCCACCCTTTTTTAATTTGAACAGAATACGCATAAGCCATGGCCATTTCAAATTTACAAGCGTGAGAATCCGGGGATTGAGCCAAATTTTTTTTCGCTATTTTTAAATCGGCTTTAACATCTTCTGGAATTTTATAAGTACCACTTCCCCATATCAAAAGCTGAAAAGAAAAAACACATATCAAAAAACAAATTATTTTTTTAATCATTTTTTTTCTCCCAATGAATGTCATGAGACACAATGATGATAAAAATTTGAAAATATCCTTTTAAAAAAGCCCTGGTTTCCTTATTTTTCCATGATAGTAGCAAATAAATAAAAATTTTTAAGAAAACATCGATTAAAACAAAAAAAGAATAAAGAAAACAAAGAAAAAGCCCGTAATGTTTTCTACACAAATACAAGCCCCCTCTATACCCTTCTACCAAAGACCCTACTTTTCTTGTTTTGGTTGAAACCCCGCCAATGTGGGTCACAGCTGTAACGGGAAGATAATAAATAGCGTATCCTTTTTTAAGTAAGGTCTTACATAAATCAACATCATCATTGTAAAAAAAATAATGTTCATCCAATCCCCCAATCTCATCATAAAGTTGTTTTTTTATCATCACTGCAGCACCCAAGATAAAAGGAACAGGCCTTGGAACGGACCCTTTGAATCGAAAATGACCGAAAACACTGCCAGGACATTGTAATGAGCCATCTTGATTCAATAACTTCGGCGCCACAGCCCCAACAGAAGTATTTGATTTTAAAAAATCATACAATATTTGCAAATTATTGGGCTGAGAAATGGTGTCATTATTTAAAAGGTATAAATAATCTCCTTTGGCATGTTTAGAAAGAACATTGTTTCCCTTTGAAAATCCCAAATTATGAGAATTTGGAATAAGACGAATACGATTCTGATACACAGACAAGACAGACAATGACTCATCCAAAGAACCATTATCAATGACCAGCACTTCATAAGTGCCTTTAAACTGATTGCTTAAAATAGACTCCAAACAATCTGGAAGCAACTTGGCCCCATTGTAATTCACAATAAGAACGCTAATGTCCATTAGAAAAAGGAATAAGTTTCAAATAAAGGATTCAAAAGTAAGCCTTTAGAAGAAGACGTAGAGGCCAAGACTTTTTCACATAATTCCTCTTGTGTCCCAGAAAACCCAATTTCCCATACCGTGGCCGTTTCTATTTTTGTTAGGGAGCTATACCCTCTTTTTTGAAATAAGGTGCAAAGTGTATCCGCATGTCCAGAAGCACGCTTCACCATGACATGAAAATATTGAGAATTTAAAGACCAGAGATAGGCTTGCTTATTAGGATTGAGTAAATAAAAAGAAGAAGCCATCATTTTTTCAATAGCCTTCTTGGCCTCTTCTTCATTTGGCTGATCAAATGTCAGCTTCCAAAAGGTGTATCGTTTTAAAAGTTCTAAGGATGTAACCCCTAAGCTGTGAATAATGGCGTGCTTTGCAGACAAAACATGTAAGTCTGTATTTTTAGTATAAACAAAAACAGACAAAGAGGTCATGCCGCTGCAGCCACCATGGCTTTAAATAAAGCCTCCCAAGGCCCTTTTTGCCCAGCTCCCTGTTCTTTAGCGTGTGCCCACTTCAAACTTAAATTAAACGGCAATTGATGTGAAAAAACCACACGTTCTGGGTGAGGCATAATGGCCATCACATTTCCTTTAGAATTGCACAAACCCGCAATAAAAGAGCCATTTTGAGAAACCATGTCCTCGCCCTGCTCATTACAATAAGAAACACAGGTTAATTCATCTGAAGAAATACCGGGTTTGAGGACAAAACGACCTTCAGCATGACTCATGACAATAGGCAACACATCATTGGGTTTGAAAAATGGTGTAAAAACACTTTTTTCAGGGTGTACAATTTTCACAAAAACCCACTGGCACAAAAACCCGACAGGCAGATGGTCTTTTTCATTTGGGGTTAACGCCATTTCAATCTGATGTTGTTGTGCTGTGTTAGGAGAAAGTCCACTTTCTGCCAAAATTTGACACCCATTGCATATGCCCAAAATGGGTTTGTGTAAAAGGTCTGCGGCGATTAAATAAGAAATAATCGGTAATTTTGCAGCAATTGCTCCAGACCTCACACGATCTTGATAAGAAAATCCCCCGGGCACCACATACCCCTCATACTGATGGAAAACCGTCTCAGAAACGTTCCATCTTAAAAGATCAGCTTGTCCTCCAACTGCTTCAATAGCGCGAATGGTCTCATATTCACAATTACTCCCTGGAAACTGTATAACCCCAATTTTACCCATGTTTATCGCATTAAATCCCGTTCTATGTTAATTCCTGCAAGCATGCCATCTGAAACGGCGGTCACAATTTGCCTAATTTGTTTGGCACGAATATCCCCTACAGCGTAAACATTTTTAATGTTGGTCCTCATGTAATCATCGGTGATCACATACCCCTCTTCATCGGTTTTAATGTCCTGAGTTCCTGTAATTTTTTTAGAAGGAATACGACCGACATAAATAAAAACCCCCTTGACGTCCAGCCAAGTATGTTGCTGATTGATACGGTTAAATAACTTAATTTTTTCAACTTTATCAATACCAAAAACTTCAACCAATTCAGTATTCCAAAGCAATTGAATTTTAGGGTGATTTAAAATTTTTGATCTTAAGGTTTTAACAGATTTTAAGGTATCTGAACGATGAACCATATACAAATGATTTACAAATTCTGATAAATATTCAGCCGCATAGCAAGCACAATTGCCCCCCCCAATCACGGCCACATCTTTTCCTCTGTAGGCTGAGGCATCTCCTTGTGCGAAATAAGAAATCCCTCTTCCTAAAAACTGACGCTCAAACCCTGCACCCAAAGGTTTAGGGTCTAAGCCTTTGGCCAAAATTAAAGAGCGGGTTTTAAATGTGGCACCCAATTCTGTTTCAACCACTTTAATAGAATCATGAATATGATGAATACTTTCAACCGCGGCACAGGTGTAAGAAATAGAATATTTTTGTAAATGTGATTCCATTTTTGAAGCCAAATCTTCCCCCAAAATACCGGGCTCTCCTAAGTAATTATAAATTTTATAAGCAGAAGCCAATTGTCCACCAGGTAAGGCTTTGTCAATT
>Ga0172376_10004169_pt1 | contig 16611 bp, 2 predicted proteins | sample Lak35m_FD_121114 | JGI IMG/M metagenome (GOLD analysis project Ga0172376, IMG submission 121114) | Freshwater microbial communities from Kabuno Bay, South-Kivu, Congo - kab_092012_35m | ecosystem: Environmental > Aquatic > Freshwater > Lake | place: Democratic Republic of the Congo: South-Kivu... | reverse complement strand
GACGACTGGGTGCAGGTCTCCAGTCTGGACTGGCATTACCCGCAGTTCACGATCGAGGCGTTCGTGACTTCAGCTCCCGGCAGCGACAACGGAACGATCGTCTGTCTTTCCAGCAAGCCGGGCGTTGAGAACGAATGGATGTCACTGTTCGATGGCGGACCGGCTGATCCAGGCAAGCGGATCAGTGGAGCGGGCATCAAAGGGAAGACGCCTTATGAGAATGCCTACGGACCATTTGCCGGCGGCCGTCGTCAGCATCGAGCACTCGTCTTTGATGGTCGTTATCTCAACTACTACATCAATGGCATCTGGCAGGGTCAGCGGCGCGCTGAACCGCACGAGGGACTGGAATGGAAGATGAGCGAACTGTGGATCGGCTGCGGCAGCGACCGGCGGAGGCTCTTTCAGGGCATGATCGATCAGCTTCGCGTTTCCCGCGTTGCTCGTTATGAGTCCGGCTTCACTCCGGCATCGCGGCTGGAGAGCGATGAGCGAACGCTCGCCCTGTATCACTTCGAGGATCGCAGCGGAAACATCCTGACCGATGCCTCCGGCCACGGTCATCACGGGACGATTCACGGAGCCACCTGGATCACTTCGGAAAGGCCCGCCGGAAGCGAACCTCCCGGCAAGCGGATCGAGCGGCCCTGACTTTCCATCGCCGCCGGGACGCCTCCAGCGGTGATCCGGTGCCTGTCGCCGGTGAGTCGATACTGACAGAAGCAGAGTGCGGATAAGCTTCGCCTCGTTGTCTCGGACTCAGCAGGCCGGTATTCATCAGACGGCCCGGATGACTTCAGAAAGCAGACTATGAGCGAACGCTGGATTGCCGACCGGATGCACCACATTGACGCTTCGGGCATCCGCAAGGTGTTTGACCTCGCGGCGAAGATGAAAGACCCGATCAACCTCAGCATCGGCCAGCCGCACTTTGATACGCCGGATGAAATCAAGGCGGCCATGATTGAGGCTGTGCAAGCCGGGAAGAACGCCTACAGCCCGACGCAGGGCATCGCTCCGCTCAAGGAACGTCTGCAGGCGCAGGTGCAGCAGGAACTCGGTCAGTCCGACCGGCAGGTCTTCGTGACCAGCGGCACCAGTGGCGGTCTGATGCTGGCGCTCTGCACGCTGATCAATCCCGGCGATGAAGTCATCGTCTTCGATCCCTTCTTCGTCATGTACAAGCATCTGACGACGCTGGCTGGCGGCCGGGTTGTGTTCATCGACACGTATCCCGATTTCCGGATCGACGTGAACCGCGTGCGCGATGCCATCACCGACCGCACGAAGGTCATCCTCTTCAACAGCCCCGCCAATCCGACCGGTGCGGTTTCCAGCGACGAGGAGATGCGCGATCTGGCGCAGCTCGCGCGCGAAAAGGACATCGCCTTGATCAGCGATGAGATTTACCGGGCCTTCACGTACGACCGGCCCTTCGTGAGTCCGGCCCGCTGGAACGATCAGACCATCGTCATTGACGGCTACAGCAAGTCTCATTCGATGACCGGCTGGCGGCTGGGTTTCGCGCACGGTCCCGCGCACGTCATTCAGCAGATGATGAAGCTGCAGCAGTTCACGTTCGTCTGCGCGCCGCATCCCGTGCAGTGGGCCGGCCTGTCCGCGCTGGATTACGACATTTCCGGCCGGGTCGATGAGTACCGGGGCAAACGCGATTTCATGGTTCGCGAACTGTCTTCCGACTACGAAATCGCCGGGGCGGGCGGGGCCTTCTATCTGTTCCTGAAAACTCCGTGGGGGACGGGCACGGAATTCGTCACGGAAGCGATCGCGCACAATCTGCTGATCATTCCTGGAATCGTCTTCAGCTCCGTGGATACTCACTTCCGGATTTCGTATGCCGCTGAGCAGCGAACTCTGGAACGCGGCGTTGAAGTGCTCAGGAAGCTGGCCCGGATGAAGCGTTAGAGTCGTGCATGTGTCTGTGGGCCGGACCGAAGGCGGGATGAGTGGTTATGAAGTTTGAAGACGGGCAGGCCGTCGGAATCGATCTGGGCACGTCGTATTCGGCGATCGCTCATCTCGATGAGCAGGGAGTGCCCGTGGTGCTGGAGAACCGGCACGGACAGATCATCACTCCGTCCGTGCTGATTCTGGGCGACGGCGGGCAGGTGCAGGTCGGACCGACTCCCGAAGAGATGACCGAGGCCGCGCCGGAACGGGTCATCACCGGCATCAAGCGGCACATCGGAGAGACGGGTTTCTCGCTGCAGCACGAAGGCCGCCGACTGACACCGGAACTGATCTCGGCGATGATCCTGACGCGGCTGAAGCAGGATGCGGAAAAGACGCTGGAGACCGCTCGCAACGCCGTCATCACGGTTCCGTATTACTTCAACGAACCGCGCCGGCTGGCCACCCGCAACGCCGGCCGGATCGCCGGCTTCAATGTGCTCGACATCATCAACGAACCCACGGCCGCCACGCTGGCCTGGGCCTGGCAGAAGGGGGAGCTGGGCAATCCCGATCTGCCGGACATCGAGAAGACCCTCCTGGTTTACGACCTCGGCGGCGGCACGTTCGATGTGACGCTGGTCCGCTGCACGCCTTCCGAATTCCAGGTCATTGCCACCGACGGCGACACGATGCTGGGCGGGCTGGACTGGACGCAGCGACTGACCGGTTACCTGGCGGAGCAGTTTGAGAAAAAGTTCGGGCTTGATCCACGCAGCGAACCGGATGCTCTGAAGCGGCTGACGATCGAAGCCGAATCCGCCAAACGGGAGATCTGCCTGTTCGGCAAGTCGAAAGTGACCGTTCCATTTCACCATCAGAAGCTGCATCTGGAAGTCGATCTGACCACCTTCGAGCATCTGACGGCGGACCTCCTGCAGCGCACGATCGACACGACCGAGTTCCTGCTGGAAACCGGACAGGTGCGACCGGATCAACTGGATGAAGTGCTGCTGGTCGGCGGATCGTCCGCGATGCCGGCCGTGTCCGCTCGCTTGAAGAAGCTTTGTCGGCGCGAGCCGTCGCGGGAGCTGAATCCACAGGCGGCTGTCGCGCAGGGGGCGGCGATTCACGGAGCGATACTGCAGGCGCGTTCGGAGTCCGGACGCGGACGCATGTCGGAAGCATTGCGCAACCGTCTGCGATCGGTCGTCATGAGAGACGTGAATTCGCACTCGCTGGGAGTCGAGATCACTGACCCGCGTCAGCCGTCGGTCAAACGCAATCACATCATGATTCCGCGCAACTCGCGTCTGCCGGTGCATGTGAAGCAAAGGTTTGTCACCACCACCGATAACCCCAGAGCCATTCATGTCCGCCTGCTGGAGGGCGACGCGCCGGACTCGTCCGCCTGCACCTTCGTCGGTGACTTCCGGTTGACCAGCCTGCCGGAACGTCTGCCGAAAGGATCGCCGGTGGAGATCGAATACGGCTTCACGGAGCGCGGTCAGATTCAGGTTCTGTTGAGAGAACTGACCAGTCAGCGTCAGACACGCGTGGAGATCGCGTGGAACCAGGGACTCAACGATTCCGAAATCGACGTGCTGACCGATCTGCTCAGCCACTTCAAATGCGGCTGAGCAGATCGTCGGCGCCTGTGACGCTCTTCCCAGTGCTCTGTCTGTCCGGAGCACCGCCGCTCAGGCCGCTCAGAACATATCCGCCCACGCGGGGAACTGATTGAAGGCCGCGTCGATGGTGTCGATGGGATCTTTGACGACCGAATCACCCGCATCATCGCCGACAATCGTGTCGCTGATTCCATCCAGAGCCAGAATCGAATCGTCGTCCGCGCCGCCGGCCAGCACATCCAGTCCGGAATTTCCGTTGAGAACATCGCTGCCTTCCAGGCCCAGCAGCGTGTCGTGGCCGGAACCACCGAAGAGCGTATCGTTGTCCTGACCGCCGGTGATTCCATCCTGACCCGCTTCGCCCCGGACCTCATCGCGACCGAAGCCGCCATGCAGTGTGTCGTTGCCGAGTCCTCCCAGAATCGTGTCGTTTCCTGAGTTGCCGCGCACGGAGTCGTGACCATCACCGCCGAGGATCAGATCCGCTCCCGATCCTCCCAGAAGCGTGTCGCGGCCCGCGCCGCCTGTCAGAGTCACCGTGCCGGAGAATGCCGCTGCATCCAGCAGCACTCCTGCTCCGGTTGCCGCGATGAGTTCCGCGCGTTCGATGCCGGACAGCACATCACTGCCCCGTCCGGTCAGCGACTGATCGGTGAGAGTCATTGACCCGGATGCACTCTGGATGAGCAGGTCGCTGCCCGCTCCGCCGTCCAGACTGTCGTTGCCCGCGCCGCCCGTCAGCGTGTCGTCGCCGTCGCCACCGATCAGCGTCACCGGAATGGTGGCCTCCGGAGCCGCCAGCGAATCGTTGAAGCTGGAACCCGTCAGTTGAACCTGCTGGATCATCATCAGGGAGTCAGTCTCATCGACACCGATCACCAGCTTCTCATTCGTCACTTCGACGAGGCCGGCGACCAGTTCGATCAGCAGATTGACTCCGGCTCCGCCATTCATCACATCCGATCCACGACCGCCGGTCAGTGTGTCTCGGCCGCTGTTGCCCATCAGCGTGTCGCGATCATCGCCGCCATCCAGAACGTCGTGACCGGCGGCTCCAACCAGAGCGTCATGGCCGCTTTCACCCAGCAGTGTGTCGTCGCCATCCATGCCGATCACCGCATCGTCGCCGGCTCCGCCGTTCAGAATGTCACCGGCACTGCCTCCTTCCAGACGATCGTGGCCCGCCCCGCCAAAGACCAGAACGGGCAGAGACGATGCTTCCAGATCGGCCGTGTCATCTCCGTCGTGCAGCCGCGCGCGAATCAGCAGCGGCGCGTCCAGCGGATGCAGCACGCCATTGAAGTTCAACGAGGCTCCCTCAACGCCGAGCACCATCGAATCTGCCTGATCAGTTCCCTGCAGGAACAACGTCATCCCCGCGATCCAGTGTCCGCTGCCGGAGACAACATTGCCGGGATCGAATCCGCCGGCCCGCTCGCCCGGTTCATCCACGAGATTCAACGGATCCGCCACCGCCAGCAATCGGTAATCGCCTTCCACTTCATTCGCGCCGAGACCAGGCAGTCGCAACTGACCCGCTCCGCTGCCCGTCTCCACGACCAGCGTGTGAACGCCGACGGTCAGTGTTGCGGGATCGGTGAGCACGAACCGGCTCAGCTCCTCATCGAGCGCATTGAACTGCGCATCCGCGGAGCGGAAGACTCCGATCTCGAAGCGTTCCAGGGCCGCTCCAGAGACGGTGTACGTGAACCGGGCCTGACCACCTTCGATCACAAGACTGTTCAGAGTGAACTCCGGCTGAGTCACCGTGACCTGATGCGTCTGGACGGCGCCGAAGCCGCCATCGTCGTCGCGTGCCTGGACAGCGACCAGATACTGACCGCCGTACCGGAATGCGTGGCGGAAGTCGAACTGACCATTCACCACCGGAATGCGGCGGGGACTGCCATCGCCGAGATCCACGCTCACGGACAGTCGATCGCTGGCGGACGGATCGAACGAATCGCCGGTCAGCCGGAAGACTTCACCGGCAGGAACGGTCATCGCGCCGCTCAGATTGCTGATCTGCGGGGCCACATTCGTCACGACAACCGGGAGCGTCGCCGTTCCGATCAAGCCATCGCGGTCCGTGACTCGCAAGGTCACCGTGTAGTCGCCGCTTTCCGCGTAAGTGTGACTGCCATTGAAGCTGCCCAGCGTTGCGCTGCCCGCGCTGCCTGGCAGATCAATCGTGGCTGCTCCGGTCTCAGAAGCCGTGCCATCGCCCCAGTCGATTTCGTACTGGAACGCGCTGCCGGGACCAAATCCGACATCCTTGAATGTGCCGATGTCCGTGACATTCAGCGGACTGCCTTCGTTGACGCTGAGTGGACCGATGGCCGTGACATCCGGTCGAACGCCGGTGACATCGACCTTGAACGACGCATCGGATTGTCCGCCGTCATCATCGAAGACGCTGACAACAACCGTGTAAGTACCGGTCTGTCCGAAGATGTGACTGCCATTGAATGATCCGGAAGTCAGCGTGCCGGGACCGCCCGGCTGGTCAATGGTGGCCAGGCCTTCCTGCACTGTCCCGTCGCCCCAGTCGATGCGGAACGTGTGCTTCTCACTGGCTCCGACCCCGGTGTCCGTGAAGGTGCCGATATCCGCGATCGACAGAAGCTGGCCTTCTTTGACCGTGCGGTTCGCCGAAGTCGACAGCACAGGAGCTGCATTGCCGATCGTGATTCGCCGGAGCGTCGTGCGCGTGCCGCCGTCCTTGTCAGTCACCGTCACCCGCACGTCGTAGCGGGCGTTGTCGGCGAAGGTATGCACGACCGATGCACCGCTGACTTTCGCGCTCCCGTCGCCGAAGTCCCACAGATACGTCAGAGCGTCGCCGGGAACGTCGAAACTGTTCGCGCTCAGAGTGACGGGCTGGCCTTCAATGAGCTGTCCGGCGTCCACAATCGGGGGCGGAGTCGGCCGGACGTTGGCGACCGACAGATCCTTCTGACCTTCACTGACCGCTCCGTCCGCGTCGATCACCCGCAGACTGACGGTGTAGACTCCATTGTCCGGCCATGCGTGACTGAGCACCGCCTGGCCGCGCGTCGCCGACGGGAATGTCAGACGGTCGCCGAAAGACTCTCGCGTTCCATCACCCCAGTCGATCTCGAACGACCACTCATTCTGCGTGAGTTTGATCCCGGCGGTCGGGTCATCAATCGTGATCGTGACATCGCGACTCACGCCTTCGTTGACACCAGTCGGCAGCGTCAGTCCCAGGACCGGCGGTTTGTTGATCACGGTGATGTCGAAGGTATCCACAACGGGATCAGTCAGTTCGCTGTTATCGACCGACACCGTGACCGTGAAAGTGCCGGGTTCGCGGTAGAAGTGATTCAGGTCGAAGTGACGGACCAGCAGGCCGTCGCCGTCGTTGATCTGCACGGGCGCGGAACCATCACCGTAATCGACGGTCACGAACCACTTGTCGGAACCCGGATCGGTAATCGACAGCGCGCGGGTGAATGTCGAACCTTTGTTGATCGAAGCGTTCGCGCCGGCTTCGATCGTCGGCGGAACATCGGTCACGAAGACGGAGACCGTCTCCGAGAACGTGCTGCTGTCCGGATTGGTAATCGTGACCGTCGCGTTGTACTGGCCGCGCTGCAGAGGCGTGAAAGTGAAGTTCTTTGTCGCGGCCCCGGACTGAGCGCCGACTTCCGGACCGCTGACCATCCACGCGAACGTGGCATTCGCATCGCGACTGGACGCGGAGACCAGCACGCTGCTGCCTTCCGGCCGGCTGAGATCATTGCTGGCGGTGACCTGCGTGATGATCGCGAACTGCCGGCCGCTCAGGACTTCGGGAGTATTTGTGACGGTCGTCAGACGCGATGCCACCACGCCGCTCGCATTCGACGGCAGAACCCGGCGGACCCGGTATGTTCCCGCCGTGACGCCGGTGAATGTGAATTCGCCGTTGGCGTCCGTGAACATCGTCTGCTCATTCGAGTCCAGCACACCATCCAGATCGGCGTCGAGGAACACCTGCCGGTTCTGAATCGCTTCGCTGTTCTCGAAGGTGTTGTTCGCGTTCTGATCATCGAAGACACGACCCGGCACGATCGACGACGCGACGCTGACCGGGATGGTGAATTCATGCGTCCGGCCGCGCGACGTCGGATCGGAATTGTTCGGCCGATCGGTCACCGTCACCGTGACAAACGCGGTGGAAGGCGTCGAGGACATTGTCGTCAGCCGCAACTGGCTGCCGTTGACGATGGAAGCCTGAACCGCCGGCGAAGAACTGACCGCCGTGAAGCGATGCCCGCTGTTGTCGTCCATGTCGGAAAGCACGGGCAGATTGACGGTGATCTGGCCCATCGCCGGCAGCACCTGCGGGTCGATCGCGTTCGAGAACCGCGGCGCGATGTTGGCCGTGTGATTGACGCTCAGACCCGGCTGACGACTCTGCAGCAGCGGGATCGCAATTTCGTGCGCATCGTTGCCGAGCGGATTGGTCTGCAGATTGATCCGCTTGAGATTCGGCAGTGGTCGATCGGATGAAACCAGCAGTACGGCATCGGCAATGACCGTTCCTCCCGGACCGCTCGGTGGATTGTCCGTCAGCGAAACCTGCACGGTTCCGCCTTCCGGAGTCACCGAACCAATCTTCTGGAACGGGTGCCCGCCGACATTGCCGTCGAACACCGACAGATCGGCGACCGGCGCGAACCGCTGATTGATGGTGACGACCGAATCCGTCTCGCCATTGATCGAGTACCGCGCGCGAATGGCCTGTTCGTCGTCGCTGATCCAGGTCGTGTAGACGTCGAAGACCTGCTCCGGCAGATTCGTGAATGTCCAGAACGCCGTATCGACGACGCCGGTTCCATATTCGCGTCGATAGTCGTCGCGATAAGCCGCCGTGATGAACCGCCGGTTCCAGTCCCAGCCGTCTCCGGATTCCGAATATCCCGCGTTTCCATCGTCGATGAGATACGTCCCGGAGAGCTGGTCGATCGTTGTGATGCGATTGCCGGACAGATCGAGGAACTCCAGGTTCGTCAGCCCCGGCAATGGTGTGACATCCTGGATGACGTTGCCGGACAGATTCAGATCCTTGAGATTCGTCAGCGTCTGCAGCCCGGCCAGCGAGCTGATGAAGCCATTCGCGAGCGTCCGTACTCTGGCCGCCGACAGACCGCGCAGGCTGGACAGCGTCTGCAGCGCCGTCAGGTCGCGAGCCTGCGTGCCATCGAGAATCAGATACCTCAGTGACTGATTCAATCCGAAGGTCGTCACATCGCTGCTGTCGATCGGATTGCCGGTCAGGTTGAGCGAGACCAGTCCGGTCACCGCTTCGAGTCCAGTCAGATCTGTGATGTCCGCGCCGGTCAGATCGAGTTCCGTCAGCTGCGAGAGATCGGACACGCGAACCGGCCGAGTGAACTCCGTGTTCGCTCCGGTTCCGACCAGAGCCACCTTCAACGCCGCCGCCAGTTCCGCGCGCAGTTCCGTATCCGGAACGATGACGACGGGATCAACGACAATCGGAGCGTCGTTGATCAGCCGCTCGCCGGCATCAATCGGACCGATCGGTTCATCCCCGTCGTCATCCAGATCGCGAACTTCAAGCTGCTCGGCGAAGAAGACATCGTCGCCGCTTTGTCCGAACAACCGGTCCAGATGCCGGCCGCCGATCAACGTGTCGGTTCCCTCGCCGCCGCGGATGAAGTCGCGATCGGTCGCGGGATGCGCATCGCCGATGCTCGGTGGATCAATCGCGATCGTCACGGGCAGACTGCCGGATTGAGTGGCTCCATGCGGATTGAAGACGCGCAGGTAGTAAGTTCCAGCGGGAAGCGAACGCAGATCGAGCGCTCCCACGCCCTCTTCCAGAACTCCACCGTGGCTGTCGAGCAGATCGGCCAGCGCTCCCTGGCGGCGCGTGACGACCAGCCCCGATGCCAGTGCTCCGGCCTCCGGGTTCGGATTCAGGATTGACAGATCAACGCCGGTCGAGGCGCTGCTCAGATTGAGCGTCAGATGCCGGTGACCTCTGGCCAGAGCCGCCTTCACCGCTGTGGTCAGATCGAGATCGACCACCTGAAGTCTCGGCGATGTTTCCACTGCCTGAGTCAGAATCACATCTGGCAGCGGGAAATCGGCGGCCGTCAACTGACCGTTGCCTTCCACCGTTGTGGCTCTCACCGTCAGCGACGTACTGACGGTTCCATTGAACGCAACGACCTGACTGGTATTCCTCTGCCCGGTCGTGGACCAGAGCGTCGTTTCGCCGGTGTCCGTCGGCAGAAACGAGCGGAAGAAGAGCGTCGAACCGGAGGCGGCCAGCGAACCGGTGGTGAAGCGTCCCGATGCGGGCTGCACTTCGACCGCCGTGTGCGCGGCGGGTTGACTGGTCCAGAGCGAAGACGCATTGCCCGCGAACTCAGAAGTGGCAAAGGCGACTCCAGTCCCGAACGGAATCAGTTCACTGATGGTCTGCGTCGCGAATGTTTTACCGAGCGTCGAACTGACACCGCTGCCCGGAGCCGAAACGATCTTCGCTGCGGAGGCAGCGCGCACTGCCGCGTAATACCGGCCATTGCTGATGACCGCGACTGGTTCAATCGGGCTGGCCACGTTCGCATCGCGGAGCAGCGTGGTCGTGTTCGTCAACGAATCATGAATGTGGAGCTGATCGCCATTGGCGATGAAGAACAGACTGGTCCCGATCGCACCAAAGGCCTTTGGAGCACTGCCGGACGCGCCGACGAGAATGTCGGAAACCCGGTTCGTCGAAGCGAAAGTCCCTTCGCTCGACCACAGTTCCGCACCGGCCACCGCATCGCCGCCGACAAAATACAACCGGTTGCCGATCACCGCGTGCTGCTTCAACAGATCGCCGTCAGTGAGACTGTCGTTGAAGTTGAACAGAGCCGTCGTTGAAGCCAGCGTACCGGTCGATGTCCAGAGCTGCTGAAGGTTGCCGGTATCGACCGAGAAATAGATTCGCGTTCCACCGCCCGGCACCACATGCAGAATGCTGTTCGCGGCGAAGTCGCTGATCCGTTCGAGGTCGTAGTCGCCGTTGACATCGGGAACGGCGGCGTAGATCGCCTGATCGCCGGTGAATCCGGACGTGGCGATGAAGTAAATGCGATCGCCGACGATCGTCAGGTCGCGGATATCCGAGAACGTCTGGATGGCTCCGTTGGCCAGAGCGCGAACCTGCTGAGTCAGACTGCCGCTCGTCGTGACCAGGATCTGCGTGTCGTCCTGCAGACTGGCTACGAAGAAGACTCGATCTCCCAGCGCGGTGATCTCCGCCGGGTCATAATCAATCGCGCCGACTCCACCGACGCGCGATGTTCCCGATGCCGTCCCGTCGGTCCGGAACAGTTCCGTCCGCCCGGTTCCATCGGTCGCTGCGAAGTAGACGGCGTTACCGGCCACAATGGCGCCGTTCGGGTTATTGAGCCGGGCTGGTTCGATGAGCGTGTTGAGTCGCAGGACCACGCGTTCAATCTCATCCGGATTGTCCCGCCCGGCCATGAGAGTCGAGAGATCGAGATCGAATCCCGCCGTGTTCTGAGCCGCACCACCCACGGACAGGAACTGGGGATCGACGGTGATCGTGCCGTTCGTCGCACGCTCTGCCGTCAGCACATCCAGCGTCTGGTTGCGATTCGCATACGCATAGGGCAGCACCTGCAGCCGATCGCCGGTCTGGCCGTCGCCCACCGTGCGGAAGCGATACCAGAGTTCCGAATCCGTCCCGGCCGGCAACTGGAAGTCTTCGCCAGCAAACTCAACCGGCCGCCCCGTTCCCGGATCCGCCAGCACATCGCCGACTCCCGTCAGCGTCTGGTTGCTCAGCTCGATGACGTCCTCTTCATCCGGCAGATCCACGCGGCGCGGCGATCCCGGTAGAACGAAGATCGATCCGGCATCGGTGGCAATGCTCTCCCGCGCGGTATCCGCGCCGCGCGCACCGATCAACAGATCGTCGAACCCGTCCGCATTCAGATCCATGTGTGAGGTCAGCGGCAGGGTGCCGAACAGATCGCCGTCTCTGGTTGCTTCCAGGGTGACCCGGTCAAGGCGTCCATCGCGGTCGAAGTCCGCATCCGATCCGGTCAAAGTGAGAGATGAACTCAGTGAGGCCACGCTCCAGAGAACAGTCAGTTCTCCACGATCGGACTTCGGACCGGTGGTTCCAATGCTGTAGCCCGGCCGCGCGATGGCCAGATCGGCACGACCGTCGCGGTCGAAGTCACCGGCGGTCAGGCTCACATTCGCAGCGACGGGCAGGCTGGATGATTCCAGCGCCGCATCGAACAGCCGCACTCTGGCATCCGCATCCTGAAGCTTCAGCGGCTTGTCCGGGAAGTTAGCCGACTCTGGCAGAAAGTCCGGCGAACCGCAGAAGATCGAGATCAGATTCTGTCCCGCTCCCGGACCTTCGTTGGCGCGGATCACGGCGAAGTCGTCGCGGCCGTCGTTATTGAGATCGCCGAGCGACTGCAGACCGCGTGTGAAGCGGAAGTCAGTAGTTCCGGACGACACGTTGAACGCGCTGAGGCCCGCCGAGAAATCGCGGATCAGTGCTTCCGTCACTCCGCCCACGGTCTCCATCTGGCTGACGGATATGAAGTCGCGCGGCTTGACGGCGTACACCGAACCGATCGTCATCAGGTCGCCGTTGATGGTGAACCGGGCTTCGCGCGGATTCGCGATCAGAATCTCATCGCGACCATCGCCATTGAGATCCGCCACTGCGTACTGAAGTTCGTTCGTGCCGGCGAGCGGATTGACGGCTGCGCTGCCGAGCAGTTCATTCGTCACCACGGCGGGATCGGGCAGGCTGTAGTCGATCCGTACCAGCCGCTGATTGATTCCCCGCGGCGCCCCTTCCGACGCGAGCACCTGCGCGAGATCGCTGCCCGAATAGACGTAAGCGGTGCCCAGAGTTGATCGCGCGCCGCCGATCAGCAGGTCCGCCACTCCGTCGTTGTCGTAATGCATCGTCAGCGCCGTCACGGGACCGGTCAGATTCTGAGCCGTCGCGAACGAAATGACCGACGCACCTTCAGCCGCCGCATACTCGCGCCGCGGGTCCACCGAACCGGCGATGACCCGGACCCGGAACTGACCGCCGGAGATCTGAGTGAAAGCCAGATCGCTGCGGCCATCTCCATTCCAGTCCAGCGCGCCGATCACCGGCTGCCAGCCACCGGACAGGTCGATGAGAATCTCGGCCCGTTCATCCGCCCGGTCGATACTGTCCAGTTCCGTTGGCCCCAGCAGGACATAGGCTGTGGTGGCTCCAGTCAGCAGGACATCGCTGTGACCATCTCCGTTGAAGTCGCCAATGGCCTGGGCTTCGCTGAGCTTCTCCTGACGGCGCGGACCGTCGATGCGCGCGGCGTTGCTCAGCGAACCCGCTTCCGGATCGTTCAGATCGAACCGCTCGCGCGGCCGGAAGGGATCGACTTCAATCCGCGGGTTCCCGAGTTCGACTACAAACGCTTCCCTGGTACCGACATTAAAGTCCGGCAGCGCGTCCGGATTGAAATTCAGCGGCTGGCCGTAGAAGACAGCGCTCTGGCTGGACCGGCTGGCGGCAAGTCCGAAGTCTGCCCGGCCGTCGCCGTTCAGGTCACCCAGTGCCGACAGCAGAAACGGAGACGCTGTCACCGCGGAACTGGTTGAATACGGACTGCCGGCTGGGTCAAGCAGCATCAGGGGCCGACTGAGATCCGGGGCGACCCGGAACTGCCCCACATTGCTGAAGACTTCATAGGCCACGTGCGAGAGTGTGGCTCCATCGAGACTCGTGCGGTCGGTTGTCAACGCAACCGGACTGGCGACTTCAATGCCGCCAAATCCGTCCAGATCACCCAGCGGTGTCAGTCGCCGGCCGATGACATCCACCGAGGCGAAGTTGCCGCCATAGACGATCTTTGTCTGCGGTCCGGTCTGCGAAGTGCCGAGCTGATACTGCACGAAGAAGTCCGCCGCTCCGTCTCCGTCGAGGTCACCCGCTGGAAGAATGACGGGAACTTCCGCCGTCAGCTTGCCCAGCAGAATCTCCTGAAGATCGAAGTCGGCGAACCGGTTGCTCGGGAACGACGCGGTGCCCGTGCCGGGGACGACATACAGCCTTACGTTGTCATCGGCATCGCGCGTGAGGATTGCCAGGTCCGTGCGCGTGTCCTTATTGACGTCTCCGATCGCTCCCGCCGCGATGATCGGCACATTGTTATTGCCGGGGAAAAGCTGCTGGCGATTGCTGCCGTTCAACGACGCGGCGTCATCGTCGGTCACTCCGCGGAGCATCACGTCATCAATGAACCAGCCTTCAAACTGATTGCCGCCGTCGTCGTCGCCGGTGTCGAACGAGAACCGCAGGCTGAGCTTTTCGCCCTGATTGAACGCCCCCAGATTCACGGTGATCTGCTGCCAGAAGCCGTCGCCATCGCGGAGACGCTGTGCGCTGATGGCATTATCGGTGACGGTCTGAAACACGGCGTTGTTGCGCGAGACCTGAACTTCGGCGACATCGAATCCATCGTTCGCGTCGTCTTCCGTTTCCAGGAAGTAACGGAAGCTGAGCTGCAGCGCAGAGGTTGCCTTCGGCAGTGTGACCTGCGGCGAAATCAGCCAGCCGGCCGTATCGCCCACGTCATACGTTCCCGCCGCGTTCCCGCCTTCCAGACCGAAGTAGACCGATGAGCTGCCGCTGTGCAGCGCGTCACTTCCGCGCCGTTCCGTCAGATGCCACAGGCCATCGGCCGGAGCGACCCGGCTGCCGTTCACCGTCGGCGCGTTGTTGATCGTGAATCCGCCGAGACCGTCCTCGAAGTCTTCATACAGAAACACTCCCGACGTCTTGAAGCGGGTTTCGTTCCTCGATCCGCCGGGGATGATCTGCACGCTGCCATCGAGTTGCGTGAGGGCCAGATCCTCCATCAGCGACGAACCCAGGACGTTGCCCGGAGCGAAGATCGACGTCGGCGTGAATGTGTCCGCTCCGCTGGTGTTGACGATGATGACGTCCGCTTTGTGGATGACGTCGATCACTCCGTCTTCGATGAGCGGCTTCCAGTCGTCGCGGCCGAAGAGCACGTAGAGGCCCGCGTCCGGATGAGCCTGTCGGTTCTGAGTCAGCGCGGATGGAACCGATGACACCAGCACCACCAGATCGCGCCGGCCGTCGTTGTCGAAGTCGGTCACGGCAAGGTGCGACTGCACGCCGAACGAGTTCGTGAGTATCGGCGCGGGCAGCTTCAGAGTCAGCGTGTTGCTGCCCAGCGTCACGGTCCGACCGCCATCGTCATCGGTCGCGCGGCTGAAATGAATCCGCGCGAAGCTCGGCCCGGCCAGTTCATGCGGATGCACGTTCCCCGGCGCGTTGAGCAGGTCGAAGAGCGTGGCCGAAGTGTCCTGCACGGCCGCGACATAATCCCCGCGTCCATCGCGATCGAGATCCCCCAGCGGAATGAATGCCGCCTGATCGGCCGGGAATGTGGATCTGATCTGCAACGTCGCGTCTTCGGAGCTGACCGCGAGTGTGGACTGCGGACTTCCGGACAGAGTCAGCGTGTAACGCCCCATCGCATCGGCGGTCGTCCGGCTGGACTGACCGTCCGCGAAACCCAGATGGCTCAGCGAACCATCCGGCGAGGCGATCGACAGTTCGCCGCTGTTCCGCAGAGAAATCACAACCCGGGCCAGTTGAGTGTCCAGGTACGCGAGAACGGTCTGATCCAGATCCGCCGCGGCGAACGTGTTGTTGAGTTGATTCGCGATCTGTTCGAGCGACGCGCCGGAAGCCAGGGCCGTCTGCAGCAGTGCGGTCTCCTGACCGTTGATCGTCAGCGTGAACGAGACAGTGACGGGAGACGCGATCTCTGGAGTGCTCGAACCCTTGATGCCGAACGCCCGGACGTTCGGAACATAGAGCAGGTAGTACTCCGGAACCCCCTGGAACTGCTCGACAGGAATCAGCGACAGCTCCGACTGCGCATCGTCCGTTTCCGCGGCGAACAGAAACAGATCGGGGCGAGGCGTTCTCGGCTGGCCGTTCGGAGTGACGGTCTGGCTGAGCAGTTCATACACCGCCACATCCTGCGGCGATTCGAAAGCGATGCTGAAGTTGTCGGTGGTGAGCCGGCCGAAATGAGCCGATCCCAGACGGGACGATGCCTCCGGAGCGCGGACGATGTACCAGTCACCCGAATCGCCGGTGTTGAATGTCAGGCCGTTGACGACCGCATCCTGGAAGCCGACCGGCTGAAGCGATTCGATCAATGCCGCGAACTGCGGTTCGTTGTTGAAGCCGGATTCGGTGCCGCGGACGACCGCTTCAAACCGATCGACCTCAGTCCCTGTGCCGCCGATGATCAGATCGAAGCCGGGACCACCTTCCAGCCGGTCATCGCCTTCGCCGCCGGAAATGAAGTCCGCTCCATCTCCGCCGGTGATCGTGTCCGCCAGCACTCCACCATAGAGCCGGTCGTTGCCGTCTCCCCCATCAATCCGCAGCGCGGCGATCGTCGCGCCGCTTTGAAACAGACCGGGCTTGATGCCGTATTCGGTCTCCGTGTAACCCGTCCCGTCCGCGAACGGAAAGCGGTATTCGGGATCGGCGTGGACCTCATCATCGCCGGCTCGTGTTTCAATCCGAGTGCCTTCCGTGTTGCGTACCTGGTAATACGCGAACTGCTGTCGGAACTGAGATTCAGCGCCGCCGAAAGCGGTCTGCGTCGTCAGATGAAGTTCGTGGAAGGCGACGTCATTGACCTCACTGAGAATGAGAGTCGCGCCGAATCCCGTTTCGCTGGTGGCCAGACGCAGGCCCGTCGCCGTGTTCTCAACGAAGACGTGATCGCTCAGCACGGTGGCCGCGATCGCGCGGTTGATATCCGCGATCAGATCATCCGCCGCTGAGTTCGAGGCATCCGCCGGAATGACGATCACGGCCGACTGTCCGCCGCTGGTCACCGTCAGCCGGGCCTCACCCGAAAGCCGGCCATTCTGCGGCAGCGGCTGAGTTCCCAGGATCTCCGCCCGCTGCTGTTCTCCGAACGTCGTCTGGAACTGTTGCGCG
>Ga0172376_10004164_pt1 | contig 16629 bp, 13 predicted proteins | sample Lak35m_FD_121114 | JGI IMG/M metagenome (GOLD analysis project Ga0172376, IMG submission 121114) | Freshwater microbial communities from Kabuno Bay, South-Kivu, Congo - kab_092012_35m | ecosystem: Environmental > Aquatic > Freshwater > Lake | place: Democratic Republic of the Congo: South-Kivu... | reverse complement strand
AGGTGACGATCATCCCGCGCGGCCGGGCGCTGGGACTGACCTGGTTCCAGCCGGATGAAGACCGCATCCACACCGGCGAAAGGCGCTGCCATGCCTGGCTGGCAACCATGCTGGCGGGCCGCGCGGCTGAAAAACTGATCTTCGATGAGTATTCAGCCGGAGCCGAGAACGATCTCAAACAGGCTACACGGATGGCTCGCAACATGGTCGCGCACTGGGGCATGAGCGACAAAGTCGGCCCTGTCGCATTCCGCCAGGGTGAGGAGCATCCCTTTCTCGGCAAGGAGATTCACGAGAACCGCGAGTTCAGCGAAGAAACGGCGCATCTCATTGATGAAGAAATCGGACGCTTCCTCCGCAATGCGCAGACGCATGCGATGGACGTGCTGACTCATCACCGCGATCTGCTGGAGAAGCTCACCGCGGCCCTGCTCGACCGCGAAACACTCAACCAGGATGAGTTGATTGAACTGCTCGGCCCGCCTGTCCGCCTTCCGGATGACGATGAGCCGCATGCGTCCGAAGGCATGAGCACCGCCGATGAAGCCACGATGCGCGCGGGCCGGAAACTTTCCGGCGAGGCTTCAGCCAGTGAATCAACCCCCGGTGCCGGAGCCTCATCGTCATGAAACGTGACACGGTCACGATGTATCACAACCCGCGCTGCATGAAGAGCCGTCAGACACTGCAACTTCTGCGGGAACACGGCATCGAGCCGGAAATCGTCGAGTACCTGAAGACTCCACCGACGGCCGCCGAGCTGGCGGGATTGCTGAAGCGGCTCAAACTCTCACCTCAGCAGATCGTGCGGCGCGGCGAACCCGCGTTCCGCGAACAGAAGCTGGCGGACCGCGAGTTGTCTGATCAAGCCTGGCTGCAACTCCTGGTCGAGCAGCCGGCGCTGATCGAACGCCCCATCGTGGTGAAGGGAGCGCGGGCGGTGATCGGCCGCCCGCCCGAAAACGTGCTGACGCTGCTCACGGAAAAGGACTGAGCAGTGAGCAGCCGGATCGACCTCTCCCGGTCGTCAATGAGCGGTTGACAAGCCCGAAACGCCAGCATGTGCATCCGGCGTTTCGGACACACTTGCTGGCGCGGCGTACTTGTATCCCTTGCCGGCGCTGCGCGGTTGTTGAAGTGTCTCTCAGATGTCCGCGCAGGTATTGCTGAGCACTTTGAGGATCAGCGGGCTTTAATGTCGAAGACCGTCAAGGTGTCCTGATCTCTCAGGAACAGTTTGCCGTCCGCGACCACTGGATGAGCCCACGCGGGACGACCAGCGCGCCTCTGTGGTTCGAACCGACCTTTTTCGTTGTACGAATCCGGGCTGGCCTCCACCAGGGCCACGGCACCGCCTTCACTGCGGACATAGAGATGCCCGTCGGCCAGCGTCAGCGAGCCTTTGCCGACCGAGCGATTCTGCCATTTGACCCGGCCGGAGTTCATATCAATACAGCGCAGGATTCCCGGATCGCTGCTGCCATACAGATGGCCGTTCAGAGCCACCATGCCACCGTGATGGTTCTCCATTTCGCGCGTGGTATACGCCACCTGCGAGGCCGTGACTCCATTCCGCGAGGCCAGCCGGAACAGAGCGCCGCCGGTGCCGTAACCGGACGATGTGAAAACCGCGTTGTCCTCGAACAGAGCGGTCGAGCAGTTGGCGGTTCCGTTCGCGGATTCGCGCTGCCCCCACATGACCATGCCGTCACGGGCACGAACCCCGACGACTCCGCCCTGCGTGTAGTTGACGTACTGCCGCACTCCGCCAACTTCGACGGCGATCGGTGACGAATACGCCGCGGAAGGGGATGTCGGAACCTGCGCCAGCCAGAGATCGCTGCCCGTGTTCTTGTTGAGCGCCACCATCGTGGCCCGGCGACCGCCCGGCGTGCAGATCAGCTTCTCGCCATCAATCAGGACGGACTCGCAGATTCCCCACTGAATATTGGATCCGCCGAAGTCCTGCAGGATGTTCCGCTGCCATTCGATCCGACCGGTCTCAAAGTTCGCGCAGACCAGGTCGCCGTTCGCTCCCAGCGCATATACGCGATCACCATCAATCGTCGGCGTGCTGCGCGGACCATTACCGGCCCCTTCGCGAAAGGGCCGGCCGGTCCTGGTCTTCCAGACTTCGCGACCATTCTGCAGATCCACCGCGATCAGATATTCGCCGTCATCGACGTTGCCCATCGAAAGGACTCGCCCCCGGCTGATGGACACCGATGAGTATCCCTCGCCGAACCCGCGCGCTGTCCAGGCCACAGCCGGACCGTCCTCGGGCCAGCTGGCGAGCAGTCCCGTCTCGCGCGAAATGTTGTCCCGGTTCGCGCCACGGAACTGCGGCCAGTCCTGAACGGCAACTTCCGCGGCGGCCTGTGGCATTGGACGCGTTGTCCGCGGAGTACGATCGGGACGCGGTTCCGGCATCGGCTTCGGTTCCGGCATTGGCTCAGCGGGCTTCGGTTCGGGAGTCTTCTTCGGAACGGGAGTCGGGCGCGGCGTTTCCTTTTTCGGCTCTGGAGCCGGCTTCGGTTCGGGAGTGGTGGAGTCTCCGTCACCGGACTTTACAACCAGACGCGTCGCCGAGCCGTCGGTCACAAACGCCGACACGGCCTGACCGCTGCGCAGACTCGTGACGCTGACGCTCTTGCCATCCACGGATACCCGCACTCCGGTGCTCAGCCGGACGGTCCGGTTCGTGCCGGTCGATCGCTGCTTGATCACAATCCGATCGCCGGCGGATGACACCGAAATCACCGTTCCACTGACGATTTCCGCCAGTGCAATCGATGCCTGAGCCACAACCAGCAGTGCGAAACCGATGCAGAGCATGCGAGCGCGGGACCGCATAACGATGACTCCCAGAGAAAGGCGGGATGCAGGTGACTCGTTCTTTCCAGATGGCCCCCGACAGGGAATTCCGGAAAAACACGAAAACCGGTCGCAGGAGTTTCAGTCGAACCTGCGGACGACACAAGAGCGCGCAGGAGTCCGGCGGAAAGTTTGACCGCAGTCGCGCGCGAACCAGGCTTGCAGAAGGCCGGACTCGCAGGCGGCCGGAGAAATGAGAGCGAGCCGTCCGGTTTCAGAATCCGGTGGCGTCTTTGGGATTGAACAGCCACTGTCGCTGTCCGCGAGTGTGCTCGGAAATCTCCCCCCACGTGTCGATGCTGAGATCCAGTTGCACCAGCGCGGCCGTGGGGAAGGAAGGAATCCAGCCGGTGAGCACGCTGACCAGCTCGGACAGGCCGGGATTGTGACCGACCAGCAGCACGGTCAAGCAGTTTTCTGGAAGGGCCTGGATCACGGAAAGCAACTGCGGCACGCTGGCGTGATACAGCTCGCGGTCAAAAACGGGAGCGCAGTTGAGACCGCTGGCGGGCAGCAGGTGCTCGACGGTCTGACGGGTTCTCTCGGATGTCGAAGAAAGGATCAGGTCCACAGCCAGTGCATGCCGGGCAAGGACTGTCCCGGCCTCAACGGCATTGCGGCAACCGCGTTCCGTCAGTGGACGATCATGATCGCTGCCGGACTCCGGATGAGCGGCTTTGGCGTGACGCAGGACCAGCAGCGTTTTCATCGACCGTCCCTCCCTGTGAAGCGTGATCGTTCCTGACCGCTCAGCGCATCAGGTATTTCACGGCCACAAATCCGCCGATCAGCAACACCGTGAAAGCGATTGTGGCCAGTTCCAGATACTGATCCAGCAACCTCTTCACACCCGGTCCGAAAACGTAAATGCAGGACGCGACCAGAAAGAACCGGCCGGCGCGGCCGGCCAGTGATGCCAGAATCAAAGTCATCAAGGGAATGCCGCAGGCACCGGCGGCGATCGTGAAGACCTTGTACGGGATCGGTGTGAACGCCGCCGCGAAGATCGCCAGAGCGGCATTGGCTTCGTACTTCTGCTGCACGAACTGAAAGTTCTGCTCGGTGAAGCCGGGCACATACTGGAAGAAGAACGTGGCCACAGTCGCCCAGACCGCGAAGCCGATCACCCAGCCGAGAACTCCCCCCAGCACCGATCCGGCCGTGTTCACAGCCGCATAGAAGAACGCGCGTTTCGGCTTCGCCACCGACAGCGCGATCTGGAGCACATCCGGCGGAATCGGAAAGAACGAACTTTCCGCGAACGAAATACCGAACAGAGCCGGTGTGCCATACGGCGTATCGGCCCAGTGCAGCACCCAGTTATAGAGCCGCTTGAGCGGATTTGGCCGGGACTCTGTCGCAGTCGGAACTGTCATGGCACTGGCAATGTCCACCGAGGACGCAAGCGATTCAGTCACGAAGACCACCTGTCGTTCAGAGTACGGACGGGCCGCACGAGGTCGCCTACCGGAAGAACACGAAGGTCACGACGACGAGGACCGGCACCAGTATTCCAAACGAGTACAGCATATAGCCGAAGAACGTCGGCATCTTGACGCCATTCTCTTCCGCGATGGCCTTGACCATGAAGTTCGGACCATTGCCGATATACGTGTTGGCTCCCATGAAGACCGCTCCGCAGGAGATCGCCGCCAGCAGTTTGACGGCCTGCTCGCCCATGCCGACGAACTTCGCAAGGTACGCCCCGTCCAGCGCGATGCCTTCCATACCGCAGGCCGTGGCCGCGAATGTCAGATAAGTCGGCGCGTTGTCCAGGAAGCTCGACAGGATTCCGGTCGCCCAGAAGAACTGCCAGTTCTGATCGAGTCCAAAGGCGATCCCGAAGACATCCCGCTCACCCTGTCCCCACGCATTCAGGATCAGCAGCGCCGGTGACATCGTCACGAAGATGCCCGCAAAGAGGATGGCCACTTCGGCGATCGGCGCGAATGAGAACCGGTTGCTCTCGCGGTTGGCTTTCGGAGTCGTGATGTAAGCCGCGGCAGCGAGGGCCGCCATGATCGCTTCCGTCACTCCAAAGCCCAGCGAACCGGAAAACACGATGGTGGCAACAACGCCCGCCAGGAACAGGAAGTTCAACCGGCCGTGAATCTCCAGCGGAGCATGTTCCTGAACCTGTTCGAGCTGCGAACCGGCCCGCTCCTTCTCTTCCTTGTTGAGCACCACCTGGTCCCAGATGTTGAAGATCACCAGCAGGATGATGTTGACCATCAGCCACTGCTTCCAGAGGCTCAGCGTCCATTCAAACGGCACACCCTTCAGGAAGCCGAGGAACAGCGGCGGATCGCCCAGCGGAGTCAACAGACCACCGCAGTTCGACACGATGAAGATGAAGAACACAACGATGTGGACCTTCTTCGTGCGCGGCGCGTTCGCTCTCAGCAGCGGCCGGATCAGCAACACGGACGCGCCGGTCGTGCCGATCGCGTTCGCCAGCACCGCTCCCAGCGCCATGATGCCTGTGTTGACCAGTGGCGTTCCCGACAGCGATCCCTTCACGTAGACGCCGCCCGTGATGACGAACAGCGAAGTCAGCAGCACGATGAACGAGACATATTCCACGCCCTTGTGCATGAGGTCATGCAGCCCCGCTTCTCCCCAGGCGGCCACCAGATAGACAGCCATCGGAACGGCAAACACCGCGGCAACTATGGCTCGATTACTGTTGTGTTCCCACCAGTGCCCGGCAATCAGCGGGAAGACCGCGATGCTCAGCAGAATCCCCCCGAAGGGAATCAGCGTCCACAGGCCCAGCTCCTTGCCCATGTTGGGATGAGCATCGTGACTGCTGTCGGCCGCATGATCTTCGCCATGATCCTTCGGACCATGTCCCGTCCCGGCGGCTTCGGCTGGTGTGCTGTGAGACCCGGTTTCGGTCGATGCAGGCGATTCAGTGACTGAATCCGCCTCGGCTGGTGCCGGCTCTGCGGGAGCTTCGGTCTGCGCGAGTGATATGGAACCAGCCGGCTGTTCCGCCTGAAGCGCCAGCGAAGTCAAAGCGATGATCAGGGCGCACGCCAGAAGCCGTGTGCCTGTGCGGAAAGTCCGCATTCGAGTTCTCCATTCGATCGAGAGGAAAGCCGGTGCCCGAGCGGCCGGGGATCACCCGCCTGCATATAGCTCGCACTCCATTCGCGCCTCGCCAGCAGGGAAACGTTCAAGGTAAAGACGGACAGATTGAGGCAATTACCGCAGCGCACATCAAACAGGAGGAAACCATTGAATCAGACGTTTCTTAAGCCTCAAAAAAGCGGCGTCACGGCAACGCTGTAAGCTGATCTGACGCGTGATCTTCTCATAAAGCGATGCCGAATGTGGTTGCCGGCTTTCCCGCAGAACCGCTTCTATCGCTTCTTTGGGTCTCACTGGCTTGCCATTCGGATCGAAGATGAATCCCCGATTCTGGAGCCAGTTCCGGATTGTTTCCGTTCTTTTCCAGCGGATTACCTGTGCGATTGCGTTATCTGTCCCCCAGACCCAGATGTCCATCTCCGGCTCCACCACAATTGCAACTGCGTCATTCCGCCAGACTTCGGAGAGACGATTATTGAGCCTGTCTTCTAGTTCCAGGGCCGTTTCACTAGCTCCGCTGCCCTCAAAGTCCATGACCATGACAGCGCGTGAATGACTTTGCCGGTAGAGATTAAGGAATTCCGGACCTGTTGTTCTCACGCCACCATCACGGTTAGGGTGCTTTCGAAAGTCGCATTCAAGAGCACGAATTCCCAGTGCATCAGGCCTTGTTAACGCTCCTTTCATAGCGAAAAGCATCTGCTTATCCGCGGCAAGTATCACCAAATCCTTCATATGATCGCTCATTAACTCAGGATGCCGGAGGCGAACAAAATTCCGAAGTCCGGCTCACCACGCTTCCATTCGCGAAGCTGCGGGTGGTGATCTCCGGAAATAATGTCTGTTGCGCCCGATAAATCCTTGGCAAAGCAAAGAACCTGTGATGGCTGCAGCAGATTGATGGCAACCGGGCTGTGCGTGGCCACCAGAACCTGACTGTCATAAAGCGACGACAACGACTGCAGAACAGTTTCAATAGCAAGCGGGTGAATTCCGTTCTCAGGTTCCTCGATCAGGAAGGTTTCATCCACACCCGGCAGATAGGCGAGGATTGTTAAGGCCAGCAGTCGCAGCGTGCCATCAGAGACCAGCCACGAAGGGACCACTGCGCCGTTTGAGTAGATTATCTGCAGATAGCGGTGCCGGTCTTCAGGACGCTCGATGACTTCAATGGACCGGATGTCTTCCAACGCGGTACGTACATGGTCCTGCCAGTTTTCAAACTTCTCCTGATCGCGGCTCAGTTCCGCAATGACCCAGGGAAGATTGGATCCATCTGGCCGGAAGCGCCGCCCCAGTCCGGGTGGGCTGGGCTGGCGGATCAGCTGGCTGTTAAGAACCAGTGCCTGCACTCCGCGCTCCAGCGTTTCACGAAACCACGTGCTGACCGGAAAGCTTTCATTATCGGCGGGGATACTGGCTAAAGCCGATCGAGTGCGGCCCAGCTTGAATGAAGGCGCGTAGGACTTTTTTCCTTCCGGGTAATAGTTGTCATTCCCTCCCGGCTTCTTGGAGAGAGCAGCTTTTCGGCCTTTCCGGGATGAGCTTTGCAGCGATGGCGCTTCCATGCTTGTCTGTGGAAACAATTCACGTTGTTTCGGCGGATGAACTGCTTCCGGTTCCATCAGCCAGAGCGATTCACGGTCCAGCCCGATTTCATTCCGGACAGGATCCATTCCCACTTCCACTTCATAGCGCACGTGTGAAAATTTTTGATGATCGTCTCTGAGCAGACTGAAAACTGACTGTGGAATCTCAGCCTCAACAGCGAGTTCAAATGACCGACCTTCGCGCATCCAAAGCAAATCCTCGAAATTGCTGCTGCGACTGCGGGTCGTGGTGACGACATCACCTCGATTGGTCATCAGGTCGCTGAGGAATCCGATGACATCCAGAAAGGTTGTCTTGCCGCTCGCATTTGGCCCGACCAGGGCATGGAACGGACCAATCGACTGATCGATGGCTTTCAGGCATCGGAAGAATCGGGTTTGAATGCGGGTAAACATAAGCCTCACCGTTCCGGATCAGGTCGGTGTTGAATCTGAGCACGAGGTCTTACCACGCCAGTGGAGATTTCCAGGCGGTACGCAGGTCGTTGATCTCCGCATCAATGACCGGCGCGCTGCCTGTTCCCTGAACGATCAGACGCGGGGCGGTGGTGACGGCCCCCAGTTCCACGAGCGGCAGGCCGGTGAAGACTGCCTGCAACCGCGCTGCGTGGTCCGGATGAACCTCCACCAGGAAGCGGGTATTGCTTTCCGAAAAAAGGAGCATCGCGTTGTCGGCCAGACCGGACTGTGTCTGAACCGGTGCCAGATTGATTGTCAGTCCGAGTCCACCGGCGAACGCCATCTCGGCCGCCGCCACCGCCAGCCCACCTTCGCTCAGATCGTGACAACTCTCGATCAGCCCGCCGCGAATGGCATCGTGCAGAGCCGCGAAGAGGCGGGGAGCCAGCTGGAAGTCCACCTGAGGAACCGCGCCGCCAGTCAGGTTGTGAATCATCGCCAGATGACTTCCACCGAGTTCATCCCGCGTGGAACCGATCAGGAACACCCGGTTGCCGGCCGCTTTCAGGTCCATGGTGACAGCCTGCTCAACGTCCTCAATCTGCCCCAGCGCGCTGATCAGCAGCGACGCGGGGATGACGACCGTCTGCTTCACTCCGGCCGCGTCCACATACGAGAACTCGTTGTTCAGGCTGTCCTTCCCTGAGATGAACGGAGTACCGAAGGCAATCGCAGTTTCCTGGCAGAACAGAGCGGCACGCACGAGGCTGCCCAGCGTTTCCGGGCGTTCGCAGTTGCCCCAGCAGAAGTTATCGAGGATGGCGATGCGACTCGGATCCGCTCCCACCGCGACGCAGTTCCGCACCGCTTCATCAATCGCGGACGCGGCCATCCAGCCGGTGTCGAGATCACCAAAACGGGGATTGAGCGCGCAACTCACCACCAGTCCGCGCTGCGATGTCAGATCCGGACGCACCACGGCCGCATCGGACGGACCATCGCGATGCACGCCCACCAGCGGCTTCACCACGCTGCCGGCCTGCACTTCATGGTCGTACTGCCGGATGACCCATTCCTTGCTGCAGACATTCAGCGACGACAGGATCGTCTTCAGATCGTCGTCATAGCGCGGCTTCGCGGGAACCGGCAACGTCGTCACCGGAGCCGGCTGATAAACCGCCTTGCGCACCACCGGCGGACGGCCTTCGTGCAGGAACTCCATCGACAGGTCCGCCACCGGATGGCCGTGATACTTGAGCACCAGCCGGTGATCGCGCGTGAAACGGCCGAGACAGGCGGCTTCCACTCCTTCCGACGCACACAGCGCTTTGAACTCATCCCAGTGCGCCGGCGGCACGGCCAGAACCATGCGTTCCTGCGCTTCGCTGATCCAGATCTCGGTGTAGCTGAGTCCCGAATACTTGAGCGGTGCCTGTTCGAGCCACACTTCCGCGCCGGTGTCTTCGCCCATCTCGCCGACCGCGCTGCTGAATCCACCCGCGCCGCAGTCGGTGATGGCGTGATAGAGGCCTCGATCGCGCGCCTGCAGGATGACATCCATCACCATCTTTTCGGTGATGGCGTTACCGATCTGGACCGCGCCGCCGGAAACCGATTCGCTCTCTTCGGTGAGTTCCGCGGACGAGAACGTCGCGCCGTGAATGCCGTCGCGTCCCGTCCGGCCGCCGACGGTCACGATCAGATCATCCGGCTCGACCTTCTTGAAACACAGATCGACCGGAATCATGGCCACGTTGCCGCAGTACACGAGCGGATTGCCGAGATACCGTTCATCGAAGCAGATCGCGCCGTTGACGGTCGGAATGCCCATCCGGTTGCCGTAATCGCGGACGCCGGACACGACGCCGCGCATGACCGTTTTCGGATGAAGCACTCCCGGCGGCAGATCTTCGTGCCGCACGTTCGGCGGAGCGAAGCAGAACACGTCCGTATTGCAGACGGGTCGCGCCCCCAGCCCCGTCCCCAGCGGATCGCGGATGACGCCGCCCAGCCCGGTGTTGGCTCCACCGTATGGTTCGAGCGCCGAAGGATGATTGTGCGTCTCGACCTTGAAGCAGACGTTCTGCCTCTCATCAAACTTCACAATGCCGGCGTTGTCCTTGAACACGCTGACGCACCAGTCATTCGCGCCGGCTCGTGCGCGCAGCGTGCGAGTCGCGGCGAAGATGGTTTCCTTGAGCATGTTCTCGAAACGCCGCGTGCCGCGTTCGTCCGTGTATTCGACGCGACCGGCCAGCGTCTTGTGCGAGCAGTGTTCGCTCCACGTCTGCGCGACAGTCTCCAGTTCCACATCCGTCGGTTCGCGACCGAGATCGACGAAGTGCTGCCGGATCGTGCGCATCTCCTCGAGGCTCAGGTAAAGCTGGCCTTCTTTGCTGAGCTTCATCAGCGCCGCATCGTCCATCGCGCGGATCGCGACATGAGTCAGCCGGAACTGGTAATCGCCACCCAGCGAAATGCGATCCATCTGCAGGGAACCTTGCACGACGTGTTCGATGGCATCATTCGCCAGCACGCGTGTGGAAAGCCGGCCAAGCTCGGCTGGACTGGCCGTACCGTCGAGCCAGTACTTCCGGACGGTGGCCACCGCTTCGACCGGAACCTGCTGATCCTTGAGCGCAGCCAGCGTGCTGTACGCGACGTTGTCGGTCACTCCAGGCTTGAACAGAACATTGAGCACGCAGCCTTCCGCACCGGATGTTCCAACCGCGACATCTGCTTTCCCCAGCGGTCGAACCGTGAACGATTCCGCAACTCCATCGACGAGCATGGTGCGGCTGATGCGATCCATTGTGGAACTGTCGAGATCTCCCTGCAGGAGAAACGACCGCGCGGAAGACACCGCCGTGATGGTGCTCAGCCCCAGCCCGGAACACTCAGTCAGAACGCGCTGACCTTCCCGATCGACCTCTCCCTGTCCGGGCCGGATCTCCACTTCCCACAGCATGTCTTCATCCTCGCAAAGTGACTTCGAAAGCGCTGATCTTTCGACTCAGGAATCCATCCAGAGAGACATCAGCAGAAGAGCGTGCCCAGCGCTGAAGCCGGGAGAGCGAGGCTCCTGCCGAGCCGCAAACCCGGCTCGGCAGGAGCCTCGCCCTCCCGATACCGCGCCGTCTGCATCTGTGCTGTGACCATTTTCGTCGGTGACGCGTCTGGCACATGGTCATCACGGCCCGTTTTGTCGCGGTCCGCTTCGACGTTTTCAACCGCATGCCCTGCGTCAGCGCAGCCTCATCAGCAGTCGCTGTTGCCGATGAGACGAACTGACGGAGAAACAGCGAGCTTCTGAAAAGCAGCGAGTCCGGCCAGGCACTGGCCGGACCGGACTCGACGATCAACGCAACGTCAGGAATTCAGAGAACCATCACAGGCCGGAGACCTTGATGATCTGACCGACGGATTCCGTGCTGCCTTCGGCGGCAGTTCCAAACACCGCCACGTAGCAATCGCCGTTCGCGTCGAACACGACGGCCGATGGCTTGTCGAGGCTCAGGACTTTCGTGGCTTTCGCTTCGGTGGATTCCCGGTTGCGGAAATCAACTTCCAGCTTGAAGAGACCGCCGGCCTTCGCATCCACCCACGAGAAATCCGTGGCGTACAGGCTGCGGGTCTTCGGGCTGCGCGCCAGGCCGCAGATGTCGCTGAGGCCGGTGGTCAGCTTGCGGGTCAACTGGCCGTCTTCGGCGTTGTACATCGTCAGCAGACTGTCGCCGGCCTGATTGACTTCGCCGATCTGACCAACGATCAGCGCGCGGCCTTCACGACCGCCGAAGATCACCGGTCCGGGAGCATCCACCCCCGTGGCTTCCTTGGTGGCAATCGCCAGTTCCAGCGGTCCCGGCTTGCCGTTGGTGACCTTTGAGCGGGCGATCCAGCCTTTGGTGTCATCGCCGTTGCAGGTCACCACGATCCAGTTGGCGTTCGCGGCCACTCCGTAGAAGTTGCCTTCGCCTTTCGGGCTTTTCTCCTGAGGAGCGATGGGGCCGAGCGTGTGAACGGCATCAGCTTCCTTCTGCGGAGCCGCCGCCGGTTCGTTGCCGACCTTGTAGATCCGGACGAGTTCCTCGCCGTCCACGCGACTGCCATCGCCGACAACCAGATGATTCTGATCGAGAAACGCGAGGCCCAGCGGTCCGATGTTGTACTTCGGACCTTTGCCGTAGATATCCGTGGGATCGGGATAGCCGGCGACTTCGGCCGTCAGCCTGCCGCTGGCCGGATCCAGACGATGAATCCCGGCATGACTGGCGACAAACACGTGCCCGGTGCCGGGCTGCACGGCCAGTCCCGTGGGATTGTCCAGCCCCTTCGCGATGACTTTCGTTTCCGGATCAGCGGCCTGAGCCGTCAGGCTCACCGCAGTCAGCAGTCCGGCCACCAGAGCAGTCAATGTCTTCTTCAGCATGGTGTTGGTCCTTCACAAGCGATGGAGAGAGAACTTCTGCGTTGTCAGTGCTTCCATCCGGATTCTTATTCCGGCAGTTCCGGAGCTTTGTGATCCGGATAATCCGGGCTGGCGAGGCCTTCCTTCATAAAGGTCACCAGATCCGCCTTATCCTGCGGAGTCAGCTTCAGCGGTGAGATTTCTTCATCGAGCCAGTCGTTGACCACTCCGCCCTTTGCATAGTACTCGACGACTTCTTCCAGCGTCTTCAGACTGCCATCGTGCATGTAAGGCGCCGTGCGGGCAATCTCGCGGAGTGTCGGAGTCTTGAAAGCGCCGCGGTCACCGGCCAGTTTGCTGATCGCTTCGCGACCGACATCCGGTTCCTTCGCATCCATGCCGACACCGATGTTGTGATACGCGCTGTCCGTGAAACTCGGACCGCCGTGGCAGGCACTGCAGTTCGCCTTGCCGAAGAACAGCTTCATTCCGCGCTGCGCAGCTTCGGACAAGGCTTTGCTGTCCCCGGCTTTGAAGCGGTCATAGGGAGCGTTGCCGGAGAGAACAGTCCGCTCGTAAGCCGCAATCGCTTTCGCGATGCCATCGGACGTCACGTCTGTCCCGAAGACTTTCTGAAACTGATCGCGGTAGCCTTTGATGCCGTTCAACTTCTTCACGACATCATCCAGGGACATCTTCATCTCGATCGGATTCTGAATCGGTCCGAGAGCCTGCTCTTCCAGACTCGCCGCCCGGCCATCCCAGAACTGCTGGCGGTAGTAAGCCGAGTTGATCACCGTCGGTGAATTGCGACCGCCTTTGGCTCCGCCGACTCCCGTCGCGAACTGTTCTCCATTGGAAAAACCCTTCTGAGGATCGTGGCAGGTCGCGCAGGAAACTTTGTTGTCGCTGGAGAGGCGGCCATCAAAGTAGAGCTGCTTTCCCAGGGCAATCTTTTCGGACGACTGAGGATTGTCCTTCGGCCATACGACCGGTGGCAGCCCGGCCGGTTCATCGGCCGCGATGGCCAGAGGCAGTTCAACAAGCAGAGCCCCGGCACCAGCCAGCATCAGAATCAATGTCTTTCGGGTTAATCGCATATGGAGCATCGGTCACCTCGGAAAGTTGAAAGTGGCAATCAGAGCGGCGTTCAATGCACCGGACAGAGCCGTTCTCCCGATGAAGAACTCGATCAATCAAAACGCGGCGCCGGCATCATCCGGAAACAGCATTCATCCCGGCGAGGCACTGCAGTTGCGACGGGAAGGCCTGCCAGCTCACGGCCGGAAAAGCATCCTCAAGGCATGCCGCTGACTGTATCGCTGAGGGGGCGACCTGCAACCCATCTCGCCACAACCGCGCCGGCAACCTGTTGAAGAACGCGGAGTACGCTTTCAGCGTGCCTGTTTTCCTGCGATGAAAGAACGCTGGAAACGTGCTCCGCGATTTTCAACGGGCTGCCACGTCCAAACCCGACAACCTGAACCTTCGGGTTGTGAGGAGTTCTGTAAATGCGCAAGTTCATGACTCAAAGGCCCTTGTTCCATCGAACGGGAAGGGCGCAGCAAAGTTCTGCCCGGTTCGCCTGTGGCGACTCTTGCATCCAGATCGAACCTCGATAACATCCGGTCTCACAGTAAATTGAGACTGAGTCTCAAACTCCAGACAGATCCGGCAGCCAGCCACGCCATTCAGGTCATCAGCTATCCACAAGCCCGCAGACCTGTATTTCCGGTCCGCCAGCCAGACCCGGTCCGACTGTCACTCCTGCCGCTGCTTCGCCACGAAGCAGCTTCAGTCCCTCCGGTTAAGGCGTACTTGTGATGAGTCTTCGACGACGCGGGTTTACTCTGATTGAGTTGCTGGTTGTGATCGCCATTATCGCCGTGCTGGTGGCTCTGCTGCTGCCGGCCGTTCAGCAGGCGCGCGAAGCGGCCCGGCGATCCCAGTGCAAGAACAACCTGAAGCAACTGGGGCTGGCTCTGCACAACTACCTCGGCACATATACGGTATTCCCCCCTTCGACCTGTGTGGCTGGAACTTCGGTTTCTCAGCCCTGGTCGGCTCAGGCCTTCCTGATGCCTTATGTCGATGGCGGTAACGAATACAGTCTGATGGATTTCAGTCAGGGCTATCACTCCGGATCGAATCTGGCAGCGTTTCCTCCTTACGGAGTCGCTCCTCTGCGGATGCCTGTGCTGATGTGTCCGTCTGAGCCGAAAGATCAGGCGCGAGTCAATACCACGACTAATCTGCCGGAACATTATCCTTTGAATTACGCGCTGGGGGTCGGTCTGTATCTGATCTTCAATCCGACGAATGGACTCAACGGAGGGGGAGCATTCGGTCCCAACAGCCGACTCAGCGACCGCGATTTCACGGACGGCACCAGCAACACGGTCGGCATGGCGGAAGTAAAGGCCTTCAATCCCCGTTTCCACGACAATACGTCCATGCCGGCTACTGCTCCAGCATCTCCCGAAGCGGTTTCCGGCGCTTACACCAGCGCGGGAGCATGGTCGACCAGCAATGGCCATACGGAGTGGGTCTGCGGCCGGGCCATTCACAACGGCTTCACCACCACCTTCACTCCCAACACCATTGTGCCGCACGTCGTGAGTGGAGTGTCGTATGACATCGACGTATGCAGTCGGCGCGAAGGAAACAGTGCCACCGAAGTGACGTATGGTGTGATCACTTCCCGCAGCCATCACATCGGCATGGTACATGTCATGATGATGGATGGTTCTGTCCGATCCATCAGTAACACCATCGGGCTCGATACCTGGCGGAACCTTGGTCAGCGTGCCGACGGGAATACACTTGGCGAGTTCTGATGACCGGATCAGATACCGATTGTCGAACGCCGATGGGAAGTTTTCTCGTCGGCGTTTTCATTACGTCATCATCCATTCAAAGACGAAAACAGCCGATCCTGAGGATCTGTCAAAGCCTGACTGCTGCGTTCATGGTGTGTCACTCGTCATCCGATGCGGCCGACTCATCTTCACCGGTCGATTCCAGTTCGGCTTTCGCCTTCGGTGTGCGGCGGAACACGGCAACCACGTCTTCAATCGGCACGACAAACAGGACGTTGTCCGCTTCGAGATCGACCGGAATGGCGTGCTTCGGGTGAAAGAGCACCTTGTCGTACTTGCGGACCGGAAAATCGTGGTCGTTTCGGATCTGGGCGCTGATCTCCACAACGCGGCCGGTGATGGTCGGAATCTCGGCCTGATCCGGCAGCACGATGCCGCCGCGCGTCTTATGCCGGCCTTCATCTTTACGGATCAGAATACGTCGTCCCAGCGGCTCGACTGATTCAGGCACACTCATAATGAACCGTAACCATCCCTGCGGGTGATGATCGCGAAGAGAAATCGAACGACAGACAAAAACAGTATTGACGAGTGATCTGACCCGCTCCGCAGTCGTTCCACAGCGGTCGCGAAGACAGGCTTCGACGTTCGGCAGACATCCTCGGCGCGAAGAGTATACTGGACACTGAAATGAACAAGACACTTCGGTGAAGCACGCCATCATTTCAGTTCGTGCGCTCAGAAATCCGCCGTCCCGCCGCCGCCTGAAACCGCAGCGGTCTACCGGAAAATAATGCCGGACCGAAGGCTTTGCCCCGCCCGTCGTCAATCACAGCGTCGGGCCGGCACCGACCAGCGACCTTCGGGACTTGACCTGCGCGGGAACACCGTGTGCTGTGTTCCACCGGTCGCACAGTTATCAATGACTGAGTCACGAGACAGGGAGAACCTCAATGCCGCAGACACAGCCCGGACGACCATGGCACACCATCGAAACCGCGGAGTTGAGCCGGGTACTGGAATGCAGCGACGCAGGTCTGACGACAGCCGAAGCGGAAGCCCGGTTGCTGCGGTACGGTCCGAACTCGCTGCCGGAGCAGCCGCCTCCAGCCCTGTGGCAGATTGTGGTCCGTCAGTTCATCAACCCGCTGATCTATATTCTGGTGATCGCCGCTCTGGTCTCGGTCTTTGCCGGCGAACTGAAGGATGCGAGCTTCATCGTCGTCGTACTGCTCATCAACGCGGTCATTGGCAGTTATCAGGAATGGAAGGCCGAGCAGAGCAGCCTCGCCCTGCGGAAGCTGCTGCAGATTCGAGCCGCCGTTCAGCGCGATGGAGAGATTCACGAGATTTCCGCAGAGAAAGTTGTCCCGGGAGACATCGTCTGGCTGGAATCCGGAAATCGTATCCCGGCCGATCTCCGGTT
>Ga0172376_10004161_pt1 | contig 16637 bp, 6 predicted proteins | sample Lak35m_FD_121114 | JGI IMG/M metagenome (GOLD analysis project Ga0172376, IMG submission 121114) | Freshwater microbial communities from Kabuno Bay, South-Kivu, Congo - kab_092012_35m | ecosystem: Environmental > Aquatic > Freshwater > Lake | place: Democratic Republic of the Congo: South-Kivu... | reverse complement strand
TCGACACGTGTCGTTAGTGGCGACATCCTCATTAACAATGTTGATCAAATAAAGGGAGTTGACAAGAAGTTCGATGAAGTTATCTCTGATCACAGAAACCTTGGCAGCGCCACCGCACCAAGCCTTTCTCAGACGATTCGTGGCTTCACCCTGCGGGGTTTCCCAAGTGTGATCTACCGAGGTTTGTTCAGGCCGCGTCGAGTACCTGTCTTCATCAAACGGTCAACAGACAGCCCCACCGAGTTGACAGTTGGACAAGGTGGATACGAAAAGCTCAAAGAGACCACTTGGGGTCTCGTCAGCCCGAGCCTTAATGGTGTATGGGCGGTCTCGTTCCAGGAGAGCGATGTTCGACTGGTGCAGGCGAACCCCAATCGCGACCTCAAAGGCCACTTGCTGTACATCCTTCCGGAGGGGGCAGGAGCCGACAGTACGGCCCTAGCCCAAAAGCTCCTAGCGGAGCTTGAAACCAAGCGGTTTCGCAACCTTATGCCGAAACTGTTTGACGGCCTTGCGGGTGAGAGATCCCCTTCCGATCGGGGTGGCAAATCTTCAGGGGGTGACGGAGGCGAGGAAGAGACAAAGCCGTCAAAACGCCCTAAAGGGGGCGACTCCGGAAGCGGATCGACGAATACGACTGGGAACAAGAAGAGGGACCTGTACTCATGAGTGAGTTTCATGCCAATTTCTGCCCACCGAATGCGATGTCATACAGTTATGGGACAACAGACTTAGCAGAGAGGTACTACTTGTGAGCTTGGCACCATTCATCCTTATTGGCTGTGGCGGTTCTGGAGTCTTGTCTGTGCGTCACGTCCGTGACGAGGTCAAGGCTCGCCTTCGAGTGCACGGAATTGAAAACATTCCCGACGCGTGGCAGTTCATTGGTATTGATGCGACAGCAGTGCAAGCTGACCTCACTGAAGCCGCTCCATTGCCGCCCCTTGACTACCTTCAGTTAAAGCCAGGAGCAAGTGTGCTTGCCGACCTCGACAAGATGCTCCAGGCAACGCATCCTCCGGCAATGCGGCGAGGCTACGTCGAGCTCGTTGGATGGCGACCTGATCCACAAGCAATTCCGACAAACATCGAGATCGGACTGACGAATCATGCAGTCGGACGAGTTGTCGGCACCATCGCACTTCAAGCTGCGCAGATACGCCGCCGAATCGAGTCTGCGATTACGGCGGCTGAAGCAAGTGGCCCAGAACTTAACGCTGTTGCGCGGAGCATGGGACTGCCGGTGGGCGGCATTGGAGTTATGGCCCCGAATGTTCTCGTTGTCACGTCGATGGCTGGTGGTTGTGGTAGCGGTATCTCGCTCGATGTCGTAGACCTACTCAAGCACCTCGGCGGAAATGGAATTCAGCCGATTCTGATTTCCTACGGAACAGATATCTTTGAACATTCGCAGCAGTACATGACCTCAAACAACCTTGCGTACCTTGCTGAACTTCTTAATGCAGTTTGGTCAGAGAACGGCGGTCGTGCGGGCTTGTTCCCAGCCCCATTTGGGCTGCCAACTCGCCGCGGGCCTCGGGCAACGTTTGTGCTTGGCCGAAAGAACCTAGACGGTGTCGATTTGCAAGGCTCAAGAAATGTTTACCGTTCAGTGGGTATCACAATCGCTGGCTGGTTAACTAGTCCACCAGTTCGCCAACGCTTTCAGGACTATGTGATCGGAAACTGGACTCAGTTTCCTCAGAGACTTGGAGGCTACGGCTTTGCCGACTCTGCAATCACCGGCGAAGTTTCTTCATTTGGATCAGCAACTCTCGCAGTTGGTCGCAAGCGCTTTCGTGACTACGCGCGAAAGTACATCCTCCGCGACTTGTATGAGTTCCACTTCCGTGGCTTTCGGAAAGTGGCGACCTCGGTGTTCGGTGAAGACGGAGACCGAGGTATTGATGTAGCAATTCGATCACGTCTTGTGGAGAAGTTTCTTCCAGAAGTATTGACAGCATTCGGACTAAGCAACTCCTTTGACAGACAAATGGGCATTATTAGCGATGGATCAGCACAAATCTCTGATGCGTTGCTCTCGGTTTCGCATCTCCAACGGTTTTCGGGAGACGTAGCCGCAGCGCTCACTGCTCGGCTGCCGAATGAGTCACTCAAAGGCGCGGAGTGGTCATCGATTATCCATGAAGAGCTCGGTGTGATCAAGCGCCAACTCCTCATTGATGCGAACGGGGCCTATCAGGCCAGAGAAGAGGTATGGCTACGAGATCTCGTGAAGCGGGTGATGAAGCACTCAAACTCATATCTCACTCGGTTGACGCTGCCAATCATGATTGATCTGTCACAGAGCGTCTCCGAGCAAATTGGCCGAACGGCGACTGAATTCCGCGGGTCTAATCGTGTGGCGGAGGAGAAGTCAAGAGAGTTCACCCAGAACGCCAACAACGAACTTGCCGATGTTGCCTCGAACAACCTCATGAAAGACTCCCCGCAGGTGCGAGATGCAATTGAGCTCTTTGCCGCTTCAATCGGACAGGAGCTCAAGGCGCAGCTTTCAATCACGGTGGCGCAGACGCTCGAGCAGGTGATAATCAACTTGTTGCAGCCTCTGAATTCCGCATTTCGTCGAGCGAAAGATGACGTTGATGAGATGGCCGACAGCTCGCGTTCAGGAGAGGCTGCCATCGTCACAAAGTGGCCTGAAGGAACGATTGTGCCGCGCTCGTTTCAGCCGAGTCCGATTGAACACCTTCTGGAGAGCCATGACGAGTGGCCGGCAATCATTGAACGACTTCTGCGTACGGCTGAGCCGGCAGTGGCCGGCGAGTCGACTGCCGATGCAGTTCGTCGCGGTATTGCGGAAGGTGTTGAGATGGATGGTGAGATCGGGGACAACGATCTACGTCCACTTCTGTGGACTCGCAATGACGCCCCGCTTGAGTTCGTCAAGACTCAGCCTTTGGCCATTGATTTGGCCCTTGATCTACTGTCGCTGGAAGAGCGGGTAGATCGTTGGTTGGGGAAGCCGGGCCGCGAGTTAGGCGATTACTTGCGCGAGGGTCTTGGCCAGTATCTGAGGAACGAAATGCATCCTGATCATGCCGTGCGGCTTCGCAAATTCCGAGAGAGGTTCCAAAGCGCGCTTGAGCAGGCGAGTCCATTCGTCTCAGTGGATCGTGTGTATTTCGGAACTGTCTATCCAGGAGCAGAATTGGCGATGACGTTTACGGTCGAGCCGATTCCTTTCCAGGATGGGCATCCTGCGCACAGAATCGCAGAAGAGCTAATCAGGAACCGCGTTCAGAACGTCGATGGGGTTATCAATTTCTCGGACCAAGACCGCGAGTCGGTTACCGTGTCGTGCTTCTTTGACAAGCCAATGTTTCCCGGCGTCATCTCCTCGATGCTTGATGAGATTGCGCAGCACGCCATCCAGTACGGCGGAAATCCTGATGGTTTGCGAGGGTGGCTCGACTTCAAGCGAGGTCGCACACTGGACGAGTTCATTCCGTTGCCACCCAACGTGATACGGGCTCTGATACGAGGTTTCGTGGTGGGCCGACTAACTGGACTGGTGAAGCTACCAAGTCAGCCAGATGAGCCAGCGAGCATTGCAGGTGATAGCGGGCCGATCCGTTTCCCAAGTCCTTCGTATGCTTCGATTTCTAATCAATTGACTTCGCTACTTCTGAGCTTCACCCTGTGCTTCCTAACCGTCTCGCGTAATCGTCAACGCTCATTTGATGCGTATGGTCGCATGTTCAGGCTTGGAGTCGTCGCTGAGGGGGGAGATCTAAGTCCAACTCGGTTCGCAATCGGTGGTGAACTAGCTACCTTCCTTGAGAGCGGCAGAACTACTGCAGCAGCGATTGATACCCCACAATGTCGGGGCGACGATCGAACGTCTCGGATCAACGACGCAATTGCATACCTCGATGAAAACATCTCCCGGCTGACGGATCTGGATAATCAGCCCTACACCGGCAATGAGGTCGTGAGTCGACTGGTTTCGTGGTCTGATGACAACATCCCCGTGAGAGAGATAACTCCGATGCTCATCGAGGAGTACAAGCGAGTCAGAGCTGCACTGCAGACCTATCAATCACGTGGAAGCGGCGGCGGAGAACGTTACTAACTTCATGTCTGATACGGGGGAGAGAGGAATCGCGCGGCGCCAGCTCGTGCTAATTGGTTTAGATTTCTCCACCGAATCGAATGAACGAATCGTCTCGGAGTGCATTGACGCATGGGGTGTCGCCGGGCTTTTGGAAGACGTCTATTTCGTGGACCTCGGTACGGAAGTGGGTACCGCAAAGGACTTTCAAGTGGCGGCACAATTTCAATGTGCCCGGCCTGGTCAAGACGCAATCATCCCGCTCGAACGAGTCCTATCGTCACACATTTGGGCCGAGATAATTCTTGTTTCCATTCGCCTCTCTCCTTTGGCACGAGTATTTAGTGAGCGAGTGGGGCAGGAAGAGAAGGTAAAGCGCGACATCGTTCGAGCTTTCCCAACTGATTCTGGTTGTAGAACGGGATTCTTTACATTGTCGTGGCTCAATGACGAGTCATTTTCTGATGGGGTGTTCCCGCAGGGATTTACCACCAACCTTCTGCACGATCGGTCGATTTACGTTGGCGAAGAGTTAGCAGTTGCTCCATTTGATGAGCGCAATCGACACTTATCGCTCGCCTTTACTGCTCTGATTGCTGCAGGTGGTTTTGTCGGACAGGACTCCAGTTCCCTCATTCAGCTCGTTGAACCTGACGGTCGCATGGGCCTTGGTTCAGTAGTACGTCCAATTCGCGCGATCGCCCGCGCAGCGTCTGGAGGTTGGTTCTTTAGAGATGCTTTACGACAAGCCATGTCTCGCGAAAACTTCATCATGCCTGGAGGTGTTGTCAATGCGGTGCCGGACGGCGGTTCTCCGGTCGTAGTCGAAAACCTGGTTAGTCAAGCGGCTGAAATGTGCGAGTTTCGGTACGTGCCGCACAAGAGCCTTACCAGCAAAGGGAAACGGGTGGGGTTCTTCGAGGCATTGATGCACTTCTTGAAAAACATCGGGCGCTATATCGTGCGCTCAGGCAGGCATGAGATTGCCGAGAGAATCTCTAAGGCACTGGAGCCGTTTGCTGATGCTCTTCAGAATGTCTACGGATCCAACTCAATCATCACAATTCGCGGCACTAGCGGGGCTTCAGACAGCGGCTTGAACAACGACATAGTGAGACTGCTCCAGTATCTGGTTCAAAATCCCAATGAGCTGGGCCTAGAACCAACTATTGACCCTTTGGTTTGGAGGAATCTGGCAAAGGTCGTAGTCGGCAGCTTGGATGGGTCTGATCTTCCTGAGCAAATCACGTGCTTGAGTCGACAGAGTCGGATCATCTTCAATGATCCTGTAATCGTTGCGCCTTCGGCTGAAGCGTCGGTCTTCCGGCTTTCGAGGTCCGATCTGCTTGCTCTGGGACTGGAGGAGTCCACATCTCTGAGGGAGCCCGATGTCTTGTTCCCCGAGACCCTCGAAGCCTTTCGTGCAGTCTCCTCTAAGGCAAAGCAGGACAGTATTTTCGCACCGCCCGCAGCCTCATCTCTGGCTTCGGAGATATCCGGCGAATCATCGCCAGCATCAATTCGATCTCGTTTAATCGGGGGTGGTCAGAGTTCAGGAGTTGGAACGAAGTCCAGCGAGACCACACAATCATTGACGGGTGGCCGTGATGTTCGAAGGATTTTAGAAGATTTTGAAAAGTGGTTGCCTGCCGCTAAGGACCGAGCTCGTTCGAGTTTTCTCTTTAAGCTCGCGGATCTTTTGGAAACGGAAGCACGCAACGCCATGCAGGATGTAAAGGTAGAGGAGCTTAAGCGTCTCCTTGATGAGATGATCAAAGACGGATCAAAGAAGAGTCGCTCGAAGCTGCTTATGGTGCTCGGCGGCGTCGGCGTAGCCTCACTGTTAGGTGTCTTTGCAGCTTCTCAATTGAGTTGGGTCAGCCTCGCTCTACTCCCCCTTCTGCTCATCTGGTTGGTCATCTGGCTGTTTAGTGTCGCGTTCGGCTTAGCAATTGGCGTGGTGAAGCGTGCTATCCGTGACTATCGCGAGGACTTTGGAAAATCGGAAGAGTCCGGCGTGCAGTTCCTCTTCAACTCGTCAAAGCAAGCAATGCGAGAGTACATCAGACTGCGCTCGCTACAGAGCCAGTTTTTCGCCTGGAGTCGAATATTCAGGGAAGTTATCCATAGCCCATATGGTGCTCAGGCGGACGACTCTGAGAGCAGTGGAGACATCACCAATATTCCACATCCAAGACAGTTTGCAATCGCAAAAGTTGAGCCGCTGCCTCGACAGATGCAAACCTTGTTGAACTCAATTCGGAGGACACTGCTGGTTCGTGGCTACCTCGACTCTGTCCTCGAGGGCACTATCGGTGTTTGGCGTGAGCGATACCGAGAGTTTGCGTTGCAAGGCATCAATCAAGATCCTTATGCCGATGTCAAGCAGACCTGGGGTCAGGCGGTGTCTGAACGTGTCGATGGAGGCCTCGTCTATTATCCATTGCAGGACTACTTCGAAGATCTGGTGCACCGCGACCTCCGAGAGGTTGCGGCACGCGCGTTGCAAGCAGACATTGAAAGTCGCTTCAACTCTTTAGAGGTTCGTGAGGTGTTCGGTCAGATTACTGACGTCGACCCAGATCATCTTGCACTTAAGGACTTCGCGCCCGAAGAGTATCTGTTCGACTATCTCGGCCGCAACGGATATACGCCGAGCGCGCTTCGCCAGGAGTTCAGCAGAGAGTTGTTCAATGTGCAGTCACAACGTGCGCTCCAGCTGCGACTGTCCAATGTTGACATGGAGCGATGCGTTCGCTCGGGTTCTGAGAACCGTACTCTTCGAAACTTCAGTTTGCGACGTAATCGACGCTTCATTATGTTGACACATCTTGTGGCGATCGGTGAGCAGGCAGGCCCGCAAGATCTTGTTGGTTACGTGCCGCGGGGGACGCAAGACCGACTGGGACGAAGCTGGAGGGAGTGACGTGCTCGATTCGCTGACATTCGGCGTTGTTCTGGCCATCTTGGTCGCCTGGGTGTTCGCATGGGGTTTGATCGCGGCGGTAGTAGCGACTTCGAAGCAACAAGATCCGATCGGCGGGCTCGTTCAAGGGCTCACACTTGGGCCAATTGGTGTGCTCTTCGTCGCACTTACGGACAATAGGAACTCGCCACGAAAGAAAGCCGGCGATAGCAAGTCGAGCGACTCGCGAACTGACGCCGGTGCTGTGCGGCAACCACTCAAGCGCGATGGGTTGTATTCATGAGTGAATACGGTCCGGGAGGCGAGTACAGCCGATTGCGACCGAGAGAAAGAGACGGAAGCAATAACGGAACGAGTCGGTCCACGACTTCGATTGCTCCAGAGCGCGACGCATTAACTTTTGTCGGCGCCGCACTACCTGCGATCGCGATGGTCGCGTCGTCATTTGTGCCCTGGATCTCAATTCGGCTGCCTGGGCTTGAGCACCAATATCTGACCCTGAATGAATTGGCGGGTGGACGGTTTCTTGTCGGTCTCGTGGCGGTGCTTTTGGCGGTTGGCATTCCGTTATCCGCCGTACGTCATAGGGCTGGCTCGGTGCTTGTCGCACTCGGTGTTGCACTGTTTGGGTGGTTTGCGGGTCTTGCAGTACTCACCATCGGCCTCATAAGAAGTTTGATTCCGGACTTCGCACTCGCCGGCGTCGACATCGCAGACGGCCTGCTCGGCCAGGGCCCTGGAGTAGTTCTGGCGCTTGGAGCGGCCGTTATCTTGTCAACTGAAGTTTCGCGGGGCTTTAGCGGAACTGTAGCGACAACAAGGGGCTCGAACCTCTTGGGCTTTCTCTCACTCATTGTGATTGTCGGATTGGCAGCTGCGAATCACTCACGATGGGTGGTAGCTGACTCGCAGACATTGAACAGCCAGATTGCGATCTCTGGCGACAGTCTCTTCGGCAGTGTGATCGTCTCAATTCTCACCTGGGGCGCTGCTGCATTCGCCGCCGGCCTCTTGGCGGGTATCCCAGCAGCAAAGCCGCGCATTTTGGCAGTAATTCTGATTGTCATGACGCTTTTCAAAGCTCTGCAATTAGTGGTTGTGTGGGCTGGTACGAGCTTTCTCGATTGGATTCTCCCGAACAGTGTCGGCGAGGTCGCAAGTTTGGACTTGCGGGCAGGTTTTTTCGCCTCGTGTGCACTGGCGGCTGCAGCTCTCGCGATTGCAATTTTCGGGCTTGTCGGGCGCGATGCCGCATCGAAACAAGTCGCTCTCCGTCCTTTAGCACTGGTTCCGTCAGCCGCGCTCGTCATTGCGACGATAGCAATGGGATTCTTCTTTAAACCTCAAGAGTCTCGCGGCGAGATGGCGATTGAGTCGACGACGACCAGCTCGTCGCTCGCAACCACAACATCGACTACGACGACAGTTGCGTCGCCAACAACAACTGCAGTTGTTGTTGGCAACCAGGGCCGCACCTCGACTGACACGGATGTGGCACTCTCGACCGCATTCGTTGTGATTGCAGATGCCGAGGACTACATTTGCGCCGGCGGGAGTGGTGCTGTAGTCGGAAATGGTTCGTATGTAATCACCAACGAGCATGTTGTATCGACCGAAGATCTCTCACCGGAATGCGCCAATCTGTGGGTTGGCTTCGGTGCCGATCCCGCTGCCGAGCCCGACTCTTGGTTCGCAGCGGAGGTGCTGTGGAGCGACTACGACCTTGACCTAGCAATTCTTTCTTTAGACGACCTCAGAGTCGGCGAGACCAGACCACTCGAAATTCGCTACGACCGACTGAAACTTGGCGATGAGATCAGCGTTTTTGGGTTTCCTTCGATCGGTGGAGACACACTGACTCTCACCAAGGGCATAATCTCAGGTTTTGACAATGTTGAGGGCTTCTACAAGGTGTCAGCGGTCTTGAATAAGGGGAATAGCGGCGGCCCAGTCCTGGACTCCAATGGCAAGCTGATTGGCATTGCCACTGCCGTCTTTCAAGCAAAGGTTCGCTGTGATAAACCTGACCAATGCTTTACCGATGGGACTAATCTCGGTCTAGTAAGACCTATCAATGCCGCACAAGCGGCGATAAAGGAGTATGTGAGATGAGCCAGATGCCACCACCACCGTCAGGCGGAAATAGTAAGCGTGTTTCTGCTGGGGTTCTCGGGATTCTTCTGGGAGCACTTGGAATACACAAGTTTGTGCTTGGCTACTCGAAGGCTGGCGTGATCATGTTGCTGGTATCCATTATCGGCTCGGTGTTTCTCTTTCTCGGTCCCATCGTTATGGGAATCATCGGCCTAGTTGAGGGAATCATCTATTTGACTAAGAGCGATGCCGAATTCCACAACACGTACGTTGCGAACAAAAAGGAATGGTTCTAGTCCACCGAGTCTTGGGATGAGTCCGGTGGGGTTGCCCGGAAACCCATCAGCCAGGTACATGGACGGTACCGCACTGCTCGAAGTTGATTAGTTGGCTCGTTGGCGGTTAGTTTTCCCTCGGGACAGAGGGGGAGTGGTGACCGTAGTTGAGTCGGGGTCGCGCGTGAAGCTCTCCGTTGAGTTTCTATCGTCACCGGTCTGGACATATGCGTACGCCGGAACGCGCCGACCGATCATTCAGCAAATTCGTATTCTCACCGATGGGTCGTTGCCCGACGCCGACTTTGAAGTCTTTCCGCGAGTTCGTTTTCACTTTCCTTTGACGGAAGAAGTAGCAGATGAGTGGTGCGGTCTGCCACGCACCATCGAGTCACGAGGTAAGCATGTTGGCGAGCCAATTGTCTTCGAGAGAGTAACTCCGACAATCAAGAACTCAATCATCGGTCGCCTTCGTGAGCATGTGGACGGTCATATCACCGTCGAAGTAGTGGACGCTCGTTCTAAAGAGGTTCTCGCCACCTCTTCAAGGCCCCTCCGCATACTTGCGGCCAATCAATTCCTGTGGGAGCCGGGTTATCTCGACACCTATGCCGCTTTCGTCATTCCCGCCGACCCCTTTGTAGCGGAGATCCTCAAGCGGACCCGCGAGATACTTAAACAACGAACCGGAGACTCTTCAACTCAGGGTTATCAGTCCGAACGTCCAGATGCCCAACCTGAGGAATCACGAGCACGCAAGATTGTAAAAGCAATCTATGACGCTGTTTGTTCTTTCGACCTCGCGTACAGCGATCCGCCTGCATCGCTGGTGGGTTTGGGTCAGCGGATTCGAACTCCGTCGCAAATAAAGACGGAGGGCTGCGCGACATGTCTTGACTCGTCGGTGCTCCTTGCTGCGTGCATTGCAGAAGTCGGGCTTGAGCCTGTGTTGTTCGTGGTAGAGGGCCATGCGTTTGTCGGCTATCTGACCGGAGGTTTCATCGGCGAAGCTGACGGAATCCCGTTGTTCGGGCAACGCGTCGTGGATGGAATACTTCATCAAGTTCAGGCCACCGCTCATGGTGCAGTACTTCTTCGGGATCGTCATGCTGGTTTGATCTCCGAACTACTCAACGGCCGCCTCGTACAGCCAATCGAGACCACGACAGTTACAAGTGGGCCTCGTCGTAGTTTCGAAGAAGCCTGTCTAAGCCAGAACAACTTCTCGCTCCAGGATGATTCGACTCTCGAGGGGATTGTGTTCGTGAAACTCGCCTGGGCCATGGGCATAACACCGCCCGTGTCATTGGCAGACGGACCAGGGGTAGCTCGAGATATTCCGGCCACACAGGGGCCCGCATCCGGTGGACCCACGCAGCAAGGAGTTGAAGTCGTTGGCTCAGATGCAATCGCGGAAGATCTGGATGGGAGGGATCGCAACACTCCGCCACGAGTAAGGCAGTGGAAAGCCTCATTGCTTGATCTCAGTGCTAGGAATCCCCTGCTAAAAGTGAAGAAGAAATTCTTGGAACTCGAGGTCCCGGCCTCGTTCTTGGGTGCCATTGATGACCAGCTCTTTACCCCTAAGAAGCGATTAGAAGTTGTCAGCTTTGACGGCGTTCCATCTGAGTGGATTCACTCTGGGGTCACAGAATTCGACTTCGAGAAGTGGTTGAAGACGAGCTTCCGGCTCGTCACACCGAGTTATCGCAAGATTCCAGATGTACAGCGACAGGCCGAACAGGAAGTGTCAAGGCTCTTGGAATCCGGCAAGATCAGGCCGGCAGAGGAGGCGCAGCATTTAGTTGAGCTTCGAAGTATGGTTCTCACAAATCTGGCAAAGGAGCTCCGCAAGAAACTGTCAGCGATCAATGACGAAGCAAAAGAAGCGATGCTGGAAACGGGGGTTAACTCGCTTTACTTAGCTCTCGGCTCTGTCGAGTGGACTGAGCGGAAAGAAGCAGCAGGGTTTGGCGGCAAGAATCAAACGACAGTAACCGAGTGGCGTGCGCCACTGTACCTATATCCCGTGATTCTTGAGGGTGGTCGAGGAAGCCCTCACACGCTCCGGCTCGATCCACAAGGTGACGTGACTCCAAATTACTGCTTGCACGAAAAGCTGCGACGAGAGCCCTACAAACTTGAGCTCCCTGAGTTGGTGAACCCAGAGGAGGATGAAAAGGGTCTCGACTTTGACAAGATGATCAAGAGCATTACCGCGCGACTACAGCAGGCCAAACTTCACAACTTCGCAGTGAAGCCCTCCGTCGTCTTGGGAGTCTTTGACTATTCCACATTCCGGCTGTGGAAGGACCTTGCTGAGCACTGGAAGGAGATGACAGAAATCAGCCCGGTCGCAAAGCATTTGATCTTGACTCCGAATCAGCCGTTCATAGACCAAGCTACGCCACCTGCCACACCCTTCGAGCCCCTTACGCCGATTGCTGCTGACGATTCGCAGCGCGCAGCTATTCAGATGGCGCTGGACGGCAAGTCATTCCGTTTGGAAGGACCACCAGGCACGGGTAAGTCGCAAACGATTACGAATCTCCTGGCCTCATGTCTTGCACATGGCAAGAAGGTGCTCTTCGTCGCAGAGAAGCAGACGGCGCTTGATGCCGTAAAGAAACGCTTGGATGCCTGTGGGCTCGGAGACTTCTGCCTGAACCTCCATGCCAAAGGCGACTCCGACACGCGAATGCGCAAGAACATCAGTGAAGCGCTGACTACTGCTCTCGAAAAGAACATTGATCCCGAAGATGCGAAGTGGCAAGAGCTTGACTTCACTCGCAAAAATACTGAGCGCAAGTTAAACGAGTATCGAGACGGAGTTCATGACTCACGGCGACCGCCATTGACGCCATGGAATATTCACGAAGACATGCTCGAGCTTGGTGACGGCGAGATGGAGGAGTTACCCACCACTTTCGTCGACTCATTCATAGAGACCTGGCCGGTCTTTAGGCAGCACGTGCAGGAAGTTTCGGACCAGTTAGATGCCGTAGGGGACCCCAAGGCGCATAGTTGGCGTTTCGTGGAGGGCTTGAAGCTTGGCGACGGAGACAGGGCTCAAATCTCGGAGGCACTGAAGAAACTCCTTGATTCACATCGTTCACTCGAAGCCATCTCAAGTAATTGGTTGGTTTCTTCCGACAAGTTCACCAATGTTGAGCTAAGGGCCCTCGGCCATGCTGTTGAACTTCAGGAGCTCGATCTATTGCCGAGCGTCAATGAGATTGAGCAAATCAAGTACGAGATCTCCTCTGGTTACGGTCAAGCTCTACGAGAGGGTTCACGTGAAGACCGCGCTGCTGCTGCAATCCTGAGCGATTGTCGTGCTCTCGCTGAGCGGATTGCCCCAGTCCTAAAGGACGTAAGTGATCTCGTAATCGAAAATGACCTACTTACCGAAGCCCAGAATTTGGTAAACGCTTTCCGCCAGATGGTGAGTTCGGCGTCCGTTGATGAGCTACGAAGCACTTGGCAGCGACTAGCGGCGGACTATAAAGAGGTTTCGTTCCGTGCGATTGAAGCCATTCTGGCGGCTTCAAGCATCGCGCAGTACGAGGAAGCTCTTCGCACCTACGACGGGATTGTCATGAATGACCCACTCCGGAGCATTCAAACGGAGTGCGATTCACTGCAGGCAGAAATCAAGTCCCATACTGCGAACGTAGCACCGACGTTCCTGTTAAGAAATGACCACCTGAAGGTGGGATTGCTACTCACCGATGTAGAAGGTGCCAGCATGCTCAACCGCGGACGACGTACGCGTGCGCTGAGAGAATGTTTGGCAGCAGATGTTCTCACTGAGGATGACCGCCTGCTTCAGCTCTCGCTCAAGGCGATGCTTGCACTCTCCGAGCGAGTGAGTCGCCTCAACGCTCAAGTTGCGAGCGAGCACCGAGGCTTTGACCAGTCAGCTTTTAGGGCGTGGGAGCCGTCCTCTCTTGCCAGCCTCCTTGACTACGTCAAACAACAACGTATTGCGGACTTCAAGTTGCGAACCAGTCTTCAGGATTCAAAGTTTGTGGGAGATGAGTTTGTTTCGGCCGTTCGTACCTCAGTCGAACTCGCCCGGCGTAGTCGCGATGCCAAGAGTTTGAACGGGGGTTCGATTGGTGGTGTTCGGCTAGAGCAGTTCCGCCCGTGGGCAGACGGCGAGTACGACCGCTTCGTTACGCAGCTAACTGACAGTGTCGTGAAAGATTTGCGGCGAGTTTTGGGTGCCGCAGTGTTGACAAATGATGATGATCGTCTTCTGGAGTCTGTAATCCTGTGGTTTGAGGCATATGACTCCATAAAGAAGCTGCGCGGACTGATCCAAACCGAACTGCTCCCGGGGGTTGAAGCCACCCTGCGACCGTGGCTCCTTGACGAGGTGGAGCTGATCGAACGTGCTGCGATGACGTCAGTGACCCTGAAGTCACTCCTCTCCAAATCCGAGATGCGATCGGAGGTTGAGCGACTCTTGAGTGACACAAACAGGTCTGAAGTTGCAGTTGCCCTCCGTGGCGTTCACGACGGTTGGGAAGCTCTCGCGAATCTGTTCAGGTTCGATGAGCGGTCCTATGGGTCAATCTTTGTTGCCGGTCGATCTACTTGGGTGCTTGATCAGGTTCCAAGACTCATTCGCGACGCGGGGGCACATGACACTTATGTGGAGCTAGACCGCTGGCTGAAGCTTCGTCACGCACTCGGCCAGATAGCCGCACTTGGCCTTCGAGCATCGGCGGACAGCATGCTGTACGAGGGACATCAACCTTTTGCGGTATTGAACCGGGTTCGCAGATCTGCCATTCATCAGATGTTGAGAGAGTTGTTGCGTGAGAATCAGCTCGACCGATTCGACCGCAAGGGGCACGACCGACGCATCGCGGAATTCGAAGCAGCGCTCAAGGCGACTCAGACGCTCTTGAAGCGAAGAATACCTGGTCTGGTCAATCAGCGCCGAAGAACACGTCGAGGCCTGCTGACCGGGAGCAAGGCAGGTGCGACTCAGAGTTTGATCAAAGGTCTGAGACCTAAGCGTGGCGAGCGAACGCCGATTCGCGATCTCATTATGGGTTACGGGGAGGCCCTATCGGACGCCTTGCCGTGCTTCTTAATGAGTCCGGATTCGGTTGCCCGTTTGGTGCCCGTCAAGTCCATTGAATTCGATTTGGTGGTGTTTGATGAAGCATCGCAGATTCGAACCTCTCACGCGATTGGTGCGGTCGGACGAGGGAAAGCCTGCGTAGTTGTTGGCGATAGTCGTCAGATGCCCCCGACGACCGCGTTCTCGAGCAACACGGGCACCTTTATTGGCGCTGATGAAGATGATGAACAGGATGAGAGTGTTCAAGTTGAGGTCGAAGACACTCCAATCACAGAGTCCGACGACTCTTCATTGCTCAACCCTGCAATTTGGGAGGCCGCAAAGGATGCAGAAAGCATTCTTGAGGAATTTGAAGAAGCAGATCTCCCGTATCTTCAATTGCTCTGTCACTACCGAAGTCGTGATGAGGTGCTGATCGCATTCAGCAACCTGTACATCTACGACCAGCCGATGCTGACGTTCCCATCAATCTATGGACTTGATTCGCTTGCTCTGCAGTTCATTCATGTTGATGACGGCAGATTCAATCGCGGGGGCGAGCCAAAGTCATACAAATTGGAGAACACCGATGTCTCCGTGCCAGCACGAGGTACGAATCATGCCGAGGCCGTTGCTCTGTGCGAAGAGGTGATGACGCGACTCAAAGATCGACAACGCCGAAAGAGTTGGCTTGACGATAAGTCTGGAGAATCTGAGTCAATTATCGTGGTCACATTCAATGTTCCACAGATGCGTTTGGTTGGTGAAATGTTGAAGGATATGGACATCGCAGCATTTGAGGAAGCAATCAGCGAGGGAGAGGCAGACGAAGACACGGGTCATCGCCGACCGCCGCGTCTTAAGATCCGCAATCTCGAGAACGTTCAGGGCGATGAGGCTGATGCAGTCATCTTCTCTGTTGCATTCTCGCGTAATGAGAAGGGGACTTTCCCATTGAACTGGGGTCCGGTGACTCAAACTGGTGGCGAACGCAGGCTAAACGTTGCGGTTACTCGAGCACGCCGAGAGATGATGGTGTTCTGCTCATTCTTCCCAGAAGAGATGACTGCAGGAGGCAAGACTCTCTCTCGGCAGGCTGAACTTGTGCAGAGGTTTCTGAAGCTCGCCGTTAATGGCCCCAAAGTCTCGGGAGATATTGGGATTGGGGTTTCACGGAGCCGCCATATCGAAAATCTCGCCGCAACACTGCGTGACCGCGGGTATCGCGTGCAGACCCAACTGGGGCTGTCAAAGTTGCGGGTCGATGTTGCAGTGTCTCGACCAGATCACGATGAGTGGGAGTTGGCAATTCTCGTCGACGATCCTTCGTGGGCCGAGCGAGGATCGGCATTCCAACGAGACATTCTTCCAAGGCAAGTGCTACCCGGACTTGGGTGGCGAAAAGTACTTCGAGTCTGGTTGCCAGCTTGGGTCAATGAGCCAGATGCAGTCATAGGGGAGATCGAGCAATTCTTTGCAACGGCAGACGAGATAACTACAGAAGTTGCCGACGACCACCTCGAGTCAGCTCTTGAAGGCTCACGTGCAGAGTTTGAGAAGTTCCGTGAACAAGCCGCGGAATCAGCGTCATTGGAACCGGAATCAGTAAGACTCGATACGCCATTTGAGCCGTTTGAGATTAGCCAAGTTGGCAAGATCGACTGGCTTGATGAAGCGAGCAAGAGCCGTAAGGCAAAGGAGCGCGTAGTCGCGCTACTCACATCGATTGTCGAGGCTGAGGGACCAATCGAACTTGACCGACTTGCTCGACTCGCATGCAACTGTCTCGGGCTAACACGCGTTCCCGCTGAGAGGCTGAACGCTATGAAGAAACTGGCGCCAGCGACTATACGCAAGAAAGACAAGGTTGGCACCTTCTGTTGGCCATCAAGCAAGGATTCCGAGAAGTGGGAGGCGTACCGTACTTCCCACGAGTCCGATGGTCGCGACAGAAAGATCAACGAGATTTCAGTAAGAGAATTTGGGAACGCTCTCGTTGACACGGTAGACCGTGCAACCGCAATAAGTTACGACGATGCGATGAAGGAAGTTGCGAGGATATTTGGCTTCAAGGCGCTAACTGCAAAGACGAGCGAGGTTATTGAAGTGGCATTCAAGTCTGCAATTGAAACTGGTCGCGTGAAGCAGAGCAAAGATGGGGAGTTGCGCCTGCCTTAGTCGGCGGAGGAG
>Ga0172376_10004158_pt1 | contig 16639 bp, 15 predicted proteins | sample Lak35m_FD_121114 | JGI IMG/M metagenome (GOLD analysis project Ga0172376, IMG submission 121114) | Freshwater microbial communities from Kabuno Bay, South-Kivu, Congo - kab_092012_35m | ecosystem: Environmental > Aquatic > Freshwater > Lake | place: Democratic Republic of the Congo: South-Kivu... | reverse complement strand
GTCGAGGGCCATCACGATCGCCATCACCAACGCGGCCGCGATGATGTAGATGATCTGTCGCTGCAAGAGGTAGTACGGGTCGACACCACGGGCAAGCAGGCGCGGTCGCGTCGTTGAATACACGGCAAACGCGCCGATCGTCGACAGGGCGGACACGGCGAACACAATCAACCAATCGATGTTGCGACTGGGGTCGGCCATGCTTCGCCCAATGCTTCCCATTCCCGACATCGACGGTCGGCGACGGATCGCTTCGAGAACTGCCATCAGTCGCGCACCCCTCCTCCGTAACCCGACAGACACAACGGACTTATCAGGCGCTGCGAACGAGCGACCGCGGTGCTGTTGATGTCGAGCGGGTTGCTCGGAATCACCTCCTGCGGATCGACGACTCCGGCCAGCGCGGAGAAGATGCACTTGACGACCGGCGCTGCACCCTGTGACCCGTATCCCGACTTTTCGAGATAGGCGACGGCAGTGAAAGGCCGCGTGGGGTCGAGACTAAACGCCGCGAATGCGGATGAGTCGTTCCACGGCAGGTTCTTGAAGCCCTGCGCGGTGCCCGTCTTCCCGGCGATCGGCAGCAACTTCTTCGGATAGTTCTTGAAGAGAAACTCGCCCGTGGCCTTGTGGTAGAAGTCCCAATCGACGCCCGGTCCGTTCACGACGCGCGTCAGGCCACGCACGATCGGGTCATGCACTTCCGGGGGCATTTCGACATTGCGAATCACTTTGCCGCGCGTGCGATCCTCGACGACGACTGCCTTCGAGAGATCGGCGAAACCGGCATCACCATCGGGCGTTCCCGACTCGAGGATGCGGTTGGTGACGTGGGGTGTCACGACACGCCCGTTGTTTGCCAGCACGGAATACCCGACGCCAACCTGCAGCGGGGTCGCCGCGAGCAAGCCCTGGCCGATCGCGAACTGCACGTTGTCACCGACGTAGTAGGCGCGTCCTTCATCTTTGGGAATGGCGCCCGCATCGGCGAGGGATTTCTTCAATTCCTTGCTCGGAAGCGCCCCGCCGTATTCGAACGGCAGATCGATGCCCGTCGGCGCACCGAAGCCAAAGTTGCGTACTTCCTCTTCCAGAACCGGGCGGTATCCACGTTGGGTGAGAATCTGTTCACCGATCTTGTAGAAGAACGTGTCGGAAGAAACGGCCAATGCATCTTCGACCGTGACCGGTCCGTAGCGGCACGGGGTGTTTGTCGCGGAACAGAACGCGTTCTTGAACACGCACTTCACGCCTTCTTGGCACCGACCATTCGGAATCGACTCCAACTTGTACGTGCCCTCGTCGCGGTACTTGTACTTCAACGGCTCGACGATCTGGCCCGAATCGAGCGCGGCAAACGCGGTGAAAGGCTTGAACGTGGAACCGAGGTTGTAGCGACCACTGACCGCACGGTTCACGATGATCGCCTGGTCGGGGTCCTTCGTCTCGGGGAATAGTTGTTTGAACTTCGATGACGAGATACCCGCGTTGAACCAGCGATTGTCGAAGTTCGGATAACTCGCCATCGCAACGACTTCTCCGGTGTCGTAGTTCATCAACAACGCAGACCCTGCGGGGGCCTTGTAGAAGTTGACTTCGGCGTATTGCGGGTCGGGGTCGCCGTTCTCCAGCTTCACCGTGCCTGCGTCGACCTGACGACGCAGGCTCAACATGGTTTCGAGGGCTTGCTCGATGAACTGCTGGTAGTCGAGGTCGATCGACAATTGCACGTCGTTGCCGGGAACCGGTTCGACCCGCTCAATCTCTCGGATGATCTGGCCGAGGGCGTTCACCTCGTAGCGCACGTAACCGGGTTTTCCGCGCAGCACACTCTCGTAGGTCTGTTCGACCCCGTACTGCCCCACGCGCTCGTTCGGCGAGTACTTGAGCGACTTGTAGTAGGGCAACTGCCGCTCGAGGATCGCGCCCATGAAACCAACGACGTGCGACCCGATGGGCGCGTAGGGGTATTCACGACGCCAGCCCTCTTCAATGTCGACGCCCGGGTAGTCCTCGGAGCGCTCACGCAGGAACAACGCCGTTTGCTCGGAGATTCCCTCGCGCAGTGGAACGGGCTGGAGCGGGTCGTACATTTTGCTTTGGTAACGCCGCTCGAGTTCGGTCACGGGAGTCTGCAGAGCGCCCGATAGCCGGAGGAACAGTTCGGCCCGTTCGGCGGCCTTCCGCACGATCGCGCGGTCGATGGTGGCGATGAGTACACGCTCGTTGTCGGCCAATACACGTCCGTCGACATCAAAGATGCGCCCGCGCTCGGGCAACAGCGACACGGTACGAGTCCGCACCTCCGCAACGCGCGTCTCCAGACCCTCGGCATCGACGACCTGAAGGAACCACGTGCGGGTGCACACAAGACCGAGCAAGACAAGCGCGAGACCGCCCAGTACGCCCAGTCGTTTCCCCGAGATCGTGGCCGGCATTCCCCTATTCTGCCCAGATGGCCTGGCGAACGGGCTTCACCAGTGCCCACCTGGCGATACGCGCTGCGGGAACGGCGAGCAAAGCGTTGAAAGCAGCACATGTCAGAGCCACCGTCACGATGCGTGAGTCAAGCAAGCCGTCGACACCGACGACGAGACTCGCTGCTGGGTACAACAAAACCGCGGTGGCCGTTGACAACGCAACGGCGATGATCTTCACCCACCACCGAGCTTCGTGAACGAACGCGTTCACTCCTCCCGACATGTATCCGGCAAAGCCGAACACAACCGCCGACAAACCCATTGGTGCGGTGAGAACCATGTCGTACATGAGACCGAAGATGAAGCCCGTCACCGCACCTGCCTCGCTTCCCGCAGCGACCCCACTTGCGCATGAGAACAGCAACATGACCTGAAGCACCACTCCCAGCGGCCGCAACGTGTTGAAAAGAGTGGTTTGGAAGCTCAACACCACCAGACCGAGAAGAAACGTGCGCATGGCCGGTGACTCGATGATCGCGAAGAAACGTTTCATCGCGGAATCTCCGTCGCCGGCTGATACAGCAAGACGCGCACGAAGTTCAGACTCTCAAGATTCGCCGCAAGATCTACTTCGAGCAACGGCCCCGCCGTGCCCTTCCGGTTCACAATACGTGCAACCGTGCCGACCACGAGGTCCGGTGGCGCGAGGCTTTGCGATCCACCCGCAGTCACCACGGGAACGCCTTCACACAGGGCACCCAACCGCTCAGAGGCCTGCACGAACCGAATGATCGGAGTACGGCCGATACCCCGTCCTTCCAGTGCGCCCGTCTCGCGAGGAACGAGGCCACCGGTGTCGGGAATCGTGATCTGCGAACCCGCGCCACCCGGCCGCGGTGGCAATGTCGTCGAGAACGGCGTGAAGCCCTTGATCGTTGTCGTCGTGGGCTTGGGCAATGTGGTCGTGGTGGTGCTGGTGGTCGTTGTCGTACTTGTGGTCGTGGTGGTCGTCGGCGGCACGGTCGACGTGGTGGTCGTTGTCTCACCGGGCAGTGTCGTCGTCGTGCCACCGTCGATGCCCGTCGGTGGCACTGCGGCCGACGACGTGGTTGTTTCAGCAACGGTGGTCGTCGCCTCCGGGACCGTCGTTGTGAGGGCCGTTGTGGCTGGTGTCGTGCAGTTGCCCACCTTCACAGCAATCGCGTACTCGGGGTCGGTCGCCAGCATCACGACCGATCGTTCGAGTGTCGCGTCCGTGATTTTGCCGACGAGGCCCGCACCGTTGGTGACCGTCATCCCCACGCGAATTCCACTCGACTTGCCGCGATTCAATTCGAACGTCTGGGAAAAGTTCGACGGAGATTGGCCGACGATTTGCGCGGTCACGCTGTCGATGCCGGCGAGAGTCGGCAAACCGTTCAATGCAAGAAGTTCCTGCGCTTCGCGCACACTCGCCGCCGCGGCGATGGCCGTACCCTCTTGCTTCACGAGCAGGTCTTTCAGCACGAGGTTCTCTTTGCGCAGCTCGCCGTAGTCGAGCACGCCGCGCCACGCATTGGACACCGGTTTGGTGACGACGTTGGTGAGTCGCTCGACGGGACGGAAGATCGTGCCGAAAGTGTCACGAACCCCCGCGACGAACCCGCTGTCACGCAGGTCGAGCGTCACGAGCAGAATCGACGTGAGCAACAGCACGACGATCATGCGCCGACGTGTGAAGGACTGCACGAAGAGGAACTACCCCTCAGTCGATTCCCGTTTGGGTGAGCAGACCGCGCATCGCCTCGATGTTCTCGAGCGCCTGGCCCGAACCCAGCACCACGGCATACAGCGGGTCGGGCGCCACGACGGCACGCGTACCCGTTTCGTGCGTGACGCGCTGGATGAGGCCCGCAAGCAACGCACCACCGCCCGACAACACGATGCCGTTTTCCATGATGTCGGCCGCAAGTTCCGGCGGTGTGCGGTCGAGCGTCGACTTGATGGCATCGACGATGGCCGTGATGGGCTCGGCGATCGCCTCTCGCACGTGTTCCGTCGTCAGTTCGATGCGACGCGGAAGGCCCGACAGCGAGTCACGGCCACCGATGTCGGCGGTGAATTCTTCTTCGAGCTTCCAGGCGGAACCCATCTGGATCTTGATTTCCTCGCAGGTGTTCTCTCCGATGTCGAGGCCGAATTCCTTCTTCACGTAGTCGCCGATCGCTTCGGTGATTTCGTCGCCGGCGACGCGCACCGACTGGGCGACCACGATTCCACCCAGCGAGATGACGGCCACTTCGGTTGTGCCACCGCCGATGTCGACGATCATGTTGCCCGCGGGTTCATGCACGGCGATACCGGCTCCGATGGCGGCCGCCATCGGCTCTTCGATGATGTGAACGGGCTTGCGCGCGCCGGCGTACTCCGCGGCATCCTGCACCGCGCGTTGCTCGACGCCGGTGATCCCTGACGGAACGCAAATCACCATACGGGGCCGGCTCCATCTGCTGGCATTGACCTGCTGGATGAAGTACCGCAACATCTTCTCGCACACTTCGAAGTCGGCGATGACGCCGTCTTTCAACGGCCGAACGGATGTGATGTGCGACGGCGTACGACCGACCATGCGCTTGGCTTCCCAACCAACCGCCACCGGTTTGCCGTCGCGCATGTCGACGGCGACAATCGACGGCTCGTTGAGCACGACACCCTGCCCCCGCACGTACACGAGGGTGTTTGCGGTGCCGAGATCGATCGCGATGTCGCGGCCGAGGCCGAGTGGGTTTCCGCCAGCCAACTGGTGACCTCCTGCGTTCCGGCTTCGTCGAGTGTGACGTTACAGAGACGGGAAGAAGATTTTGATCTCTCGTGCTGCCGACTCTGCCGAGTCGCTGCCGTGCACGAGGTTCTCGGTGAAAATCGTTCCGAGGTCGCCACGGATGGTGCCCGGCGCCGCGGTGCGGGGGTTTGTGGCACCCATCATGTTGCGCACGATCTCCCAGGTGTCCTCGGGGCCTTCGACGACCAGCGCCACGACGGGGTTGCGCGACATGAAGGCGACGAGGTCGTTGTAGAAGCCCTTACCTTGGTGCTCTTCGTAGTGGCGACCAAGAATCGCGTTGTCGAGCTTGCGCAGTTCCATCGCGACGATCTTGAGACCTTTGGCCTCGAAACGCGACAGGATGTTTCCGACGAGTCCGCGTTCGACTGCGTCGGGCTTCAACAAGACGAGGGTTCTGTTCGACATTCCGAGAAGCCTACGGCAAGACGCGGGAAAGATGACCCCTTGCCTCGCCAACCACGTAAAGCGAGCCGGTGACGAGAACTGCATCATCGGCGTTCGCATCGGTGAGCGCGCGGTCGACGGCGGATCCGACCGACTCGCGCACCACGACATCGTCGCAGCCCATTGCTCGAGCTACTTCCGCGAGGTCGGCTGCGGGCAGGCCGCGCGGACTTGGTGCCGTGCAGCAGATGACCTGATCGAATTCGTCTGCGCGCAACGCCGACAGCAACGCAAGCGGATCGCGACTGCGCAACGTACCGACGACGAGGCGACGCGAACCGACGGGATCAAAGTCGGTGAAGAAAACTTCCGCGCACACATCGGCACCCGCGGGATTGTGCGCACCATCGATGATGACGAGTGGTTGATAGTGCACCACTTCGAACCGTCCCGGCATCGCGACCGAGCTCAGTCCTTCCTCGAGTACGTCTCGGTCGATCGCGTGACCAAAGAATGACTCGACCGCTGCGATCGCCGCACTTGCGTTGTCACCTTGGTGGCGACCGTGAAGCGGAACGAAGACGTCGGCGTACCTGTCATGCGGCGTGCGCACTTCGATCATTCGACCTCCGAGTGCGAGATGATTGTCGACACACTCGAAGTGCTCGCCACGTCGCACGGCCCCGGGTGCAGCATCGGTGAAAAAATCGGCAAGTTCGGGCGTCACGTCGCCGATAACGACTGCCGACGTTTCCTTCACGATGCCCACCTTCTCGCGCGCGATGTCGCGAACGGTTGGCCCCGCGTATTCGGTGTGGTCGAGTGCGATGTTCGTGATCACCGCAACGTCGGATTCCACGACGTTCGTCGCATCCCAGCGTCCGAGCATCCCGACCTCGATTACCGCGACATCGACGGGTGCATCGGAAAAACAGCGGAACGCAGCCGCCGTGAGAATTTCGAAGAACGACGGCCTGACCCCCGCCAGAACCTCGGCATCCGCAACAGCCGCAATGTTTTCCGAGAAGGTTTCGTCGTCGATCGGCGCACCGTCGATGAGGATCCGTTCGTTGATCCGCTGCAGGTGGGGACTGGCGTACGTGCCGACCCGCAGACCGTGTGCCATCAACAGTTTCGTGATGATTTGCGAGGTCGACCCTTTGCCGTTGGTGCCGGTCACGTGGACCACCCGGTAGTCGCACTGGGGGTCCCCCATCACTGCGGTGAGAGCCGCGATGTTGCCGAGAGACGGCTCGGCGACGCGGCCCGTGCGTTCATAACTGGCGTGCTCGTCGAGGAACGCCAAAGCCTCGGCGTAGTTCACTGGACCGACCCGCTGTTACGAGGCTGCGCGCCGCTGGCGCGGAGCGCGCGTGCTTCCGCGCATGACGACAAGCGGTGCGGCCTTTTCCTTGACCGCCTGCTCGGTGACGACGACCTTGGCGACGTCACCCTTGCCCGGGATGTCGAACATCGTGTTCAGCAACACTTCTTCGAGGATGGCGCGCAGACCGCGTGCGCCCGTTCCGCGCTCGAGCGCAAGATCGGCGATCGCACCGAGAGCTACGGCATCGACCTCGAGCTCGACGTCTTCGAACTCGAAGAACTTGGCGTACTGCTTGATGAGAGCATTCTTCGGTTCGGTGAGGATGCTCGTCAATGCCTCGCGGTCGAGGCTGTGCACAGCGCCAACCATCGGCAGACGTCCGACGAATTCGGGGATCATGCCGAACTTCAGCAGGTCTTCGGGCAATACCTGGGCGAACAACTTGCCCGGGTCTTTTTCGGCCTTCGAGCGCACCGTCGCATGAAAGCCGACGCCCTTGTGGCCGATGCGCGACTCGATGATGGAGTCGAGGCCTGCAAACGCACCGCCACAGATGAACAACACGTTCGTGGTGTCGATCTGAATGAACTCTTGGTGCGGGTGCTTGCGGCCACCCTGTGGCGGCACGGAAGCAACGGTTCCCTCGAGGATCTTCAACAGCGCCTGCTGGACACCCTCGCCCGAGACATCGCGGGTGATCGACGGGTTTTCGCTCTTCCGGGCGACCTTGTCGATTTCGTCGATGTAGATGATGCCCGTTTCGGCCTTCTTCACGTCGAAGTCGGCGGCCTGGAGCAACTTGAGGAGAATGTTCTCGACGTCCTCGCCCACGTAGCCGGCTTCGGTGAGGGCCGTGGCGTCGGCGATGGCGAACGGCACGTTCAGCATGCGGGCGAGGGTCTGGGCGAGGTGCGTCTTGCCGCAGCCCGTCGGCCCGAGGAGAAGAATGTTGCTCTTCTGCAGCTCGACGTCGTCGCGGCGCGCAGTGCCCTGATTCAGCTGGTACTGGATGCGGCGGTAGTGGTTGAACACCGCCACGGCGAGAACCTTCTTGGCCTGTTCCTGGCCGACCACGTATTCGTCGAGGAACGTGCGAATTTCATGGGGAGTCGGCAACTCCTCGAAGCGGACGTCGCCCGTGTCGGCGAACTCCTCTTCGATGATCTCGTTGCAGAGTTCGATGCACTCGTCACAGATGTACACGCCGGGACCGGCGATGAGCTTCTTCACCTGCTTCTGCGACTTGCCGCAGAACGAGCACTTCAGCAATTCTCCCGAATCACCGAACTTGGCCACGCGGCCCTCCTCTGAAACGTGTCAGCGGATCGGACCTGAGCGGTCGGTCAACTGACGACTCGAAATGATGTCATCGATGATGCCATACGCGAGGGCCTCGGGTGCTTCCATTACGAAGTCACGGTCGGTGTCGGTGTGGATGCGGTCGATCGGCTGGCCGGTGTGATTTGCAAGGATTTCCTCGAGAAGGTCGCGCATCCGCAGGATTTCACGGGCCGCAATTTCGAGATCGGTGACCTGGGCGTAACCCACCTGGCCGTACGGCTGGTGGAGCAGAACGCGCGAGTGCGGCAGGGCGAGACGCTTGCCCTTGGTGCCGGCCGCCAGCAGAACGGCCGCCGCCGAAGCAGCCTGGCCGAGGCAGATCGTGGCGATGTCGTTCTTGATGAACTGCATCGTGTCGTAAATGGCGAACAGCGCGGTGATGTCGCCTCCCGGGCTGTTGATGTAGATGTTGATGTCCTTGTCGGGGTTTTCACTCTCGAGGTGGATCAACTGCGCGCAGATGAGGTTCGCAATCGTGTCGTCGATCGGCGTGCCAAGGAAAATGATGTTCTCTTTCAGCAGACGGCTGTAGAGGTCGTACACCCGCTCGCCACGGCTGGTTTGTTCGGTGACGTTCGGAACGTAGTAATTGCGGAACTGGTTCGACACGTTGCTCATTCTGCCCCGTGGGAGTGACCCTCATCGCCATCGTGCCCATAATCACGAGAATGGTCATGCTCATGGTCATAGCCGAGAACGTGTTCGCGGTCGAGTTCCTTGCCGTTTGTGTCGACCATTGTGACGTTGCGCAAGAGCCAGTCGAGGGCCTTTGACTTGGCGATCTGCGAGACAAGGTCGTCGACGGCATCGTTCTTTTCGTAGACCTTGCGCACCTGTGCGGGCTTCTGGTTGACCCGCATCGCGATGCGCTGGTATTCCAGTTCGACGTCGTCGTCTGTCGCGCCCAGGCCCTCAGCGACCACGATCGCACGCAGTGCGAGGTCAACCTTCACGGCCTTGACCGACTGTTCCTTCAGCGCGTCGACGAACTGGTTGGTGTCCTGGCCGGTGGCCGACAACCATTGGTCGAGGGCGATACCTTGCGACTGGAACTGCTGCACAGTGTTTTGCACGCGGGCCTGCAGGTCGCTGTTCACCATCGACTCGGGCGCGTCGATGTCGACGAGTGCGGCGAGCGATTCGCTGACCTTGTCGATGAGGACGTTGCGTGCCTGGTTCAGCTTCATGTCGGCGATTCGTGCCGCCACCGCTTCGCGCCAGGCAGCGACCGTGTCGTGTTCGGCAACGTGCTCGGCCACCCATTCATCGGTGAGGTCGGCAAGTTCCAGCGTTTGCACGCGCTGCACCGTGACTTCGAAATCAGCCGACTGTTCGGTTCCGTTCGGCGTGGCCGTGAACTTCAGTTCAGCGCCCTTCACCGCACCCGTCACTTCTTCGTCGAATGTCGGTGCAACCCAGCCGCGGCCGAGCTCGTAGACCCAGTCGTCGGTGTTCAAACCGGGAACGGGCTCACCGTCGCGCAGACCCTGCAGATCGAGCGTTACGAAATCGCCCGTTTTCGACGGACGGTCGACGTCGACGAGGTTGCCGTGACGGCGACGTTCGGCCGACACAACTTCTTCGATCTCCTCGTCGCTTGCCTCGATGGGTGCAAGTTCAATCTGCAAACCCTGGTAGCCCGGAACCGTGATGACGGGGCGCACTTCGCAAGTTGCATCGAACGAGACGGCACCCTCCTGCTCGCCCGAAACCAACTTCACGTCGGGCGTGGCGATGATGTCGATGCTGTGTTCACGCACCGCCTTCGACAGATAAAGAGGTACCGCGTCCTGGATGGCCTGCTGGCGCGCGGCGTCGAGACCGATGCGGGCCTCGAGCAGTTTGCGGGGTGCCTTGCCGGCACGGAAACCGGGGAGACGCACTTCATGGGCGATCTTCTTGAAGGCAAGGTCGATGCTGGCATCGAATTCCGACTGGTCGAGTTCGACCGTGAGCTTGACTTTGTTGCCGTCGAGGGGTTCAAGGGTCGTTTTCACAGGGAGCCGAGTGTACCCACGTGCATCGAAAGTGGGCTTTGGGCGCAGCGATCGGCAAAGATGGAGCCATGCCGTTCTGGAAGCCACACGCCCTTGCCACACCGCATGCCGACCAGATCAACCTGCGCATCGGGGACCGAGTCGTCGCAACGGTCGACCTTGATGGCGCGCCTGCGGGCACGGCTGGCAAGGTGATTCTCGCCAACGGCTTCAACTGGCAGCGCTATCGCGTGCTCTTCGCCAACGGCGCAGAGATCGGCGACCTCGACGCTCGCCAGATTGCGGCCACCGGTCGCACCGCCAAGCGCCTCGCGCGCGAATCGAAGCGCGCCTGACCACGAATACTCAACCGGAGGCGGACCGATAGCCTCACGGTTGACTTCGCCGGGGAATGGCGCAGCTTGGTAGCGCGCCTGCTTTGGGAGCAGGAGGCCGGGGGTTCAAGTCCCCCTTCCCCGACCAGAATTTTTGCATGAGAATTTTCGCATGACGCATCATCGGCAAGAATGACGCCATGCCGGTTCGCGTCGAAGTCGTATCCCACCCCCTCGTTCAGGACTCCCTCACTCGGGTGCGCGACAAGTCCACGCCCAATGCCCTCTTCCGCCAGGAACTCGAACGCGTTGGCATGCTGCTTCTCGTCGAGGCCACACGTCGCCTCGCTACCACCGACATCACCGTGGAAACGCCACTCACGGCAACCGCAGGCAAGACGCTCACGACTCAACCCGTCGTCATCCCGGTCCTGCGCGCGGGCCTTGGTTTCGTGCACGCTGCACAAGACCTCATGCCCAACGCCGATGTCGGCTTCATCGGCATCAGCCGCGATGAAGAAACTTTCCAACCCAAGCCCTACGTCAACAAGCTTCCCGAAACACTCACGGGCCGCCTCTGCATCGTCCTCGACCCGATGCTTGCCACCGGCGGGTCACTCGCCCACACCTGCCGACTGCTGCTCGAGCGCGGCGCCGAAGGACCCATCACCGTCGTGTGCGCACTCGCCGCCCCCGAGGGCATTACCTATCTCGAAGCCGAGGGCCTCGATCTCCTCATCTATACGGCATCGGTTGACGAACGCCTGAACGAACACGCCTTCATCGTTCCCGGCCTCGGCGACGCCGGCGATCGCCAGTTCGGCGCACCGCACTGATTCGTTGCATCACGCAACGTTGTACGGCACACGAGACAATCCACCGGAATCGCGTGACGAACCGTTGCCCCCTTGCGACCGTGGCAGTATTGTGACAACAGACACGCCGAACCCGGCGTCGTCACAAAAGCAAAAGAGGGGAAACATGTCGACACGAGCGACGAAGAGGTCGCGGGTGGTGAAGTGGACCGGCGCGGCAGTGCTGTTCGGGTCCGTTGCAGCAACCGCACCTGCCGCGGTGGTCAATGCCACCAGCGCAAAGAACAACTTGATCATTGGTATCAACGAACCCAACGCGGGCTGGTGCACCCAAGACTCGCCGGGTCTCGACCAGGTTGCGGCGAAGAATTCGGTACTCGAGACGCTCACCATCGTCAACGACAAGGGCAAGATGGTTCCGAACACGGCCAAGAGCGTCACGCGTGGCGCCGATGCCACCAAGTGGACCGTCGTTCTGCGCGACGGCATCAAATACTCCGACGGCTCGGCGTTCGACGCCGCGAACGTCGTTGCCAACATGTACGCGCAGGCAGGTCTCGGACCAGCAGTCTTCGGACCGCAGGCCCAGGCGCCGTCACTTCCCGCAATCGCGTGGACCGATCTGTTCGGTAGCTCCATTGCAGACTTGACCGTCGCTTACGGCGCAGCCCAAAAGGGCGACCTGAAGCCCGTCCTCGCCATCAAGGCAAAGGTCGATGCTGCGGTTGTTGTGAAGGACACGCTCACCCTCGAGTTCACGCTCGCAACGCCACGCCCGAACTTCCCCTTCCTTCTTTGGAACTACGGCCGTTCGGCATTGCTCTCGACGGCATCGCTGAAGAGCAAGGACTGCGGTCTGACGGCCGAGGGCACTGTCGGTACCGGGCCTTTCAAGCTTTCGTCCAAGGGCGCAAAGGAGACCACGGCTGACACCGTTCTTGCGGCGAACCCGGTCTACTGGCGCAGCACCGCCAAGAACCCGCTGCCGAAGGCCAAGCAGGTGACCTTCCGCATCCTCGGTGACTCGGCTGCCAAGGTTGCCGCCGTGCGCACGAACGCCGTCGACATCGCGCTCTTCGGTGCAGGCGAGGGAACCTCGCTCAACTCGATGAAGAAGATGGGCAAAAAGGTCACCCTGTATTCGGGCCCGATCGAAGGCTCATGGACGTTCCACTTCAACACCAGCAAGGTGACCGCGACGGGCAAGCCCTCGGGCTCACCGTTCTGGAGCCAGAACGCACGCGAAGCATTCGCCTACGCGTTCGACTCGGCCACGTACACGAAGGTCATGACAAAGGGCAACGGCAAGCCGTCGTCGGCCCTTGCGCCACCCGTTCACCCCTTCTACCAGCCAAAGCAGTCGAAGACCTTCAACCTGACCAAGGCGAAGGCAGCTGCCGCGGCCTACAAGGCAGAAGCCGGTATCGACATGTCGTTCATCATGCCGCGCAACACCACCAGCAGTTCGGGCGAGAGCAGCCAGTTGATCTGCGACATGATGGGTAAAGCAGGCATCACGTGTGCGGTGGGCCAGCCAGTGTCGTCGTCGTTGGTCATCGCCGGAGCATTCGGTTTGACCAACCACGTGAGCCTCTTCACGGTTGCCTCGGGCTACTACGCCGACTTCTCGCTGCTGTTCGTCACGAAGACGAACCTCGAAATGTCGGGCTTCCGCCTCAGCAACCCCGCTCTCGCCGATTGCTTCACCAACGCGCGCGCCATCTCCACCAAGGCGGCGTTCGCTTCCTGCGTGAAGGAACTGCAGGAGAAGAGCTACTGGCACCCGGCATACCTCGAAGGTGGCTTCCTCGCATGGAACAACACCGCACAGGGCGTCGGTGCAACACCGCTGCCGGGCGGCGGCAACCGTCCGCTCGTCAATGGTTCGGGATTCGACTTCGCTTCGGTGAAGAAGGTCGGCAAGTAAGAACCGTTTGACGCAACGTCACGTCGAGAGGCGCGGCACCTTCGGGTGCCGCGCCTCTTCCGTTTGTCCGCACCGTTTTCTTGCCAGTGATACGTGTTGTAGTGTCTGCACTCGTGAGCGGGGGCACCACGTCGAGCAGAGCAACAACTGCGCAGCGGCTGAGGAAAGCGAAGAATATCGCTCTCATCGTTTTCAAGGCTGTCCTCGTTCTCTTTCTTGCGACCTTCGGCGTGACGCTCTTGGTACGCCTCCTCCCTGGCGACCCAGCGATCACCCTGTTGCCCTACGGCACCCCGGAACAACACGAATCCTTGCGCCAGACGCTCGGATTGAACGACAACGTTTTCGTCTACTACTTCAAATGGCTCGGGAATTTCCTGCAGGGTGACTTCGGGTACTTCTACAGCGCCAACACATCCGAGGGGGCGCAAATCTCGACGCTCATCGGAAACGTGCTGCCGCGGTCAATGCTCATCATGGTGTACACGATGATCTTTTCGTTGCTCGTGTCGATTCCGATTGCTGTTGCGATGGCCTACAAGGCCGACGGAAGGTTCGATCGCATCACCAGCAACGTGATGTTCGCGATTTCATCGATACCGAACTTCGCGATCGCGCTCATCCTCATGTACCTCTTCGCGGTGCAGTTCGAGATCTTCCCTGCCGTGGGTTACACGCCCATGGCAGATAGTTTCTCCGAGCATCTCAAGTCCGTCGCCCTGCCGGTGTTCTCGCTTTCAGCGGGCCTCATCGCCACACAAACCCGACTGCTGCGAACCGACATGATCGCCACGTTGAAAGAGGACTTCGTGACGATGGCGTCGTCCAAGGGACTCACCGATCGCTACATCCTGTGGCGCCACGCGTTCCGCCCGTCCAGCCTCACCCTCATGACCTCGGCTGCGCTGAACATGGGCTCTCTCATCGGTGGTGCGGTCATCATCGAATCGATCTTCGCCCTCGACGGATTCGGCTTGCTCTTGACAACATCGCTCAATTCGCGTCAGTACCTCGGCATCCAGTCGCTCGTCGCGCTCGTGACGGTGTTCTACGTCCTCTTCAACGCGATCGTCGACACGTTTTATGCTGTCGTCGACCCACGCGTCAGGAGCCACCGTGGCGCCGCGTAAGACCCTTGGTTTCTACCTGGCCAGCGGTTGGCTCGGCCTGATGTTGCTCATTGCCCTGTTTGGGGACTCGCTGCCACTTCCCGACCACAAGGAATACTTCTTCGACGAAGCCGGCGCGGGACTCTTCTCAGGCAAGCACATCCTCGGCACCGACATCGATGGCATCGACATTCTTTCGGCGATCGTCCACGGCACGAGGATGTCGATTCTCATTGCGTTCGTCTGTGTCACCGTTGGAATGCTGATTGGTGGCGCGCTTGGCATCGTCGCCGCGTACTGGCGTGGCTGGGTCGATTCGGTGATCACGATGTACTTCAACGTCACGCTGTCGATTCCCAACCTCATCCTCACGTTTGCCATGGTGGCGGTGCTCTCTTCCCCCACCGCCACGAACCCCGAGGGCCGCATGCCACGCGTCCTCGTGATCATCATCGCCCTCACGTTCGCGCTCATACCGATCCTCGGCCGCCTGGCACGGTCGTCTGCGCTGTCGTGGACCGGTCGCGAGTTCGTGCAGGTCGCAGAGTCGATCGGCATGAAGCGCCGCAACATCATGTGGAGCCACATCACGCCAAACGTGGTTCCGTCGATGATGTCGGTCGGATTTCTCGCCGCGGGCGTGGTCATCGTGGTTGAAGGTGGTCTCGCAATCCTCGGCGTCGGCACCGACCCGGGTGAAAGCTGGGGCTCACTCCTCTCCAAGAACCGCCCACAGATCGTCGACTATCCGCAAGCAGTGGTGTGGCCGGTGGTCGCCATCGCGCTCACCGTCATGTCGCTCAACTTCTTTGGTGATTACTTCCGCAAGCGCATCGACAACCGAGAGTCCCGCATATGAGCGAGTTGCTGAAGATCACCGATCTCAAGATCGACTTCAACACCCCGCGCGGCGAACTGCACGCAGTGCGCGGCGTCAGCCTTTCCGTCGCGGCGGGTGAAAGCCTCGGCATCGTCGGCGAGTCGGGTTCCGGCAAGACGGTCATGTCGCGCGCAACGATGGGTTTGCTGCGCGGCCGTCGGGTCAAGCGTTCGGGCAGCGTTCAGTTCGACGGCACCGAGTTGTTGCCACTTTCGAACAAGGAAATCCGCGACTACTGGGGCACCAAGATCGCGATGGTGTTTCAGGATCCGATGACGGCGTTGAACCCCGTGCGTCGCATTCGCAGCCAAATGTCCGAAGCACTCGTCAAGCGTCTCGGTAAGTCGAAAGAAGAGGCCGAGGCGCGCGCGCTCGAACTGATGAAGCTTGTGCGCATCCCCGACCCCGAAGCGGTGCTCGACAAGTACGCCCACCAGTTGTCGGGTGGCATGCGCCAGCGCGTCATGATCGCCATGGCCATTGCCTGCGATCCGAAGCTACTCTTCGCCGACGAACCGACGACGGCGCTCGACGTCACCGTGCAGGCACAGATTCTTGAGCTCATCTCAGATCTGCGCAAGCAACTCAACATGGCGATGGTCATCATCACCCACGACCTCGGCGTGGTTGCCAACCACACCGACCGCGTGGCCGTCATGTACGCCGGCGAACTCGTCGAACTCGCCGACACAAAGGAACTCTTCGCTCGGCCCCGCATGCCGTACACCGAGGCACTGATGAGCTCGATCCCGCGCCTCGATCGCGAGCCCGGTTCACGTCTGCCCTCGATCGCAGGGTCGACGCCCGACCCGACGACCGAGCGCACGTCGTGCGGTTTCGCCTCGCGCTGCAAGTACGCCACCGACAAGTGCCGCAACGAGCACCCCGAGCTCACCGACGATGGCAACGGGCACCTCTACCGCTGCTTCTTCCCGCTGGGAGGCAACTGACATGGCCGGCACAGGCAAGGCACACCTCGCCACGTCGGGCGATCAGGTCCTCCGCGTCGAAGACCTCGTCGTCACCTACGAAACACCGGGTGGGCAGGCCGTGCAGGCCGTCTCGGGCATCAGCCTCGACATCCGCGAGGGCGAAACCCTCGCCGTCGTCGGTGAATCGGGTTGCGGCAAGTCGACACTCGCCAAGGCCGTCATGCGCCTCATCCCGAATGGTGGTGGCTCCATCAAGTTGATGGGACTCGAGATCGCCGGTCTTCGCGGCGAGGAACTGCGCAACGTGCGTCCCGCGATGCAGATGATCTTCCAAGATTCGATCAGCTCGCTCGACCCGCACATGAAGGT
>Ga0172376_10004157_pt1 | contig 16643 bp, 15 predicted proteins | sample Lak35m_FD_121114 | JGI IMG/M metagenome (GOLD analysis project Ga0172376, IMG submission 121114) | Freshwater microbial communities from Kabuno Bay, South-Kivu, Congo - kab_092012_35m | ecosystem: Environmental > Aquatic > Freshwater > Lake | place: Democratic Republic of the Congo: South-Kivu... | reverse complement strand
GGTTCCATCTGGGTAGGCACATACGGCGAAGGTCTGAACCGTTATAATCCGAAGACCGGCGAAACAAAGTATTATCATCCCGACGATAAAATGGAAAACGGGACGATACTTTGTATTGCAGAAAACCCTGCAGACGGAAGTATTTGGTTCGGGACTTTCGGTGCAGGCATTTACAGGCTTGATCCGAAAACAGATTCGCTTACCGGTTACGACAGTGACAATTCTGATTTGGCTGCGGATGTAATTTTCAATTTGTATTTCGACAAGAGCGGTAATCTGTGGATTGGAACGCGAGGCGCAGGACTTTGCATGCGCAGCCCGAACGGATCATTTAAAACATTCAGTCATGATGATCGTGATCCGGCGAGTATTTCGAATGACTTGGTCTATTGCATCACAGAAGATGCGTCGGGGAATCTTTGGATCGGAACTGCAAACGGATTGAATCGTTTTGATGTGAAGAAAGAAACTTTCACAATCTGGTATGAGCGCAACGGATTGCCAAGTGATAATATTTATGCTGTACTCATCGATAATCAGGGATTCCTTTGGCTGAGTCACAACAAAGGAATCAGTCGTTTCAATCCTGATGCAAAAAACGATCAGGAAATGTTTCTGAATTACGGTCCGGCATCGGGAGTTCAACCTTCCGAGTTTAATCAAGGAGCGTATTGCAAAAACAAAAACGGTTTGCTCTTTTTCGGCGGTCAAAAAGGTTTGAACATTATCAATCCGTCAAAGTTGGTAACGAGTACACATGTTCCTCCTGTGTATGTAACATCTTACAAACGATTCGGAACCGAAATAAAACTGGATTCCAGCATTCTTTCCAAGCGCAGCATTTCCGTAACGTGGCGAGAGAATTATTTTCAGTTCGAAGCAATTGTTCTGGATTTTGTGGATCCTGAAAAAAATCTCTACCAATACAAACTCGAAGGATTCGACAATGATTGGTCGCCCGTTACTACGAACCGTTTTATCAGCTACACCAACTTGCCCGGCGGAGATTATACTCTGCGTATTCGTGGCGCGGATAGCAATGGTAACTGGAACAATGAAGGCGTTGCACTTGCAATACACATTCAACCGCCATGGTGGAAAACCAATTGGTTTTACGCAATGTGTGTAATTACCGTTATTGGCGGCGTAATCGGATTCACACGTTATCGAACCAGTGCTATTAAGAAAGAGAACAGAGTTCTTGAAGCCCGTGTAGCGGAACGAACACAGGAGTTAGCGCAGAAGAATGCAGATATCACTGCAAGTATTCAATATGCCAAACGAATTCAATACGCGATTTTACCTGAGCTGGATTACATCTACCGTCATTTCCCTGAGAGTTTTATCGTTTACCGTCCGAAGGATATTGTAAGCGGAGATTTTTACTGGTTCGCAGAAAAAGACGGACGTAAAATTCTGGTATGTGCTGACTGCACCGGACATGGCGTTCCCGGCGCATTGATGAGTGTAATCGGACACAATTTGCTCAATCAAATAGTATTGGAGCAAGGCATTACTTCTCCCGATGAAATTCTGAACCGTTTGAATATCGGAGTAATGACCGCATTAAAACAAGGTCAGCATGAAGAAGATTCCCGTGACGGAATGGACATTGCGATCTGTTCGTTCCGTGAATCATCAAACGAAATGCTGTTTGCCGGCGCATTGCGTCCGCTTGTCATGATTCGGAAAGGTGTTCTGATAAAAACAGACAGCGACCGCTTCCCTATCGGAGGCAACCTCGCACCTGCAACTTCGAAATATACTTTTCATAAAATTTTACTGGAACCGGGCGACATGATTTACATGTTCTCTGACGGTTACGCAGATCAGTTCGGCGGACCAAAAGGCAAGAAATTCATGGTGAAACAACTTCTGACGCTTCTTTCAGAATCACATCATCTGCCGTTACACGAACAAGCCACCCGACTTGAGCAGCATTTTGACGACTGGAAACAGAACTTTCAACAGGTTGACGACGTATTAGTGATCGGAATACGCGTTTAAATACGCTTATGCGTCATTTGCGGGAATTTCCTATTTTTGAGTATTAAACCCTCGGGCACGGTAAACGTCCGATAAGAAACAATAAATCCATAATTCATGAAACGAATTGCACTAACCGCCGCATTGATTTTTGCAGGATCTGTATTCTATGTGAGCTGTAAGAAAGATGATGTAGCCGATACCGATACTGTTTCCGCAACCGACAACAACCTTTGTGAAGGTGAATTTATGCGGGTTCTGCCAACCGTAAACAAAATTGCAATTGATGAGCCCGGTGTTCAGCGAAATGATCCTTATGGCAACCCGAATATTCAGAGCTGTCCGTTGATTTCAATTGACACTGCGAATTCGTTTCCGGTAGTTATGACAGTTGATTATGGTGCATCTTGCACTGATCCGGTAGACGGCAAGGTTCGTTCAGGTCGTATGTTCATCGAATACAGTCTACCTTGGGATTCTGTAGGATGCGTAATGACCATTACTCTTGACAGCTTCTATGTAGGTGCAATTCATTACGAAGGAACCGTTGTGGTTACACGCAATGCGAACAATTCTTTCCGTTATGTACTCAACAACGGTCGTTGTACAAAAGGCGGATCCGCTCCGTGGGAAATCCTGTGGGCAACCGATAAAACGATTACATGGACTTCTGGAAGTCAGAGTTCCCAAGCGAATCAGGTTGTTACGATTACGGGCAGTAACTCCGGAACTGACCGTAATGGAAACACATTCACAGCGACCATTACCAACGCGCTCGTACGTGATTTAAGCTGTTCATGGATTACACAGGGAACAGTTGAATTGGTTCCTTCCGGCAAACCAACACGTACCGTTGATTTCGGAAACGGTTCTTGCGACAATCGCGGAACGATAATGATTGAAGGAAATACATTCGAATTCACGATGCAATAGAATCAGAAAACGGGAAAGCTTGTCTTTCCCGTTTTCTTTCAGGGATACGGCAGAATAATTAACACGAAGTTCAACCCGTGTTTGTTTTTACCAAAATCCCGTTATATTTGCTAAAACCAACCCGGAGAGCCTTAGTTTTATGATGGTCGACATCTACGACTTTTATGACAAAATGGAGCGTAATAACATTATGCTTTCATTCAAAGGTGACATTACCTCCGAATTGTTGACCTCTATACTGCAGATCATGGAATCCAAATTGGATACAATGCAGGAAGAGCCGAAAATCAAGAAAAAAGTTTACAATGTTTTGGTAGAGTGCCTGCAAAACCTCTATCACCATATGGATGAAATTCCACGTTCACTCAACGGATCTTCTTCCGGAATTGATGGCGAGAATATTCGTTCGGCGATTTTCATGATTGGCAAGTTGGACAATCAGTACAACATTATTACAGGGAATTACATTCTCACACAGAATGTTGAAGGACTCAAACGCAGACTTGATGAGATCAACAAACTGACAAAAGAAGAATTGAAAGATTACTACAAAGCAGTTCTGAATAACGGAGAAATGTCTGATAAAGGCGGCGGCGGATTAGGGATGATTGATATCGCCAGAAAAACCGGACAAAAACTGAATTACCATTTCATGCCGGTTGATGAAGTTTATTCTTTCTTCAGTCTGAATATTAAAATAGCACAATAACACATACCATAAGCAATACACACTATGGAACGTATCGTAATAGAAGGAACACCTAAAACGCCAACAATCAGCTTTGATATGGCTTCAGGTCAATTGGAAATACGCGGAAGATCGATTCCAGAAAACTCCATTGAATTTTACAAGCCGCTTGTTGAACATCTTGAAAAGTATGCTCAAAAGCCGCAATCGAATACTAACGTGAATATTCAATTGGAGTACTTCAACACAAGTTCTTCAAAGTGTATCCTTGATGTATTCAAGAAATTAGAAGCAATTCATAAAGGCGGTTCTGCGATTGTGATCAATTGGTTTTATGAGCAGGATGATGAAGATATGCTCGAGGCAGGAGAAGATTACCAGGCGATCATTAATGTGCCATTCAAAATGGTTGAAGTGGCGGAGTAATTATCGCACTGAAATATAAAAAAAGCGTCTGCACTGCAGGCGCTTTTTTATTGTACAAAAATCAATAATGTACTGAATGGCAAACGCAGTAACTCCTCGTCGGAACTACTGCGTTTACAAACATTATTTGAAGTCAGAACATGAACTGTCCATTGCAGACAATTCATCCTGGCAGAAGGGAGTGTAAACTAAACTGTGCTATTTGATTTTTCATTCAAGGAACGCCAGTTTCAATCTCTTACCAAAAATAATAGAAAGTTGTGATATGGTCAGGCTCCAGTTCTGCAGAGGCTGAGTCCATTTCTTACCGATGTTACGTTGAGCAAGGTAAATCAACTTCAGCAGGGCCATATCGGAAGTAAACGCGGTTTTGTTCTTGGTGACCTTACGCACTTGCCTGTGGAAGCCTTCGATGGCGTTGGTGGTGTAGATCAGCTTACGGATTGATTCGCTGTACTTAAAGTAGGTAGAGAGCTTGTGCCAGTTGTTGCGCCAGGAACTGATTACAACCGGATATTTCTTGCCCCATTTCTCATCTAGCGCGTTTAGATTCTGCTCAGCAAGTTCAATCGTGCTAGCTCTGTAAACCTCTTTCAGATCAGCCATAAACTCCTTCTGATTTTTACTGGCAACATATTTAAGCGAGTTGCGGATCTGGTGAACGATGCAGCTCTGAACTTCCGTCTGCGGGAAGATGCTTGAGATCGCTTCAGCAAAGCCTTTCAGCGCATCAATGCATGCGATCAGGATATCTTTCACTCCACGATTCTGAAGATCGGTCAAAACACTCAGCCAAAAATTCGCACCCTCGCTTTCAGAGATGTACATGCCAAGCAATTCCTTTTTTCCTTCAGTAGTGATGCCAAGGATATTGTAAACCGCACGACTGGTAACTTTGCCTTCGTCTTTCACTTTATAATGCATAGCGTCCATCCAAACGATGCAATAAACTTCTTCCAATGGACGTGCTTGCCATTCTTTGATTTGCGGGATTACTCGGTCCGTAATTGCACTCAATGCTGTTGCAGAGATATCTGTGTCGTACATCTCTTTAATGTGAGCAGAGATATCACGCAGACTCATTCCCAACCCATACATGCCGATGATTTTCTTCTCGAGATTATCAGCCAGAATCGTCTCACGCTTTTTTACAATCTCCGGAGAGAATGTGCTTTCGCGATCACGAGGGGTTTCAAGCTCAAATTCTCCATCTGAACTTTTAACCACCTTTTTACTTGTACCATTCCTGCGATTGCCTTTAATGCGCTCTGTTTCATCCAAATGCTCTTCCATCTCAGCTTCCAATGCCGATTCCAGGAACTGTTTCATTAAAGGCGCAAAAGCTCCGTCCTTGCCCAGAAGTGGCTGACCGGTTTTGAACTGCTCGAGGGCTTTCTTTTTGAGTGCCTCGTACTCTTCATTTCTGTTTTTCATGGTCTGTGTATTTAAAGGTAGATTTTTACTCTCTTCTTTAAATAGCACAGTTCATTTTACAGTCTCTGGCAGAATTACGAATTAAGCATGCCGTAGATCTGATCCTTCAGTTTAACTCTCTTCAGGCGCAATTCGTTAAGATGCGTGTCGGTTGTAGGTTCAGTGTTTGTTTCAGCTCTGTGCACAGCGTGATCAAGTTCGTGATACTCATCAAACAATTTTCTGAAATGTGCATCGCTTGTTTTCAGCGCGGTAATCTTCTCCTTAAACTCCGGAAATTCGTGTGTAATGTCGTGGTGTTTTTCCATGCTTCTCTTTTTTTTGTAAAGGTCTCCACATAACTTCAAAATATCCATGACCCCAATCAATCGGGCATGGTGAATAAACTGATGAAACTCATAAAAAAAGAGGTTTCAACGGGGCGCAGATTTGCACATACATGCCGGCACGTTGTAAATACTGAATTTGCGCCTGCCAACACTTAATTTCGATAGTGTAACTTCGCAGCAATGATGGAGAACGAGAGCAACGACAAACCGAAACGTCGCGTACGTTATAAAGGAACGCATCCCCGTTCGTTTAAGGAGAAATACAAAGAACAGGCTCCGGACAAATATTCCGAAGATGTTTCCAAAATAATTCAGCAAGGAAAAACACCCGCAGGCACACACCGCCCGATATGCGTGAATGAAATTCTCGAATTTCTGAATTTGCAACCGGGACAAATCGGTTTGGACGCAACACTGGGTTACGGCGGCCATGCGTTGGAAATACTGAATCGGATTACACCGAACGGAAAGTTGTTTGCGACGGATGCGGATCCGATTGAAATGCCAAAGACCGTTGAGCGGTTGACAGCATCAGGATTCGGAGAAAATATCCTTTTCGCAAGAAGGATGAACTTCGCTGCGCTTGAACGCATAACTGCAGAATCAGGGCCGTTGGATTTTATTCTTGCGGATCTTGGTGTTTCATCGATGCAGATCGATAATCCCGAACGTGGTTTTACTTTCAAGTATGAAGGTCCGTTGGATCTTCGATTGAATCCGAAAAGCGGAGTTTCTGCTGCAGAATTTTTAAGCCGCGTGAAGGAAGAAGAGTTGGCTGAAGTTCTGACTGAATATTCCGATGAACCGTTTGCAGAATACATCGCCCACGCCATTTGTTCAACCATAAAATCAAAAGGGAAAATTGAAACCACCACTGCGCTTCGCGATGTGATTACAGCTGCTCTCGCCAACGAATTTCATGAAGACGCTGCAAATGAAATCAGGAAATCATGTCAACGCTCCTTTCAAGCTATACGAATTGCAGTGAACCGCGAATTTGATGTGCTGGAAGAATTTCTTGAGAAAGTTCCGTACGCACTTAAACCGGGCGGTCGCGTTGCGATTCTTACATTCCACTCAGGAGAAGATCGCAGAGTGAAAAAGTCGTTTCAATTTTTTCAGCGTGCAGGAATCTTCAGTGAATATTCCAAAGAACCGATTCGACCATCAGCCGAAGAATGTTTTGCCAATCCAAGAGCTAAACCGACAAAAATGAGATGGGCGATAAAAGCTGAAGAGTAATAAGGTTCTGCTTTTATGTAATGGGAATTTTCCTCACACGCGGATTCTGCTTCAACCAACCGCGTACAATATCATTGCAATCAGGATGAAACGGTTGTCTCTTGATCAAGTGAACGAGATCATGCTGATCTGATACGGAATCAGCAGCATCCATATATCCATAACCGCAGAAATTACCGTTTTCAACCAAGATCAATGATTGTTCTTCATTGTGGCGGCCGCGATCCATGATAATAAAATCACTCCCTTCAATACTGAACATTTTCAGCAACTCCCCTGCTCTCTTGTTGTAGAATTCCACATCTTCTTCTCCGCAACAGATTCCCACACATTTCTTGATCTGATAATTAAAACACTCCGCGCCTTCACGTGATTCCTCGTCACCATGACCTGCGAATAATCCGCACATGTGTAAACACAGTCGATGCTCTTCAATTGCAGTGTTGAGTATCTCTCTTGCCGAAGTATAATTGGTGAAATATCGCAACGGTTCATCAGCCAATTCAGTCGGAACTATTTCGAAACGAAGAACTCCGTTCTTATCTGTCTTTTTATTCAGTGCGTGCGTAAATTCTGATTGTTTTCGTGCGCGATTGAAAAACGGTTTATGTTTCTTGATCTCTTCAGATTCAAGAAGCAATGCAATCAGCTCGCTGCCCGTTTTTACATAATCAACATCATACAATTCATTCTGCCAACGGCGCGACTTCGCTTCCCGGGAAGCAAAATGCTGCAAAGCACGCGAACGCATGTTGCGACTTTTCCCTATGTACAGAATTTCTCCTTCGCGACCGAGATAATAATACACACCGCATTCTTCGGGGAGTCGATTAAGAATTTCCGCCTTCACTTTATCAACTCTCGACGTATTGATTTCATCCAATCCCTGACGGCGGAATACTTTGCTTTCACTTTTCTTCGCAAGGAGAATGTCAAACAACTTCGCCGTTGCTACAGCATCACCTTCAGCACGGTGACGTTCCTGTTCCCCGATATTAATTCCTACGTGTTCGCAGATATTACCGAGACTGTAAGATTTACGCCCCGGAATAAGTTTACGCGCAAGCTTGACCGTGCATATCTGATCACGTGTGTATGCATAGCCGAGAGATCGAAACTCTTCACGAACGAATCCATAATCGAAAGACACATTGTGAGCAACGAAAATCCGACCTTCCGTAAGTTCCACAATTTGCTTCGCAACTTCGTAGAACTTCGGAGCGTTCTCCACCATTTCGTTTGTAATACGTGTAAGCCTGGAAATGTGCTCGGGAATTCGTCTTTCCGGATTAATCAATGTGGTGAACACATCTGTGACCGTCAATCCATCATGTTGCACAATACAAATTTCCGTGATCTTATCACGTCCGGGTGCGCCGCCTGTGGTTTCTATATCGATAATCGCAAACACGAAATAAAATTAGTCATGAAACGGCCGTTAAAGCTAATCGAAGACAAAAATCATTTTTTTCGAACGCAAAGGCTGACGATATTCGCGTCATGAAAATCGCACCGAAAACACCTGACGCATCTAAGACAATTATGACCGAAGTGGTAATGCCTAATGATGCCAACCCGATGGGAATATTACAAGGCGGGCGGATTATTCACTGGATGGATATTGCTTCGGCGATTGTTGCTCAAACGCATTCCGGAAAGATTTGTGTTACAGCTTCCGTGGATCAGGTTGCGTTTCGTTCTCCGGCACGTGTAGGAGATATCGTGTTGATTAAAGCGAGAGTAACGCGCGCGTTCAGAACATCAATGGAAATTTATGTTGAAGCCTGGGCGCGACCGGTAACGGCAACTGAAGCAACTATGATCAATGAAGCATGGTTTACGTTTGTTGCGCTTGATCGCAATGGAAAGCCATCATCGGTGCCGGAAGTAAATCCGCAAAGTGAAAAGGAAATCGCTCTGTTTGAGGGAGCAATTGCACGAAGAGCAAGACGAAATTCCTGAAGCGACTACGCGGCTTTCTTACCGAAGCGCGATCCTAAATTTCCAAGTCCGTCAATTACTTTACGAAGCAAATCGAAGTACAAAGTAATTGCCATGATGAGAGACATTCCCCAAAGCACACACAGATTCACCCAGAATGTATCGAAGTACTTTCCGAAGATTTTTTTGCGCGGTGCAAAGAAGTGAGAGTTCGCCATGTCGCTTCTGAACGGCTCAAGGAAAACCGGATCTGCACGCTGAATCAACCGTCCGTCCTGTTCAATAATCTTATTGAATTCATTGGCGTTACGTACAAGATCAGCAATAGCTTCATTCATGTGATCGTTTTTCAACTTCACGAATGCTTCTTTTTCAGTTTCATTCTTATTCAGATCACGAATCGCTTTATCGCGGGCTTCACTGTTTGAGTTGAAGACTTTGATATAAACGCTGTTTACCAAATTCAGGTAATTGCGCATGTTGTTCGCGTCTTCCGTACCGAATTTAGCAGGATCAACTCCGGCAACTTTCTTCTCGAGCGCTTCCAACTGCGACATCAATGATTTGGAAATCGTAGCAATCTTTTTGCGCTTCTCGGAAAGTTCTTTCAGTCGAACAAGATCAAGTGAAATCTCTGAACTGATGAGTTTGATGTCATCTGTTTGTTCAGTTCCGCCAATCTTGTTCTTCGCGTTATTCTCGCACTTATCAATTTTACCACGGAGATGCGGAATCCAGTAATTTTTACGGAAGTCAGCAATGCTCATCATTTCATCGAACTTGTAGAACTTCTTCTCGTATTCGTTATTCTTGAATTGATTGATTGCAAGTGCTTCGAATGCCCAACGTGAAGCCATCATTTCACCTGCAACAGGAACAGTGCTTTGTGAAGTGATATCCGGATTCAGTTTTTCAAATTTCACAATCACGCCTGACAACAAAAGTTGCGGAATGATGAGGAACGGAATCAAGATGTAAATGGTAACTGCAGAATTGAACGCGGATGAAATATTCAAACCGAGCATATTGGCGAAACAACTTGTAGTGAAGAGCACCAACCAGTAATCGAGCCACATTCCCGGAATGCCAAGTACGAAGTTACCTACGAGTACAAACGTGAACGTTTGAATCGCAGACAACACGAACATGATGAAGATTTTCGAGAAGAGATAGCTGGAGCGACTCAGATTCAGGAATGATTCGCGTTTCAGGATTTTACGATCTCTGATAATTTCTTCTGCAGAAACAGTAAGACCGATAAACAACGCAACAACAACCGCCATGAAAAGATATGCCGGCATGTTTTCGTTCGCACGCATGATGTATCCGTCTTTGTTCGACACATCTGTGTTCCAGAATTTCACCAGATACGCCAGAATAAATGCAAGCACCGGCGCTTCGAGCAAGTTAATCAGCAAATACTGCGTATTCGTAAGTTTAGATCGAACATCACGTGTTGTGAATACTACGAACTGCTTGATCTTATTCGGAATATTGAAAGTACTTTCCGGATTATCGCCCGATGGCGCAACATGATCCTGACGCGCTTCGATGTGTTCCTTGTAGAACTTATTCCATTCAACAGGAGAAACTTTTCTGTTGCGTGTAGGGTTACCGTATTCGTCAACAACCTTCGATTCGATAATATTGAAAATCTGTTCCGGATTTACGTTACCGCAAGTCGGACATTCACTTTCATCGCTATTCACGTGATTGACCATCTTCTTGAAGTACACAACAGCATCAACCGGATTACCGTAGTAAATCGGATAACCGCCGTTATCTAGAATCAGGAGTTTATCAAACATCTTGAAGATGTCTGAAGAAGGTTGGTGAATTACAACGAACACAAGTTTCCCTTTCAAGGCCAATTCCTTGAGAAGGTCCATGATGTTTTCAGAATCGCGGGATGACAAACCGGAAGTCGGTTCATCCACAAATAATACTGAAGGTTCGCGAATTAATTCGAGCGCAATGTTGAGTCGTTTGCGCTGACCGCCGGAGATTTTCTTATCGAGCGGACTACCGACTTTCAAGTTTCGTGCTTCATACAGACCGAGGTCCATGAGAAGTGAATCAACCGTTTTAGTTATTTCTTCTTCAGAGAAATTTCCGAAGCAAAGTTTTGCGTTGTAGTAAAGGTTTTGAAAAACGGTGAGTTCCTCAATGAGCAAATCGTCCTGAGAAACGTGACCGATTACACCTTCAATATGTTCTTTCTGACGGTGAATATCAATTCCGTTAATGAGCACTTCTCCTTTTGTTGGAGTTTCATTTCCGTTCAGAACATTCAGCAATGTCGATTTACCGGCACCGGAACCGCCCATGATTCCGATGAGCTTTCCGGACTCTTCATGAATATTTACACCGCGAAGACCGAGTTTACCGCCTTTAAATGCGAACTCAATTGAATTTGCATTGAATGTAATACGCGCGCGTGAAGCACGGCTCATATAGGCCGCGATGATATCGCTGTAGTAAATCGGTTGTACTTTAGAACTGCGTAAAGAAGATCCCGGAGTAAGGATATACACCTTATTCGGAATCATTGCCTGACCGTTCAGGTTGAGTTCCGTTCCGCCGAAATAACGGATCGCGTACATTCCGACAGACGGAATTGAAATAGCGACAACACTGGAAGCCCCGAGTGAATCAACAAAAATGTGATGACTGTGTTCGCGCTTTCCGTCGGATTTGCCATCGAGAATCAGGATTTCCGCAACATCCGGCATTTGATCCAGATTCTGCTCAACGAATCCGCGCATACGCAGAAATTCTGCTGCATCGATATTGAAAGTTTCAGAAACCGTTTGAACGAACTCAAGTTCCTGTTCTGAAATTTCATTGGAGCTGTGAACGAACTCAATCAAGCGAAGCAATACAACTACTTTCTGTTTCTGCGCAAGTTCTTCGTTGATCTGCGTACAAATGCGAAGCACTTTCACGGAAGCGAGAGAAGTTCTTTTCGCTGTTCCGTCTTTGCGTTTGGAAACCTGGTGATGTTGCTCAACAAACTCATCGAACAGTTTGAGATACTCTTCAACCAATTCGATATTAAGTTGTTGTTTGAGGAACGATTCAACAATACCGCGGCTGGCAGAAGTAACACCATCGACTTTCGCGATGATGGCGAAGAGCTGCATTAAAGCTTTCAGTATACGTTCACTCATATTCTGTTATTGATAGCTGGTAAAAATAGGAATTTTCGCTTACAGCGGACAATAAAAAACCCCGCCGGAGCGAGGTTTAATTATGAGATAATAAAAGCTTACTGCTTGAATCCGATCAGAAGCACTGCGCAGCCTGATTCTTTATTTGAAGCTGGGTTCAAAGAAGCTTCGATTGCAACTTCAACAGTTGTGGTTACTTTGAAATCCCAATACGGAGCGTTATTGTGCTGGCTATTTGTAAAAATCAGAGCACGATCACCGGTATTCGGATCAACAGAATAAACGGAATAAATCAGGTTTCCGTCGCCTTCACCGGTTGCACCGGCAATACGATAAGTTGTACCTGCGAAGAATGTTGCGTGGAACTCGGCAGTTTGACCTGCAGTTACGAAAGCGCGATACGTTTGACCATCGGAAACGTAAGGCGGAATGATATGGGCTCCTGCGATTTTAGCTTGCTGATCGCACATTTGCGCACCTGAAAAAGGAGCGATGAATGTAACTGCAGCCAGGAGGACGAATAAAGCGATTATCTTTTTCATGGATATCAGTTGAATGATCAGTTAATGATGTAATTACGTACAGCGGCTACTTTCTCAGTAAGAGCAGTGAGCAATTCAGGAGTGATTTTCACTTCCGTTTTACCGTTGATTGTTGTTGTCTTCGCACCTTCATCGTGAGTAGGCTCAGCGAATGTGTATTTGATTTCAACTTTCTGGAATTCCGCATCAAGAGCTTCCATCAAAGTGAGCAGTTCAGCGTATTCAGGTTTGTTCGCTTCTTTGAGAAGTTTCACGAGACCTGCAGAAGTATTTTTCTGCTCACCGATACGGATTGCGATTGCTTCGTTCGGTTTGTTCTTGTAAACGCCCAGAGCGAAGTGCATACTTTCTATCCATCCGCCTGCAAGAATCAAAGATGCCAGGTGATCCTGTTCGCTTTCGCGGAGGAAATTATCGCTGCGGCGATATGCTTCCCCAACCAGCACCATTACAGAATCTTTGTTCGCGATGTTATCACTGAAACGTTTCATCAAAGCCTGATCGAAGCTTGCTGTAATTTTCAGCTGATCGGCCATCTGATTCACCGTTTTGTAATACTCGAGAGCATCAGGAGTGTTTTCGTACATGGTGATATAACCAAGATCCGCTCCGTAAACACCAAGATTCAGTGCCTGCTTCATGGCCTCTGTATACTTCGATGAATTGTTAACCGGATTCAACATTCCTTTATCGTAAAGGGAGCCGCTTTTCTTGATAAGGTCAGCGATTTGCATCGGAGACGGCATCATGAAACTTTGACCTTTTACTTTAAAGTTGTTTACGTCAATTGTGTCCTTTGCAGGAGAATCACTATTTCCGTTGTCCGCAGGATCATCGGAGCAGGCTGCCAGCAGGGTAAACCCGCTTAGAAGTAATGCAGCATATCTGAGCTTTAATTTCATCGAAACTACTAGCGTTTTAGGGTGTTTGAAATGACGACGCAAGTACGGTAAAAAATGACAATTTTCAAAAAGAAACGATGATTGGTCAACAAAAACGGCATATTGGTAGGCAGAAAACAAAGATTGGAACGTTCATTCCATTGCATCGAACGCCTTCACCCAGTGAAGCTTCGAATCTGTGTTAGTAACTTCTGTTTCAAAACGCGTTAAATCAGCTATTTTAGCCCATTATCGCTACAGTATGCAAATCAATCGTCCGCTTCTTACTCTTATCTCCGTTTTCTTTTTCTGGGGATTCGTAGCCGCCAGCAATGGAATTTTGATACCGGTTTATAAGGAAAAACTTCATTTGCTTCAGTGGCAAGTGCAATTGATTGACGTTGCATTTTATGTGGCATATACCGTTGGGTCATTAATTTACCTTCTGATCTCGAAACTTTCCGGCACAGATTTGCTCACAAAATTGGGGTATAAGAACGGAATATCGCTTGGACTGATGATTTCAGCATTCGGAGCGGTATTGTTCTATCCGGCGGCTGAACTTGAATCATTCGGAGTGATGCTTACTGCTTTATTCATTGTAGCGCTTGGATTTTCACTTCAACAGACGGCCGCAAATCCATTGGCGATTGTAATGGGTGATCCTAACAAAGGTTCGCAACGTTTGAGTTTGGCAGGAGGAATCAACAACATCGGTACAACGATTGGACCATTGCTGGTGAGTTTCGCCATCTTCGGTTCCATGCATGGCGACAGTTCAACGATGGACATCAGCAGTGTTAAAGTTCCTTATCTGATTCTGGGAGCAGCGTTTGTGTTGGTCGCGATTCTTTTCCGCTTCTCCTCTATTCCGAATCACATTGAAGAAGCGAGATCCAAAACAGAACATGATGCGAATTGGAAAGATCGCGGAGGCGCGCTGAAGTATCCGCAATTGGTATTCGGTATGATTGCCATATTTCTTTACGTGGGCGTGGAAGTCAGCACAGCTGCCAATCTTCCGGAATTTATGCGTATTCATACGGGCACTGCTGCCAGCCAAGTTGCGCCTTACGTTTCACTTTTCTGGGCCAGTCTTATGATCGGAAGGTGGACGTCATCCGTAGGAACTTTCGCGAAGAATCCAACAGCGAAACTCATTCTGAATGTTGTTATTCCTTACGCTGCTTTCGGGTTCTTTCTGCTGGTCAATTATATTGCCGGCACAGAAGTCCGGGAGTTTCTGATTTACGGAGTTGTAATTGTGGCGTTGATAGTTGCCGATCTAATGAGCAAAGGAAATCCTGCGACGCAATTGTTCATTTTCTCGCTGGCAGGAATTCTTGCTTTAGTGATCGGCATTTTCGCTGATGGAATGGTGAGCGCGTACGCATTCATCAGCGTAGGTCTGTTTTGCAGCACGCTGTGGCCTTGCATTTTCACACTCGCCATTGCAGGACTTGGCAAATACACGAATACAGGTTCAGGCTTCCTGATCATGATGATCATGGGAGGCGGAATAGTAAGCTTCACCCAAGGAGCGTTGTCTGATTATCTTCCGAACGGAATTCAGAACAGCTATTGGGTTGGCGTTGCTTGTTTTGCTTATCTGGCGTGGTATGCTTTCAAAACAAAATCGCTTTTACGCACACAAGGCATTGAATTCAATACATCCGCAGCAAAAGCGGGACATTGATCTAGCTCAGGCTGTCGAGCGTTGCTTTGATTCTGCTGAAGTCAGGAATATCACCTGCATTCTCCAGAATTTCTTCATAGTGAATAACTCCGTTTTTGTCAATAACGAAAGCCGAACGTTTTGAAACTCCCTCCAGTTTCATGCCGCCGAACACTTCATACAATGAGTTGTACGCAGCCGAAGCGGTTTTATTGAAATCAGAAAGCAGTTCCATATTCAGCTTCTGCTCTTCGCGGAATTTGCCCAACGCGAAAGGAGCGTCTACAGAAATTCCGAACACCGTTGCGTTCACTGAATCGTAATAAGAAATATCATCGCGAACAGAACAGAGTTCTTTTGTGCACGTTCCGGTGAACGCAAACGGAAAAAAAAGAAGTAACACGTTCTTTCCTTTCAAAGCGGAAAGGGTCACAGGCTCTTTAGCCGTGTTGTAAAGTGTAAAATCAGGGGCTGTTTTTTTAAGAAGGCTCATAACATTGATTTGATTTGCGGTACGAAAGTACCAACTTGCTCCGGCGCTGTGCCATAAATATTATAGATTGATTTTATATCAATATAAATATTCGTGATGAGAACAATCATATAAAGTACCGATTCCTGATGCTACATTTGCATTCGTAAAAACACAAACACTCACAACAAAAACAACATAACATGCAAGTACTTGTAGGTAAAAAAGCGCCTGTATTCAAGGCGAAAGCAGTAGTAAACGGAAAAGACATCGTTGACGGATTCTCATTGGATCAGTTCATCGGCAAGAAGTATGTGGTATTCTTCTTCTATCCGAAAGATTTCACATTTGTTTGTCCGTCTGAACTTCATGCATTCCAGGATGCACTTGCAGAATTCCAGAGCCGCAACACAGAAGTTGTAGCATGTTCAACTGACACAGAGCAGTCGCATTGGGGCTGGTTGCAGATGTCAAAGAATCAGGGAGGAATTCAGGGAATTACTTATCCTGTAGTGGCAGACACGAACAAAACAATTTCGTACAACTACGGAGTTCTGAACGGAACTTATGACGCAAGCGAAGACGGAGAAATGATTGCATCATCTGAAATGATTGCATACCGTGGATTGTTCCTTATCGACAAAAACGGAGTTGTTCGCCATCAGTTGATCAATGATCTTCCATTGGGACGTAACGTTGATGAAGCGATCCGTATGGTTGATGCGCTTCAGTTCAACGAAGAGAACGGAGAAGTTTGTCCTGCAAACTGGACAAAAGGCAAGAGCGGAATGAAAGCAACACACAACGGAGTTGCTGAATATCTCGCAGCTCACTAATTCAGTTCAATAAAATAGTAGAGGCGGAAGTGTTACACACTTCCGCTTTTTCATTTCATGCATTTGAGCCATAGATTCTTTTTACCTT
>Ga0172376_10004147_pt1 | contig 16656 bp, 31 predicted proteins | sample Lak35m_FD_121114 | JGI IMG/M metagenome (GOLD analysis project Ga0172376, IMG submission 121114) | Freshwater microbial communities from Kabuno Bay, South-Kivu, Congo - kab_092012_35m | ecosystem: Environmental > Aquatic > Freshwater > Lake | place: Democratic Republic of the Congo: South-Kivu... | reverse complement strand
TGGACCAACTTGAGACCGGTACGCTCAAAGCGAGCGATAATCTCACCAATGAGAGAGCGCTGAACACCGTCTGGCTTTATAACGACAAAGGTGCGCTCGTGCTTAGGGTGTGGGGTTGGCATAGATATGAAAAATGGCTTTGAGAGCCTTGTATGAGGGGACTATACCACAAAGACTGGTTGACTTCTACTTCTCTCCTTTAAGAATAATCCGCTCATTAAATGAGCCCCGCTCTTCCCGCTTCTTCGTCTTATGCTCACCTACGTCCTTATATTCATCAAGCCTCAAAAGCGCCTCGACAACTTCGAGCACATCAGCAAGCTCTTCAGGAGAGCCCTCTTCCATAAACTCACCGACCTCCTCGTGTAGTTTCTTGATTAGTTCCCTACGGAATTCCTCGTCATCCGCAATACGCTTCTCGTACGAAACGCCTTTAGTATCCAGCATCTGAGGAATCTTGTCCCTCACCAGTTTCTCGTATGAAGCCATGCCATTAGCGTACCATCTCACTCGGCCTTCTCGTCACCACCAATGCCTCCCCGTCTTCAACAATGATCGTGTGCTCAAAGTGAGCTGAACGAGATCCGTCCTTGGTGCGATACGTGTATCCATCAGACGCAATGGTGACGCCACCCTTCCCTTCGTTGGCGATAGGTTCAAGCGCAAGCACCATTCCTTTCTTCAATAGTGGTCCTGTGCCCGCATGCCCTGCGTTCGCAATCCACGGCTCCTCATGTACCGACGCACCCACGCCATGCCCTCCAAGAATCTTCACCACAGAAAAGGGAGAGCCCTTGAATGCTTGCTCGGTTGCGTATGAAATATCCCCCACCCTGCCTCCTGCAACCGCAGCAAATATCGCAGCTTCAAGTGCAGCCTGTGTCGTGTCCATAAGTTTCTGTGCCTTCGCATCCACCACCCCAACTCCCACCGTCACCGCACTGTCACTCACAAACCCTTCGTGAATGAGTCCAAGATCAAGTGAGACAATGTCTCCTTCTTTCAAGGTCTTTGGCACTTCATTGGGTATCCCATGCACCACCTCATCATTTACGGAAATACAGAGTGTTGCTGGATACGGGCGCATCGAGCGCTCTGGGGTGTACCCCTTGAATGCAGGAATGTCTCCGCCTTCGCGAATCAGCTTCTCTGCAAGATCATCGAGCTCTTTCGTGGTTATGCCCGGACGAACTGCCTTCGCAACGGTTTCAAGGATAACGCCAAGCCTGCGTCCTGATTCAATAACACCTGCTCGTTCTGTGTCGTTGGTGATCTGCATTAGAGTGAAAGCTTGGCTGCGATGTCTTTTGCAATGTCCTCAATAGTTCCGACCCCGTTGATATCGATCAGGGATCCATTTTGACGGAAGAAGTCGAGCGCTTCTCCGGTCTTCTTGTATTCATCAAATCGAATACGCACCTTCTCTTCCGTTGAGGAATCGGGACGATCATCGGTCTTAGCACGTTCAATCTGACGACGAAGCGCCTCCGTCTCATCTACGACAAGATTCACCACCTTGTATGGACGTCCGAGCCAGTCCATAGTTTCGTCCAGTGACTCTGCTTGCGTGCGTGTGCGCGGAAACCCATCAAACACGATACTCGTATCTGGTGAAAGTTTTAGCACCGCATCTTCAAAAAGATGTGTCGCAAACCAGTCTGGAAACAAAAGTCCCGACTCATATGCTTGACTCACTCGTTTTGAAAGGGCTCCCTCTCCTTCGCGAAGTGCGCGGAAACGGTCTCCTGTAGAAAAACGGACACCGTTGAGACGCTCTGCAAGTATCTTTCCCTGCGTTCCCTTCCCAGAGCCTGGAAGACCCATGAGCACAATAGTCTTGGTTGCGTGTTCCATATATACCGCTATGATGCGCAAATACTACATGAAATCACGCATTATCACCATTGCCGGTTCACTTGGTAGCGGAAAATCCTCAACCGCTAAACGCGTTGCTGCAGAGCTCGGGTATCGTCACTTTTCTTCCGGAGACCTCTTCCGCCAAATTGCTAAAGAGCGAGGTGTAACCGTAGAAAAGATAAATCAGAAGGCTGAACTTGAGCATGAAATCGATCTTGCGACTGACGAGCGCCTACGGAGCATGGCCAATGAAGAGGGTCTTGTTATCGACTCTCGTCTCGCATTTCATTGGATGCCCAATTCATTCAAGGTATTTCTTTCACTTCCTCCTGAAACAGCAGCCGAACGCATTTTCAATCATATCCAAAAGGAAGGCCGCGAAAGTCAAAACGGTGACTCCGTAGAAAGCGTGCTCCAGGCAACCCTTGCTCGCAGGGAAAGCGAAATCAAACGGTATGCGAATCTATACCAAATAGATGTTAATGACTTGTCTCCTTTTGATCTCGTTATTGATACAAAAACAAACAATCTCGACCAGGTCGTTGCGCTCGTGCTTGAAGAATTTAAGAAGCGATAGGGTTAACTAAAGGCGGAAACGGCTTCAGATGCGAGGCGCGGGGCTGAGGGCCCCGGAGGCGTATGTGGGTATACGACGACGGGGACCGCGGGGTCCCCGTAACAAAGCAGATGACGCAGGTTTTGCGGCTTTTAATACTCGCGAAGGGATGCCTGCGCATCCACTTTGCGTATGAGGTCGAGAAGTACGTTCACCGCAATGAGAAGCGCCGTGCCGCCCACGAGAATTGCCGTAATGCCCGTAAGACCTTCGATAATGAACGGAATAACCGCCAAAAGTCCAAGGAAGAGCGCGCCAGGAAGCGTAATGCGGTTCACCACATTTCCAATGTAGCGTTCGGTTTCAGGACCTGGACGTACTCCAGGAATAAATGCTCCGCCTTTCTGCAAATTGTCAGACACGCGTTTTGGCTCAAACGTAATTGAGGTGTAAAAGAATGTAAACATCACTACGAAGATAAAGTAGAGTCCGCCGTGCCAGAGTGGGTCTGAAGAAAATGCGGTGTACCACGCAAGCGCAGAATCAAGACCTGGGACGCCAACGGTTTGTAGGCCAGTCAGAATAACTTGAGGAAGCAGAAGGAGTGAGAGCGCAAACACAATTGGCATCACGCCTGCCTGAAGAATACGGATGGGAAGATAGGTCGCTGCACCCTGGCTCATTGCGGAACCACGCACCTGACGTGCATATGCAATTGGAATGGAGCGCTCTGCTTCAGATACGAGCACCACCGAAAAGATTGCTGCAATAGCAGCAACCAAAAACGCAATGTACATAGGTATTGCAGCAGTGGTTGCAGTGAAGAGGAGCTGGGAAATGCCACCTGGAACGCCTGCGATAATCCCGGCGAAGATAATAATCGAAACACCGTTTCCAATACCAAACTCTGAAATAAGTTCACCAATCCACATAAGGAAGATAGAGCCTGCGGCAACCACCAGCACATTCACCGCAAACGCAAATGAGTCGAGCGATGTTACCACTCCCTGACTTTCAAGAAGCGAAAGGAATGCAACTGCCTGCAAAATAGCGAGCGGAATAGTGAGCGTGCGGCTCCATGCAGTGAACTTTGTGCGTCCAGCCTCTCCTTCTTCTGAATACATTTGTTTCACTTTCGGGAAGAGTACGGTGGCAAGCTGCATGATAATAGATGCGGTAATGTACGGCCCCACACCAAGCATGACGATAGAAAGTGAAGAAAAGCCACCGCCAGAAAATACGGAAAGAAGTCCGAAAAATTGATTGTTCGCAAGAAACTGCGTGAGTGCGACGTCATTAACACCAGGAATAGGAATGGCCGCAAGCACACGAAACGCCACCAGGGCACCAAGCAGGAAGAGGATACGGGCGCGGAGCACCGGATCCCCGAAGATATTCTTTACCTTCAGGAGAGCTTGCTTCATGGTTATGCAACAACCGAACCGCCCGCTTTTTCAATTGCAGCTTTCGCAGAGGCTGACATAGGGATACCTGAAACCTGAAGTGGTTTTGAAAGTTCTCCGGAACCTAGGATTTTTGCGCGCTGAATACGACCAGAGACCGTGCGAAGAATACCGGCCTTAAGAAGGGTGTCAGCATTTACTGACTCTCCCCCATTAAATGCAGCTTCAAGGGTGGAAAGATTTACGGCAACAAAACGAACCCGGTCGGTGCGCACCGTACGCGCGCGATTTTTACCATGTCCGCGAAGCTTTGGAAGCTTCTTGATAAGGTCACGCATTTCTGGGCGCATACGGTGACCTGAGCGCGCCTTCTGACCCTTAGTTCCACGACCAGATGTTTTCCCACGCTTACCACCACGTCCCACACGTGTGGACGTCATGCGCTTTGTCTTTGCTTTAAGGGTATTAGTTTGCATATACAGATAGATTAGCCGCGAAGCTCCTTAAGCGCCATAACCGTTGCGCGTGCAATCGATAGCTTGTTCTTGGTGCGGGAAAGAATCTTTGAAACCACATCCGTAACACCCGCATGTTCAAGCACGACGCGCATTGCAGAACCTGCCACGAGCCCGCGTCCTGGAGAAGGGACGATCGTAACAATTGAAGGGCCCAAAATAGCACTTACCTCATGACGAATGGAATTAGTCTTGGTGCGAGGAACGGTGATAAGGTGGCGCTTTGCATCGCGGACCGCCTTATCAATAGCGAGTGCGGTGTCTGCTCCCTTTCCAATTCCTACACCCACACGACCTTTTTTATCGCCAATAACAACGGTCACACTAAAAGAGAAGCGACGACCACCAGCCATCACACGAGCCACGCGGCGCACGTCAATCGTTGCCTGCTCAAACTCTGCGCGTTCACGAGGCGCGCGTTCACGAGGACTGCGTCCTCCACGACTGTTTCCACCACGACCACGGCCGCGACCTGTGCGTGCGCCCTCTGCCGGCGCTTCTGCTACCGGAACTTCAGTCACGTTTTCTTGCATGGTATTCGTGTCAGTCATAAATGGTTAAAATTTGAGCCCGCTTTCGCGTGCAGCATCTGCAAGCGTCTTTACCATTGCAGCATATGCGTACCCTCCACGATCAAAAACCACCGTCTCTACTCCTGCTTTCTTAGCACGTTCACCAATCGCCTTCCCGACGAGAGCCGCCTGTGCAGACAAAGAGCCAGGAAATTCACGACCATGTGCCTGCGCAAGTGTCATGCCCTTCGTGTCATCAATAAGCTGTACGGAGACGAAGCGATTTGAACGAAACACCGCAAGGCGAGGTCGCTCTGAAGTTCCTGAAATTTTTGCACGAACGCGCGCATGACGGCGAGCACGTGAGAGTTCTTTGGTTGAAGTTTTTGCCATAAAATATTAGACGGCTTTCTTGCCCTGCTTACGAAGAATAACTTCGTCTTCGTATTTAATTCCCTTTCCGAGATACGGCTCTGGGGGCTTCACGCCGCGTACCTTTGCGGCAAACTGTCCCACCTTCTGCTTGTCTGCACCCTCAACAGTAATGACGTTCTTGTTGACTGTTGCCGTAATACCTTCTGGCACAGGAAGCGAAACAGGGTGAGAGAAGCCTACAACAAAATGCAGATCCTTCCCTTTCAATTCAACCTTGTACCCCACGCCATTGAGGACGAGTGTCTTTTTGAACGGAGTCTCAACGCCCTGGATCATACCCTTAAGATGCGAAGCGAAAGTGCCAGTAAGTGCCTTTGCAAGACGGGTGTTGTTCTTTGGGGTGATAACCACTCCTTCTGGAGTAACGTCCATACTGACAAATGAGTGCACATTCTTTGAGAGCGTTTCCTTCGCCCCCTTTACAGTCAAGATGCCATCTGACACCGTCACGGTGACTTTAGAAGGAATGACCACTGGTTTTTTAGCGAGACGTGACATACGAGTATTACCAAATTTCGAAGAGGGTTTCGCCTCCCACGCGGTTTTGACGCGCTTCTTTATCAGAAAGCACGCCCTTTGGAGTGGAGAGCACCATGGCACCAATACCATTTTTCACACCGTGTGCTTCACGGGTGGAAACGTACAAACGGCGACCAGGCTTTGAGACGCGCTTCACATCGTGAATTTTATGATTACCACGATCATCGTACGCGAGCATCACATCGAGCATGCGCTTACCGTTTCCTGAAGTCGCAACATCAGAAACGTATCCAAGCTGCTTGAGCTTCTTTGCAATAGCTTCAAGGTGCGCAGAGTATGGGAGCGAAACAACCGCAGAGCCAATTGCTCCAGCGTTTTTGAGGCGAATGATGAAATCTCCGACGCGGTCAGTTACCATGATGCTTTCTTTACTCCTGGAATCTTCCCTTCCCGGGCAAGCTCCCTAAATTCAATACGAGAAAGTCCAAACGCGCGCATGTATCCGCGTGAGCGACCGGTAATCGCGCAACGGTTCTTGATGCGTACAGGAGAAGAGCTTTTTGGAAGTTTTTGAAGACCTTCAAAGTCACCTGCAGCTTTAAGCGCCGCGCGCTTGGCGGCGTATTTTTTGACGAGGCGCTGCTTCTTTGCGAGGCGAGCGAGTTGTGAGGTTTTAGCCATTGTTTTAGAAACACCGTCGCTCGCTCGGGAACTAGGTGCGAAAGGTTTCCCTTAGACCTCCTAGTTATCCTCACTCGCTGGACGGTTTTCGTTAAAAAACCGCCTCTGAGGGCGTACGGCTAAATTACCAGGTCGAAGACTAGGTGTCAAATAACGGGCGACTTTCCAGTTTGCGCGTGCGATAAAAGAAAAACCGCCCTTTCGGGCGGCTTCTCGTCTACTTCTTGAACGGAATCCCGAGGTAGGTGAAGAATGCTTTTGCTTCTTCTTTGCTCTTTGCGGTCGTTACGATGGTGACTGCAAGACCAAACACATCCTTCAAATCTTCATCAGAAGTCTCCGGGAAAATGGTGTTTTCTTTGATGCCGATGGTCATGTTTCCCATGTCATCAATCGCAGTTTCTGAAATACCGCGGAAGTCGCGTGTACGAGGAAGCGCAATGTGAATGAGCTTATCAAGGAAAGAATACATGCGCTCACCGCGAAGTGTCGCTGCAAAGCCAATAAGGTCTCCTTCTCGGCTTTTAAACTGTGCGATGGACTGCTTTGCCTGTCGTGCAGAAGGCTTCTGACCAAGAATGGTTGTGAGACGCTCTTCCACCAGCTTATTGCGATTCTTATCTTTTGCCTTTCCAGTTCCTGAAGACACCACCACTTTCACGAGGCGTGGCGTGCGCATGATATTAGTATACCCCTGAGTCTCCTTCAGAGCCTTAAACGCATTCTTTTGTTTTTCTTTCGTAAGCATCATATGAAATTAGGTTATGCGTCCTTGTTCTCCTCACTTTTTTCTTCCGCCTTCACTTCCTTCGCCTTCACCGTCTTCTCTTTCTTTTTTGAAGAAATCACTGCCACGTTTGAAGCGTCGAGAGGCATAGGGCGCTCCACAATGCGACCTGACTGGCCGCGCGCAGAGGAGCGAAGCGAACGCTTTGCGATATTCAAACCGTCGATAACTACCTTGCGGGTTTTAGGCATAACAAGGGTTACTTCTCCTTGCTTTCCTTTCTCTTTTCCGGAAAGAATTTTCACCGTATCGCCCTTTTTCACTTTCATTTTGATAGGGCGAGTGGCTCCATGGGCACGATTCTTCTTCCCGCGTACTTTGCGTGCCTTTGGTCGATTAAATCGGATGTCGTTTTTGTGTCGCATGGAAGTATTCGTTACACGATTTCTGGTGCAAGAGAAGCGATGTTAGACCACCCCTTCTCGGTCAGTTCACGAGCCACCGGACCAAACACGCGATTACCTTTTGGACCAATCTCCTTACCCTGCTTTTCAACAATGACGACTGCGTTGTCATCAAAAGAAATGTATGAGCCGTTCTTACGGCGAGATTTATTCTTAAGGCGCACCACGACAGCACGTACTACGTCCTTTTTCTTAACTGGCTTGCGTGGTTCTGCGGTTTGAATGGAAATAACTACCGTGTCACCAAGTCCTGCATAACGGCGCTTGGACCCCCCGAGCACTTTGAACACACGGCCAATTTTTGCGCCGGAGTTATCTGCAACAGTAACGATTGAGCGGTCGTGAATCATAAAAATTATGCAAGCGTAAAGCGCTTAAGCTTTGAAATGGGGCGGCACGCGACAATCGTAACAACCTCACCCACTTCAAGGGTGTGCTCGGGAGCATGCACGAGATACTTTTTGGTACGAGTCTGGAACTTCTTGTATTTTGGATGCTTCACGTAGCGAGAAACTGCCACGGTAATCGTGTCTTTCATCGCCGTCTTTACGACGGTCCCCTTCATGGTCTGTGGCTTTGGTGTAGTAGTAGTCATAGATTAAATTATGCCTTCTTTTTCGCTGTCATTGCGGTTAGTACGCGAGCAATTTCTTTGCGTACTTTTGCACGAGCATGCGCGTCTTTAGTCCGTGCACCTGCAGCGGTAAAGCGGAGCTTGCGGAGCTCTTCGCGTTTTTCGGCAAGCTCTTTCACGAGCTCTCCCTGTTCCTTCTTCATGTAATCGGTTTTCTTTGCCATACAAAATTATGAGCGTGTGATGACGGTGGTCTTCATTGGAAGTTTCCCTCCGGCAAGACGCATTGCTTCGCGAGCTGCTTTATCTTCCACACCATCAAGCTCAAAAAGCACCCGGCCTGGACGCACTTCAAATACAAAGTACTTCGGATCTCCTTTTCCGGAACCCATGCCTACTTCTGCTGGTTTTTGAGTTATTGGACGGTCTGGAAATACGCGAATCCAGAGCTTCCCGCCCTTTCCGGTTACACGAGTAAGCACCTTACGCGCAGCTTCAATTTGATTTGACGTGAGGCGTCCTGCGGTGGTTGCACGAAGACCATGCGAACCAAAGGATACATTCGTTCCGCGAGTGTCTGGACGCGCAAGCTTCTCCGGACTCTTGCGTCCAGTCTGCCACTTGCGGTGTTTTACTTTTTTAGGGAAAAGCATAAAGGTTTAGGAAGCGCGTGAAGCTTTCGGTGCCTGTGCGTTTTCACGAGCAGCTTTTACATCTTTTTCATAGGTCTCTCCGAGGTAGACCCATACTTTAATGCCGATTTGGCCGTACGGAAGATGTGCTTCGAAGTGTGCGTAATCGATGTTTGCACGGAAGGTCTGAAGCGGGATGCGCCCCTTCTTTATCTGTTCGATGCGAGACATGTCAGCGCCTCCGAGACGTCCTGAAATAACAACGCGACACCCAAGCACTTCACGCACTGCCATCACTTTCTCCACCGTACCCTTGAGTACACGGCGGAATGGAAGGCGTTTTTCAAGTCCTTCTGCCACCATTTGCGCGACAATCATGGCATTCGTTTCTGGCTGGCGAATTTCAACGATATCCAATTTCACGGTGCGCGCATGCTTTGGAGCCGCTTTGCGGATAACGTCTGACATTTCCTTGCGAAGCTTAGTGGCGTTTTCTCCCGAGCGACCAATGACAAGACCTGGACGCGCAGTATGAATGACGATGCGTACCTCGCTTTGTGAACGCTCAATTTCAACTCCGGCAACATGCATGCCGCGAAGCTTTTTGTCCACAAACTGGCGAATGCGCTCATCCACCAGAATGTTTTCGCGGAAATTCTTCTTGTCACCAGCAAACCAGCGACTCTTCCAGTCGCGGATGATGCCGAGGCGGTGTGCGTATGGATGTACCGTGTGTGTCATAAAAAGTTAGGCAGGCGTTTTTTCAGGCGCAGATAATTCCACATGTACCTGAGATTTACGGCGGCGAATAGGGGTAGCACGGCCCATGGCGCGAGGCATGTATTTAACCAACATTCCAGCGGAATCTACCGTGATGTTCTTCACGGTAAGGGTGTTCACGTCTTCGCCTTTGAGTTTTGCATTTGCTGCAGCCGACTGAATGAGTTTCAAAATAGGTGCGGCTGCGCGCTTTGGAAGGAATGAAAGCGCAGCAATAGCTTGAGGAACCGTCTTCCCTTTCACAAGTTCAGTCACAAGGCGGACCTTGCGCGGAGGCTGGTTATGACTTTTCAGGGAAGCTTTCATACTTATTTCTTAGCCGCAGGCTCCTTTGCAGCCTTTGCAGCAGCAATTTCAGAGTCCTTTGCCTTCTGTTCGAGCTCCTTCTGCATCTTACCGCCGTGACGAGTAAACTTCTTTGTAGGAGAAAATTCACCAAGGCGGTGCCCCACCATGTCTTCAGTGATAAGGACAGGCACATGCACTTTGCCGTTATGAACACCAAAGGTAAAGCCTACGAATTCTGGAGCGATTTGCGAATTGCGTGCCCACGTAGCAATAACCCCTGCAGAAGCGGGTTTTGCGTTTGCGACCTTTTTCATCAACTTTACGTCAACGTAAGGGCCTTTTTTGAGTGAGCGGGACATAGCAATTAAAAACCCGCGGCAAAACGCGAGATAGGGCCAATGTACAGCACGGGAAACAGCCTGTCAAACAAAGCAGTACTAGCGAACCTGCCCAGTGAGGTATTATGTTTAAATATGGCTTTGAGACCTCTCATTCTTCTCCTTGTAGCCCTAATTATTGCTGGCGCTGGTGCCTTCTTCGTCATGCGCCCTGCGCCCACAGAAATACCCTCTCTTTCCTCAAGCGCAACCACCACCCCGTCAGCAATCCTGGAAGATTCTGGTCAATACTATGAAATTACTGCCTCATACCCTGAAGATATTGCGCTTGCCCCAGATGCCACCGCCGTAGCAAAAGCATCTGCAGAAGCGATGATTGATGCGTGGGTGAAAGAAACCGTTGCAACTTTCAAAAGTAATGCGAGCTTGGACACCCTGACCGAAGAAGATATTCGTGTACAGGGTCTGGATCAGGGACGTACATACACGCTTGGCATGGAGTATGAAACATATACCGGTCCTGCCACCGTTTCGTATCTTTTTGAACTATACGAAGACACCCTGGGTGCACATCCAAATGCGTACTACCGTTCATTTACGTTTGACTCATCTTCTGGGCGTGAACTCCGGATTGCGGATCTGTTTGAAGGAACAACATATCTCCAAACACTCTCTCGCATAAGCCGTGAGAAACTCATTCCTCACATAGCAAAGATGACTGACACAACAGAGGAGGAGTTGGACACGGAATATATTGAAAGTGGGACCACGCCTGACCCGAATAACTTCCAGGTGTTTTACCTAACCGCCTCTGACCTTACCATCGTCTTCCCTCCGTACCAGGTGGGCCCGTGGGTGCTTGGCACCCAGACCGTTGCCATTCCTCGCTCCGAACTCTCTGCAGAACTTAAACCCCCGTATCGTTAGTTAGTGTAGTCACAATTGCGTCGTAATAACCTCGTTCAATTCGAGGGCCATTCTCAAGAAGTTGTTGCACATCGTCTTTGGTGACCCATCTGTAGCCAACATGTTCTTTGCTTAATTCTATTTTAAAAGGAGCCGCATCTACGCGGTAGAAAACGAGCACGAGTCCTCGATTGTCTGCGATGTTTTTACTAAGTCTGTAGGCATCAACTACGCCTTCGATTCTAAATTGTTTTAGACTCGGTAGCTCCTCGGCAAGTTCTCGCGCAAGTGTCTCCAAAAGAGTTTCATTATCGTCAATCCTTCCACCAGGAATATCCCAATAGGCAGATTCTCCCTCCCCTTTCTGAAGCACAAGACATCTGTCTCCAACCTTCACAATTCCCTTAACACCGACGTGGCAATCTTTGATCATGTGTCTACAAATAGTGCTAATCAATACGATCTCCGAAATAGCGCTTACGATCTTTGTCTACCAGAGCCATTATATTTTCTGCAAGCGCAAGCACTTCCGGCGAGAGAGCGGTGCTTTTGCGTTTATTTTCAAGTATTTGAGTATAGGAGACCTCTGCTTCTTTCCATGTACGACCGTCTTGTAAATAAATAGCAATAAGAGGCATGACTTTATCCAACGCACGCACAAAAACAGCCTCATCATCTCCCTGATTTTCATACACTTCAATTGCATCGTGCATTGAAGATGCGGTCGGGAATGTCTCACGGAGCTTTACGCGCGCCTCGAGCTCCCGCTCTTTCTTAGAAGAAAGCGCCTTTTCATCTTTGCTGAAAATATACGTATCCCCGGCATACACTTCCGGCACATCATGGGCAAGTGCGTAACGAATTGCTTTGTCTTTATTCAAAGGGAGCTCAAATGTATCAATGGCATACCACACTGCCATGGCAAGTAGATAAGAATGCTCTAAATCATTTTCATACCTATCTTCTCCTGGTACATGCACGACTCTTTTAACTGCCTGGAGGTCGTGGAGCATTTTCACGAACGTAAGTACTTTTTCTGTATCAAGCTTGTTCATTTTTTTCTTGGTTCATGTGTGCAATGGCTCTTCGCACGATGTCTCCATGGTTTGCGTTCATGCTATCCAAAAATTCATCCGTCACTTCATCCCAGCGCGCATCTGATGCTCCCTCGTCTCCCACCCAGTGGGTGTCCATTCCGGGAATTCCGGTTACATCAATATGAACTGCAGCAGTTTCAATCCAGCGTGCGCCAGGCGAGCCAGGCGCGCCTTCGCTACGCTCGTCAGGAACTATTCCTTCGTAGACGATTGTTGCGGGAAGATGCTCAATCCCAGTGAGACCCGCTTCTTCTCCAAGTTCTCGTAGTGCAGCGTCCTTCGGGTCTTCAAAGACCACCTGCCCTTTTTCATCCGTACCAATTGGGTCACGAAATCCTCCAGGAAGCGCACGCTTTCCGTTTCTGCGTAGAATGGTTCTTACTTCTATATTCCCCGCCGGGTTCGTGCGGGTAATGACTGGATCCGCAGTGTAATTAGCACCCTCACGACGAAGACCGTGCTTGCCTTGGCTTCGGCTACTTAGCGTTTCATTGTCGTCATTCATGCGGATGAGTATAGCAACGAAACACCCGCTTTTCTGGCGGGTATTTCGTGTGCGGTTTTTATCCGCGGTTTTTCTTCCCAACTTTTCGACGCGTAACAATGAAAGAGTTTGAGTACTTCTTCGGCGTACGAGTCTTCTGACCCTTGCCGGTAGGCTTGCCCCACATGCTCTTCGCACGGCGCAGTCCGCGACCCTGGCGTCCTTCACCGCCGCCGTGTGGGTGATCCACAGGGTTCATGGCCGTACCACGAACGGTAGGGCGAATGCCGTGCCAGCGAGAGCGTCCTGCTTTACCAAACTTCACGAGACGTGAGTTTTCATTCCCTACGGCGCCAATTGAGGCGTAGCAGGTGTCTATGACCTTGCGAATTTCGGTTGAAGGAAGTTTTAGCTGAGCGTACCCGCCGTCATGTGCGACCACTTCTGCAAAGGTACCTGCCGAGCGCACCATGCGCGCACCACCCCCGGTCTTAATTTCAATGTTGTACACAAACGTGCCAGTTGGAATTTTTGCAAGCGGAAGACGGTTTCCTACTTTGATCGGTGCGGTCTCACCCACCATGAAGGTATCTCCTACCTTAAGTCCGTTTGGTGCGAGCACGTAACGACGCGCACCATCAGCATATACTGCACGCGCAATAAAACCGGTTCGATATGGATCATATTCAACCGTTTCTACTTTTGCAGGGATGTTTTTCTTGTCGTACGCAAAATCAACATCGCGCAGACGCTTCTTATGACCTCCTCCTTGGTGACGAGTGGTAATGCGGCCAAAGGCATTGCGTCCTGACTGCGACTTCTTGGTGCGCAGAAGAGACTTCATAGGGCGGTCGCCCGAGAGAAGCTCCTTGTAGGGGAGCGTCGTCATGTTGCGACGGCTTTTGGTGTACGGTTTGTAGCTTTTCATACGAGTAATAATTACCTTATGCAAACGTTATAGTTTCACCCTTTTTCAAGTACACGTATGCTTTACGGCGTGCAGAGCGTGTGCCCATCCCGCGCTTCGCACGAAGCGCTTTGCGCTTACCTGGAGTGTTAACGATATGTACCTTGCGAGGAACCACCTTATAAATTTTCTCGATCGCGGAAGCGATATGGGTCTTTGTTGCCGTTGCAGGAACCTTAAACACATATACACCCTTTTCAGTACCGATGAGCGCTTTTTCTGAAAGCCATGGTGCCAAAAGAACTCCTTCGAGGCGTCCTGAAGCATCTTTCACTTCACCCGCCTTGCGGACAGATGCTTCTTTTTTCACTGACTTTTTATTTCCAAAGAGAGCCATACGATTAGTTCTTAGTTACACGACCCATAAGTGTGGCAAATGCTTCGGAAGGCTTCTCAATAATGAGATACTTCTTCGTTGCCATATCAACCACGTTCAAATTGCGCACTTCTTCCGTCATCACGCTCCCGATATTCCGCAGTGAAAGTTCAGCGTTTACATCTTTAGTTGCAAGCGCGATAAGTGCGGCGTTCTTTGTTTTTGTAGCGAGCGTCTCTGCCTTTGCGCCCTTTGCAATAGCGGTAAGAGCCTTTACTGCGTCTGCGGTCTTTGGTGCATCAAATGAGAATGAGTCAACAAAGATAACTTCACCATCTTTGAGCTTCTTTGAGAGAAGAGATGCGAGAGCTCTCGTTCGCATTTTGCGGTTAATTTTGACTGCGTAATTGCGCTCCGTGCGAGGACCATGTGCAATACCGCCACCCACCCAGATAGGAGAGCGTGTTGAGCCGTGGCGCGCGCGCCCGGTTCCCTTTTGCTTCCACGGCTTCTTTCCTCCACCTGACACTTCACCACGATTTTTAGTGTGTGCAGAGTTTTCGCGTGCGTTTGCCTGCATGGAAACCACGACCTGGTGTACCAAGTCTGCATTCCACTTTGCCGCAAAGAGTTCTGCGGGAAGCGCGATAGTGCCCGCCTCTTTTCCAGTCATGGTGTACATGAGCGCTTCTCCTGCGTGTACCGCAGACTGTTTTGGTGCGCGTGGTGCCGTCTTTTTTGCGGCTGCCTTTGCGGTTGGTGCTTTTTTAGTAGTTGCCATACGTGTGTAGGTTATGCGGCGATAACTTCAACCAGTGAACCGCGGGGACCGGGAACCGCGCCTGAAATAATGATTTCCCCGGCTGCAGCATTCACATGAAGCACTTTCAAATTCGTGACCGTAATGCGGTCCCCGCCCATGCGTCCTGCCATGCGCATACCAGGAGCCACACGACCTCCGGCACGTCCTGGACCTCCTCCTGAAGAACCGCGCTCGCGTTCCGAGTGCTTCTGACCGTGTGAACGGCGCCCGCCCTTAAAGCCGTAGCGCTTTACGACACCCTGGAAACCCTTTCCTTTTGAGGTACCTACCACGCGCACAGAGTCTCCCGCAGCAAAAGCATCAAGGGTAAACTCCGTCCCGACAGTTGCTGTACCGACATCTCCGCGATGTTCCTTAAGTATTATAAATGCTTTTCCTGCACGCTGCGCCTTTACCACGCGCTCTGGTTTCTGTGCATCAAAGCCCACCTGCACGGCGGTATATCCGTCTTTTTCAAGGGTTTTTACCTGGGTAACAACCGCAGGACCTGCCTTAAGAATAGTTCCCGCATGCACATTTCCCTCTTCATCGAAGATTTGGGTCATGCGCTCTTTGCGGGCAAGAATGAATTTCATGTAGAAAATTAGAAACCGCGCACAATGGCGCGGCTCTTTTAAAGAGTTCCGGGCCATTGGTTCGGGAATTACCCGTACGTAGCGATTTAGGTGGACTATACAGGAGCCTGAAAATTATGCAAATAGAAAAGAGGTCGGCGCTTGGCGCCGACCTCCTCGAAAGTCAGAAGTCTTAGGGTTTTGGAAAAACACGTTCAAAGAGCGCCATCCTACGCTCATGCCCAGCCAACCGCTCTGAAGCCTGCTGTAAACGGTCTTTCGCATGGATATCATTCCGGTTTTTTGCAAATCGCGTCCAGGACGCGTCTCTGCTTGCTTTCAGTTCATCCTGCTTGGTTTGGAGATAGAAGGCTATCTTCATACGAAGCCCAACGAACGAGAGGTGCAATTGCTCAAGAACACTCATCGTAAATCTCCCGTGTTTGAGTGCTTCTTTTTTTGTTATACGCCTGTTGTAAAAAATGCGCAATACTTTTGGTGTTCGTATGTTACAAAAGTGGCCCACGGAAAAATCCGCGGGCCACACAAAACACTTCTACGAATTACAGCAGAAGCACTTCTTTAAGGAATTTCTTTTTGTGAAACTCCGGCGCAAGCCCGAGGAGAAGCGTGAGCGCAGCTACCTTATCAAGGTCGCCAAACCTACGTGCAACCGCAATACAAATAGCAACGCCGGTATCAAGAGGAAGTCCGCTCACTTCATATTGCCAAATACTCCCGTTCACCAAAGCGGTTTCCCGTTTGCGCCTGCGATTTCCGAGCTCTCCGAGCGTGCCTTCAATAATATAGACGTTGCTTGTTGGGTGACGCACGGAAAACATGGGCTGCCCCATACTCACCAGCATGCGAGCACCCAAATCGCGCCCAATCCTCTCATACGCGGCGCGCGCTTCGTTCAGAAATGCCTCTTTACTGCCAACGATGTCGGCCATGACGAGTATCCTTTCCTGCTTCGTCTAAGGGCACATTTACATAAAACCCATAAAACACAAACCGCCCCCATTTCTGGAGGCGGTTGAGCGAACGGGGAAAGGACTATGTCGGAATTTTGTTCCGTTTGCGGGGCCACGAAAGCCACACAATTCCGAACACTGGCGTTGCAAAAGCTACTACCAGAATGCCGATTTGCAGTGGATGAAGTTCACCCATCGTTTTATCCTCCAAGAACCAAAAGCATGACAATCCAAGTGCCACCCGCTATCCAAAGTACCATACAAACCAGTACACAGAACCTCAGCACTTCCTG
>Ga0172376_10004143_pt1 | contig 16660 bp, 12 predicted proteins | sample Lak35m_FD_121114 | JGI IMG/M metagenome (GOLD analysis project Ga0172376, IMG submission 121114) | Freshwater microbial communities from Kabuno Bay, South-Kivu, Congo - kab_092012_35m | ecosystem: Environmental > Aquatic > Freshwater > Lake | place: Democratic Republic of the Congo: South-Kivu... | reverse complement strand
CAAGCACGTGAAACTGTTGATATATCGAGACCGATTTTGTCTGCGATATCTTTCAGAATCATCGGCTTTAAAACAGTCTCATCTCCTTCGAGAAAATAGTCGTATTGATATTCCAGAATACACTGCATCGTAAGCAACAGTGTTTGCTGACGCTGTTTCAACGCATCAATAAACCACTTCGCTGAATCAATTTTCTGTTTGATGAAAGTAACGGCTTCTTTGCTGTTCTTGTCTTTGCTGCGTGCATATTGCTGCAACATCTGACCGTACATTCCGCTTACGCGTAGCTCCGGCATGTTGCGTTCGTTCAGCGCGAGTTCCAGCTTACCGTCGACGTTGTAAATGATAAAATCAGGAACAACATCTTGCGCTGCGCGTGACGCGTCGCCTGCGGCATTACCAGGACGAGGATTCAGATGAACAATTTCATTGATGATCTGCTTCAGCGATTCTTCTTCAACTCCAAGTCGTTTTGCGATTTTATCGTAATGCTTCTTGGAAAATTCTTCCATGTGTTCGCGGATCACGCGCATGGCAAGAATCGTCTCAGCAGTCTTGTATTGTTTGCGTTGCAATTGAAGCAACAAACATTCCTGTAAGTCGCGCGCACCAACGCCGGCCGGATCAAACGTCTGAATAATTGCAAGCATCTCCTGCAATTCTTCTTCCGTGGTTGAGATGTTTAATGAAAACGCGATGTCATCAATTATCGCCGCTAATTCGCGACGCATGTAACCATCTTCGTCAATATTGCCAATGAGATAAGCTCCGACCTGATAATGATGATCATCAAGAGGCTGAAGACCTAATTGCGAAAGCAACTGTTCCTGAAAGCCGGGGCCTTGTGAAAGCGGAACTTCTTTGCGCTCATCATCTGGACCGGAATTGTTTGTTTGCTCTTTGTAAGAATACGCTTCATCTTCATCCAGATAATCATCGATGTCGTAAGTATCTTCCTTCGAAGATTTATCATCGTCGTCATCTGATGTTACATTGTCGTCGGAATCATTATCGGTTTCTTCATCAAAAAGTCCGTCATCATCTTCGGCGATGTCTTCTTTTTCTTCTTCGTCGGATTCCGAACCTTCTTCAAGCGCAGGATTAATCTCCAATTCCTCCTTGATGCGCTGTTCGAGCGCAACAGTAGGGAGCTGCAGCATCTTCATCAGCTGGATTTGCTGAGGAGAGAGCTTTTGGAGGAGTTTCTGCTGAAAACTTTGCTTGAGCATAACAATATAACTCCCCCAAATTAATCAAATTGTGTGGAAAGCAGAAATTTGGAATGATTTTTGATTAACCTTGAAGGTGTACAAGCAAAAAGCCCCCCGAATTATCGGAGGGCTTTTTTATTACTTCTTCAGGTTCGCCATCAGATATTCTCTGTTCAGGCGGGCGATATTGTCGAGAGAAATTTCTTTCGGACATTCCGCTTCACAGCTTCCGGTGTTGGTACAATTTCCGAAACCTGCGGCGTCCATTTCTTTAACCATGTTCAAGGCACGATCAACGCGCTCCACTTGTCCTTGCGGAAGCAGCGCAAACTGAGAAACTTTAGCCGAAACGAAAAGCATTGCCGATGAGTTCTTACATGCAGCCACGCAAGCACCGCAACCGATACAAGCTGCAGCAGCAAACGATGCGTCTGCATCATCTTTCGGAACAGGAATACAGTTCGCATCCTGTGTATTACCTGTATTTACAGAAACGAATCCGCCGGCAGACTGAATTTTATCGAACGCAGTACGATCAACAACGAGATCTCTGATTACAGGGAATGCTTTCGCACGCCATGGTTCTACAGTGATTGTATCGCCGTCTTTAAACGCTCGCATGTGTAACTGACAGGTTGTAGTTCCGCTCCAAGGACCGTGCGCACGACCGTTGATATGCATTGAACACATTCCGCAGATTCCTTCGCGGCAATCGTGGTCAAATGCAATCGGTTCTTCACCTTTTGCGATCAGGCGCTCGTTGAGAACATCGAACATTTCCAGAAACGACATTTCTTCAGAAATATCATTTACCTGATACGTTGCGAATGATCCTTTGTCGCTCGCGTTTTTTTGTCTCCAGACTTTCAGAGTAAGATTCATAACTATTGTTCTTGGTGCTGTTCGTTTCACAATGAAATTACCACGGCGACACGGAGAGCACGACGTTTAAATTATTTATAGGAACGAGCAGAAACTTTAATGCGTTCGTATTTCAAGTCCTCTTTGTGAAGTTCAAACTGAACACCCGGTTTGAATTCCCAACATGCCGCATACATGTAGTTTGCATCGTCACGTTGTGCTTCACCTTCTTCGGTCTGGAATTCTTCACGGAAATGTCCTCCGCATGATTCATTACGATTCAATGCATCGATGCACATCAATTCGCCCAACTCAAGGAAGTCAGCTACACGACATGCTTTTTCCAATTCAGGATTCAGTTCGTTTTTACTTCCGAGAACGCGAACATCTTTCCAGAATTCTTCGCGAAGTGCACGGATTTCAGAAATCGCTTCTTTCAATCCTTTTTCGTTACGCGCCATTCCACATTGATCCCACATAATTTTTCCGAGCCGTTTGTGGAAATGGTCTACCGACTTGGAGCCTCTGATGTTTATGAGACGATCAAGTGTTTCCTGAACATTTTTCTCTGCTTCAACGAATGATTCGTGATCTGTAGGAAGTGCTTTATCGCGGATTTGTCCGCTTAGGTAAGCACCGATTGTATACGGAATTACAAAGTATCCATCAGCAAGTCCTTGCATTAAAGCAGAAGCTCCGAGACGGTTCGCTCCGTGATCAGAGAAGTTTGCTTCACCGAGTGCATACAATCCCGGAACGGTTGTCATCAGGTTGTAATCAACCCACAGTCCGCCCATGGTGTAGTGAACTGCAGGGTAAATACGCATCGGAGTTTCATAAGGATTTTCTCCGGTGATCTTCGCATACATTTCGAAGAGATTCCCGTATTTTTCTTTCACAACCTCTTTACCAAGTTGCGTAATGCGTTCTTTGGTTGCGCCGGATTCACCAAGTTTGTTAGCTTGTTGTTTCCCGTAGCGCTCTATAGCAGAAGCGTAATCGAGATACACTGCCATTTTAGAGGCTCCAACGCCATGACCGGCATCGCAACGCTCTTTTGCTGCACGTGATGCAACGTCACGCGGTACGAGGTTCCCGAATGCAGGATAACGACGCTCGAGATAATAATCGCGTTCGTCTTCCGGAATATCACTTGGTTTACGTGAATCGTCTTTCTGTTTCGGAACCCAGATGCGTCCGTCGTTACGGAGTGATTCCGACATCAAAGTCAGTTTCGACTGGTGATCGCCGCTAACGGGAATACAAGTCGGGTGAATTTGCGTGAAGCATGGGTTGCCGAAGAAAGCGCCTTTCTTGTGTGCCTTCCAGGCAGCCGTAACGTTTGAGCCCATTGCATTTGTAGAAAGGAAGAAAACGTTTCCGTATCCGCCTGTGCAAAGCAATACTGCGTGACCGGAATGACGCTCGAGTTTTCCGGTAACAAGATCGCGGGCGATAATTCCTTTTGCTTTGCCGTCAACAACAACTACATCCAGCATTTCGTGACGCGCATAAATCTGTACGTTTCCGAGTCCAACCTGACGCTGCAATGCCGAATACGCACCAAGCAACAACTGTTGCCCGGTTTGTCCTGCTGCGTAGAATGTACGCTGAACCTGAGTTCCTCCGAATGAACGGTTGCTGAGCAAACCGCCGTATTCGCGAGCGAAAGGAACGCCTTGCGCAACACATTGGTCAATGATTGCCGCACTGACTTCAGCAAGACGGTAAACGTTGCCTTCACGTGCGCGGTAATCTCCGCCTTTGATTGTATCGTAGAAGAGGCGATACGTAGAGTCGCCATCATTCTGATAGTTTTTAGCAGCGTTGATACCACCTTGCGCTGCGATGGAGTGTGCACGACGCGCACTGTCCTGGAAGCAGAATACTTTCACTTTGTATCCCATTTCTGCAAGACTTGCAGCAGCGGAAGAACCGGCAAGTCCGGAACCAACCACGATGATTTCGAGGCTGCGTTTGTTTGCAGGGTTTACCAGAGGAACTGAAGCCTTGTACGAAGACCATTTGGTTTCGAGAGGACCTTCAGGAATTTTTGAATCGAGCTTGCTCATACTATGTTGAGATTCGGTAGTTCGTATTGAGAAAATTACATGTTCCAGTGAAGGAGATCTTTGCCCATCACTTTAGCAACGTAGAATATGATCGGGAATGAAGCAAAGCCAACACCCATCAGAATTGCGAAGCCGTTGCTTGCCATCTTCCAGATCGGCGTGTATTTTTTATTGTTCAAACCGAGTGTTTGAAATCCTGAAGCAAAACCATGGCTGATGTGATAGGCCATAATGATCACGGCAACAAGATAAAGTCCTGCGTAAGCCGGATTACCAAGTGCTTCAGCACATTTTTCTGCAACGGTCATTTGCCCGTCGTGTCCGACTTCCCCCGTAATACGATAAGGCAGGAAGAAGTTGTAAAGGTGCACAACGATGAAGAAGAAGATCACGCTACCTGTCAGTCCCATGTTGCGGGATATCCATGATGACGTCATGTTTGCCCCGTCGGTTGCATATTTCACCGGGCGTGCATCGCTGTTCTTTTTAGTAAGAATTGTAGCCTGCACCACGTGAATGATGATTGCTGCGAAGAGCACAACTTCAACAATGCGGATGAAGATGCTATGCACCATGCTGTGCGACATTTCATTGAATTCTTTACCGCCATCTCCCCAGAAAAGGTGAAGGTTTGTGTAAAGGTGTTCGACAAGAAACACACACAGGAAAAGGCCGGTAGCTGCCATCACTGTTTTTTTGCCGATAGAAGAAGAGAGAAATTTGTTCATAAGACTGAACGCTAGAATTTATAATTCGATTCCGGTAATTAATTCCGGCGGGGACAAATGTACCTAGTACACAGTTTTTTGCAAACGAATTCCGTGTAAAATCATTCTAAATCGCTTAAAATGTTGAAAACAATGCCCAATTAGGCTATCTGACAATCAAACAAGGTTAGGTCTGCGAAGATTCGCGCTTCTTTTCACGGAGCAGCGCTATTTCCTGAGACAGATCTTTGTTTTGCTTTTGCAGTTTGGAAACAACAACTGAAATATGGAGAAGATAAATAAGCATAGCGAAAATAGCTCCAGTGAAAACGAGATTCGGTGCTTCAACGATCCCGAGCATTTTTGAGATTGTTTCCAGTCCGTTTCGCCAGAATGAAAACAGCAGCAGTACAGCGGTACTTACGATCCAAACGATGGAATATTCTTCACGCAGTTTGCCTCGTATAATGAGACGTACGATATTCGCCAGGAAAAGCAGGCTGACGGTTATTGCGATGATCTGGATTCTTGCCATTTTCTGCTGAATTTAAATCGGATAAAAGTATAGAAAATTGCCAGCGTCACTTTCAGCATGTAATAAACTGAAGACGCTGCGCCGATAGAAGAAACTCCGCCTTGACGTTCGCGCATCTGAACCTGCATTTCACCGATACGGAATTTATGTAACGCGTATATGATTACTGCTTCAGGTTCGGGATATTCATCCGGATAATATTCATTGACCACGCTCAGAACTTTTCTGTTGATCATTCGAAATCCCGACGTACTGTCGTGCACCGTTACTCCAACGAGAAAACGATTCAGGCGCGTGAAATAATTAATTCCGAAACGGCGCAGCCACGAAGATTGAAATCCGGTTTTACTGATGAAGCGAGAACCGATCATGACATCAAATCCGCCGCTCTGCATTTCGCGAATCAGATTCGGAATTTCTTCTGCAGGATGTTGACCGTCACCATCGAGCTGCACAGCATAATCAAAACCGTTTTCGAACGCATAACGAAAACCTGTTTGCACCGCACCGCCAATTCCCAAATTCACCGGTAATTGCAGTGCCACACAGTTCAGTTTGCTGATGATTTCTCCTGTCGTATCCCGCGAACAATCGTTAACCACAACCGCCGTACAGGAAAATCCTTCAGGCATTTTAATTGCATTGATTTCCCCAACCACGTTAGCGATGGCTTTTTCTTCATTGTAAGCAGGAACAACAACTGCAATGCGGGGCATAGAGGTTACGCTTGAGGCAGAGTGAAACACAAAGTTAAAAGTGTTGTGCAATGTCGGAACATATGTGTTATAATGATTTTCATCTACCTTTAGAGTCTTACACAAATCACATATGCGTTACGACACAATTCCGAACAGCCTGTTCATCGAAAACAGAAAACGTTTTGCAGCGAAGCTGAAACCGAAGTCCATTGCAGTTTTCAATGCAAATGATGTTCAGCCCACGAATGCTGATGGCACAATGAAATTCAGACAAAACAACGACTTGTTTTATCTGAGCGGAGTTGATCAGGAAGAAACAGTTCTTGTTGTTTTTCCTGACTGTCCGGATCCTGATCATCGCGAAGTGCTTTTCGTTCGTGAAACGAATGATCACATTGCGGTGTGGGAAGGCGAAAAACTTTCCAAGGCACAGGCAACGGTTGTTTCGGGAATCAGGAAAGTGTATTGGACACATCAGTTCAATCAGGTTTTCTTCGGTTTGATTGCAGAAGCGGACAACGTTTACGTGAACACGAACGAACATGTGCGTGCTGTTGTTGAAGTTGAAACGCGCGACGCTCGATTTATCAATTGGTGCCGCAAAATGTATCCTGCACACAACTATATGAGAAGCGCGCCGATTATGCATGAATTGCGTGCTATAAAATCAAAGATTGAATTGCAATTGATGCAGCATGCCTGCGATCTTACTGAACAAGGATTCCGTCGTGTGCTTGGGTTTGTGAAGCCCGGCGTATGGGAATATCAGGTGGAAGCGGAATTGGGTCATGAGTTTACAATGAGCGGAGGAAGCTTTGCAGGATATGAACCGATCATCGCATCAGGAAAAAATTCTTGCGTGTTGCATTATAACATCAATGATAAACAATGCAAAGACGGCGATGTTCTTCTCATGGATTTTGCTGCGGGATATGCTAATTATCAAAGCGATTTGACTCGTACTATTCCGGTGAACGGGAAATTTACAAAGCGTCAGAAAGCAGTTTACAATGCCGTGTTACGCGTAATGCGTTTTGCAATGTCGCGCCTTGTTGTAGGAAATACCATTCAGCAATATCATCGTGAAGTAGGAGAAGCGATGCAGGAAGAATTACTGAAGCTGAAACTCATCACGAAGACTCAGATTAAAAATCAGGATCCTGCATGGCCTGCATACAAGAAGTATTTCATGCACGGAACTTCGCATTACCTCGGATTGGACGTACACGATGTAGGAAGCCGTTACCGCAAATTCACAGAAGGAATGGTGTTTACTTGTGAGCCCGGAATTTATATTCCTGATGAAGCAATTGGCGTGCGACTTGAAAACGATATCGTGATCACGAAGAAAGGGCCTGTTGATCTGATGAAGAATATTCCGATTGAGGCTGACGAGATTGAGGCGTTGATGAAAGCGGGGAAATAATTCAGTGATCAGTGATTAGTGATCAGGAATCAGTATGTCATTAAGCTGTGAATAAATGATCACGCCTGAATCGTTTCATCCTGAAGTTCCGCGAACTGAATTCATGGACGTTTTCGGAGCGAAGATCCGATATGCTGACATTGGAAAGGGTAGAGTAATTGTTCTGCTGCACGGCTTTCTTGAATCACTTGAAGTCTGGTATGGCAACGGTTTCGCACAGGAACTCGCAAAGCATTACAGAGTTATTTCCATTGATCTTCCAGGGCACGGAAAATCAGAATGTGTTGGATACGTTCACCGCATGGAGCGCATGGCGAAAGTAGTCAAGCGCGTGATGGATGAATTGGGTTTACGTCGCTACACATTGGTCGGGCATTCTATGGGTGGATATGTTGCGTTGGCATTTGCCGAGAAGTACGCCGAGAATGTAACAGGATTGTGTTTGTTTCATTCGACAGCGTATGCCGATTCTGAAGCGAAGCGTATAGATCGTGAACGTGCGATTCGTTTGGTGAAGAAGGCGCCGTTGAAATACACAAATGCACTTGTTACAAATCTTTTTGCGCTTGCGAATGTGCGCTACATGCAGGAGGAGATTCGTTGGTTAAGGAAGATCGCTTCAAAGACAAAATTGCAAGGAGTTGTTGCGTGTCTTGAAGGAATGAAGATCAGAAAAGATCGCGCTAATGTTTTACGGTACGCTGTTTTTCCTGTGATGATAATTGCAGGTACACGCGACAACATACTACCGTATGAATCACTTGTTCAATTGTCGCAGGTGAATCTGTCCGTGAAATTGGGTACTCTTGAAAAGACGGGTCACCTTGGATTTCTGGAGAGCAAAGAAATTTCATTGAGAAAGCTTCGTGCATTTGCAGGAAAGACTTTCCGTGTGAAGCAGAAATAAAATCAGTTCAGACGGAAGCGGGCTGTGCGTAGTCGAACGCCATCCATCAAACAGATTTCATAAACACCTGACGGCAGATTATTGAGATCGATTACCGGTCCTGTTGTTACGTTCAATTTACCATTACATTTTTCACTTCCGGTAATATCGAACACAGACCAGGAGCATTCTTTGGTATTCGGACAAGGTTCAACGTGAAGGATTTTTCCTTCAATGCGGTATTTCAGCCCTTCTTGCTTTGACAACAAATTCATAAACGGGGGAATTATGCTTTTATAACGCAAAGGATCGGCGAAAGTTTAAAGAATTCGATCAATACACTTTACGGAAGGACAAATGCGTGTATTTGGTGGATACTGAAATCGCCACCGAAAACACAGGTGATTTTGTGCATTCGGCGGCGATGAGTTGTTGGATTCGCTGAGTAAACGGGCGAACTTAGTTAATTGACAGATGAATGAAGTAGAAGATTCGGCAAGTATGAAATAGTTCTAAGTAGCAGGCACAAAAAAACCCTGACGCTTCTCACGACGTCAGGGTCCACACACACTCAGGAAAGAATAACGTTTAACACGTTATAGATAATAAAACCAATACAAAGAACACCAAAAAGAATGCTGATCGTGCCGAGGCCATTCACGCTGTGAACGTCTCCTCTCTTGTTTACCGACTTTTTCATGGCACTTGATTTATAGGGTTATTTTATTTTTTGTCTGCATTGAGTGCAGATCGTTTTTGCGGTGACGGAACACGGTTTAAGTGGGGTTAAATTCCGTGTCCCGTCTTATTAAGATTCCGTTCTTAAGAACAGAAACAAGCCATACTAAAGAGCCGGGTGTAACTTACTGCTGACGCAACATCCCCGAATACGCCGGCAATCTGTTGACACCCTAAGGGCTCAGGGCCCGGCTCTTCAAGTCTTTTTTACTACTATTATTTCAATGAGCTTTTAATCTGTAGTCAGGTTTCATCCTGATTTCCATTCAATGTTACGACGACAGTTAAAGAAAGGATAATGGTTCTGTGTATGTGGCGGAACAGCCACATTAATCGGATTTCGTGTGACGATAAGTGGTCGTCAGGAATTACTGCCGGTAACTGCGGGCTTAGCGCTTGAGAGGAGGTGCAAAGCGATAACGGGAATAACGATCAACAGAATGCCAATGATCATCGAGGTTGAAACTGATTCTTTCATGACCAGTACACCTGTTATCACCGGAACGATATTCTCTGTAATCTGAAATAATCCGATGTGCTGTGATTTCACACTTCTGGAACCGTAGTAGATAAGGAGATATGCTCCTGCCGTGCAAACAATTCCCAACGCGATCATCGGAAACAAAGAGGACAGTTGCAATCCGCCGGAACTGAACGGTGCGAAACACAACAACAGAGGAATCTGAAAAACTGATTGATAGAATACAAGTCGCAAAACAGGTTCTGCGCAGAGATATTTAAGATGATAAGTGAAATTGATTCCGAGCAACGCAGCACTCAATAATGCCCATAGAACAGCATCTGTGCTTACGTGGCGAATGCCTGTTGACAAGCCGATCATCAGAACACCTGAGAGAGAAATAAAAGAAACGAGAAGAGTTGAAGGGCGAATGTTTTCATTTAACAGGATGCGCGCTGCTAAAGCAACAAATACAGGTTGAATACCGATGACTGTGCCGGCAATTACGTGTCCTCCGGTTCTTATTGATTGAAAGTAAGAGAGCATGGCACCACTCAAACTCAAAGACCAAATTAAGTAGTGAAACGCAGTTTTGCTGTTGATGCGAAGAGATGATTTTCGAATCAAAATTATCGCCAAGGTGAAGATCGCTGCGAACAATGCACGACCTGCAGCAATAAGCACAACCGAATCACTTCCGCAATGAGAAACAAAAAGCGGAATCAATCCGAACAGTGCAGCGCCAACAGCAACGTTTAGAACTCCGCTTCTGAACATTATTCGAGAATCACTTTGCGGGTTTCAGTATGCGTCGCTTCTGTAATTGTAAGAATGTATGCACCGCGCGGCAATGCTGAAACATCCAGCAGCAGTGTCGCCGACGAACGCGTTATCACCGGAGAAACGATTCTTCCCGATAAATCCATCATCGTAATTGATGTTGACGTGTTTCTGTTGCCTCTGATTTGCAGATAATCTGAACACGGATTCGGGGAAACCTGAAACTTTTCTGCAGCATTGATTTCCGACACGCCATTCACGTTGTTATTCAAGAACAACAAAACAGGAACGTCAATAGTGGTTTGCATGTCGGCACCTTGAACATTGTAGTTGTATGCGATGTAGTATCCGTTCGGGCACAATGAACTGTGAATGTCAGCAAAGAATAATCCGCTTGTATTTGCAACTTCTCCGTAATGTCCAACATAGTTCTCAGAAGTGATTGTATAGAAATCAAGACCCAATCCGTAACCGAATGTTCCGGGGTACATCGTTTGCATTTCCGTCCATGAAGTTGAATCGATCAACTGACCATTGCGCAATGCTTCATAAAATGTGATCAGATCCTGAGTGGATGAAACAACATCTGCCCATCCTGTGTAAGTAGTAGGATTGATAACGGTGAGATCAATCCAATTGCCGATATTCCAATAGCAACCCATATGCGGTCCGGAGATTTGATTGCTTACAGGAATTTCCGTTTGTGTGAGATTGAGCGGTGTGATGATAGTCTGCGTCAGATAAGAACTGTAGCTCTGTCCGGTAATAGTTTCGATAATCATCGCAAGTATGGTATAATTCGTGTTGCTGTATCCCCAAGCGAATTCGGGTGGGAAAAGTTCTCCCTGACTTGCGCCGCAATAGATTGCTTCTTCGAGAGAATGATTGCCTAGCGGATTAATTAATACGTTTTGTTGACAGGAAGTGTTGCTTGCCGAGTTCGCAATTCCGCTCGTATGGTTGAGCAGATGACGTATGCGCACAGTGTCTGATGATGCAATTGTGTCATTCACCAATGTAGGGCGCAGATACATATCTATCGGATCTTCGATTGAAAGCAATCCGTCTTCTTCAAGTTTCAGAATGCACGCAGCGACCATCATTTTTGTAATGCTTCCAACTCTGAAACGATCGGTAGCCGAAGCATTGGTTTGTGGTTGTTGAGCAGTAATGCCTGCGATTCCGTTACCAACAGCGCCTGACCACGTCCATTGTCCGGGAGCATAAACCGACATAATCACACCGCTGTTCTGAAAGTTAGACGGCAATGCCTGATTCAGAATTGCCTGCAGAGAATCTGCAACTACCTGGGGCGGCGTTTGACAGTTAACTTCTTTCGAGCCGAATGCCAGCGCGAATATCAGAATGAGAATATGCAGCTTTTTCATACAACGAAGCTACTTTCAACCGGGTTTCATTTGACCTCAAAAAGATTTAATAAATAATAAAACAAAACACAAATAAAAGTTATATTGCATAAGCAAAATGAAACTAAAAAGTAATAAAACAAAAGTCGATAAATCAGCTGTTTTTCAACTGATCAGCAGCATGACACAGTCTGAAAAACGGTTCTTTAGTCTTTACGCTGCCATGCATCGTGATGAGAACAGCAGATATGCAGAGTTATTCGAATTTATTGCAGCAAAGCGGAAGCCTGATACAGCGAAACTGAATGTACAGTTCGGAGAGCGGCATCTGGAGCAATTGAAGCAGCAGTTGTTCAGGAAACTATTGGAATCGCTTTCGTTGCAGTACAGTAAAGAGAGTGATCAGTTGCAGATTCAGAAGTTTGTGCAAAAATCCTATTTGCTCGCGGGTCGTGTTAACACGAGATACCCGATTCGCGAATTGAATAAAGCGGCGGAATCGGTGAAGGAATTTCATTCCGGTGCAGCAGACATAAATCGAATGCACGAATCTGTGCGTTTACACCTGCATGCCGAGATAAGTGTTTTGAATTATCTGCGAGAACAAATGCGGGAAAACGGCGCTCTCACTTTAAAGAAGTCAATAGAAGAACACACATTCACAGCATTGCTGTTGGAGACTGAAATTATTAACCGTCGCGCGGAGTCTTCACGTTCTCAGGTCGAATACGAATCCATTCAGATCGTATTGAAAGAGCTCAATAACGAGCGACCGGTTAAATTCATTTCCGCGCGCTCTGAGTTGTATTTTTATTTCGCAGGCGGATTACTGAATTATCAACTATGCAAGTTTGAACGCTGTTTGGCATTAATGAATTCAGCTCACGATGTGATCGAGCGACATCCCGAATTAAAATCAGCGGATCCGATTTTGTATTTAAGAATTCTGGCTAACCGTTCGCTGTCTGCATTCCATGCTGAGGAGCGCGCGGCTTTCTCGAAGCACCTGCTGCAGCTGCGAGATGTTCAAAACGTGCCCTCGCCAATTGCTGAATATAAGGACGGAATAACGATTGTGCTGGAATTGATGGAGCTCAACAGTCAAAAGCGTTTCCGTGAAGCGATTTCGAGGATGCGCGCCGGTGATAAAATGGAATTTTCAAATAGGGACGATGAGGAAATCTCTCAAATTGAAATTTACTTCACCTTTCAGTCCGTAACAGCGCTGCGCGGCGCAGGAGAAATCCGGAAAGCATCCAGACTACTTGCAGATTTCATCAATAAGGGTGGAAATAAACTTAAGCGTGATGCTTATCTGATCGCCAGAATTCTGTTTATGCTGCTGCGTGTTGAAATGGGGGATGAGTCGCTCACGCGATCCGAACTGAATAGCGTCAAAGCGTTATTGAAAAAGGAGAAAGTGTTGTATGCATTTGAGCGCGTGATATTGAAATATGTCACCCGAATGCTGGTCGCAAATACAAAATCAGGAATCAGTTCTTGTGCAAAACAATTGGTCAGAAATCTTGACGCACTCCGAAAATCTCCGTTTGAAACGGGGCCGATGATGTATTTCGATTTCCGCAAATGGGCGGCCGAAATGATAGATGTGCGCGTTTAGGCTTTATTCAGACGCTGCACGAACGCGTCTTTCTTGCGTCGCGAAATTTCAATCTGCGTGCCGTCTGACATTACAGCATAGCCTCCATCCGTTTTCAGATAACGCACTACGTGATTCATGTTAATGAGATGTGCATGATGTACGCGGATAAAATCTTCTGAAGGCAAAAGATCTTCGTAATGTTTCAGTGATGCCGATACGAGCAATTTCTTTTTGTTCTCAAGAAAGAATGTGGTGTAACTGCCGTCTGCTTCACAACGGATGATGTCTTTCACATTTACGATTTCATACGCATTGCCTGTAGGCAGCGTAATCTTCGAGTATTGCTCAGAAGGTTTCTTGAAATTCTGCAAAAGGAATCGCAGGTTTTCAAGACTCGCATCGCTGGAATTACGATTGCGGATTTTATCGCAAGCTGCTGACAGTTCCTCGCCGTCGATCGGCTTCAGCAAATAATCGATGGCGCTGTATTTAATAGCTTTGAGTGCATGCGCATCAGAAGCCGTGGTGAAGATCACATCATAATTTCCGCTGCCCACTTTTTCGAGAAGATCGAATCCGCTTCCATCGGCCATTTCAATATCGAGAAAAATCAGACTTGGTGATACTTTCTTAATGAGCTCAACGCCGGAAGTCACTGAATCTGCAGTGCCGATGATATTGATATCCGGGCAATGGTTTTTCAATAGCGCGTTCAGCACTTCCATGCTTTTCTTTTCGTCTTCAATGATTACTGCGTTGATCATATTGTGTTTTATTAATGTGCCAAATTAGGAAACCGGTATGAATATATCAACCTGCGTACCAGCAGGAGTTCCGTCTTCGTTGTGCAAATCAGTTACCGTCATGCTGAGATGCGAACCTTGAAGATTATTAATCAGTTCCAATCGATCGGAAGTTATTTTCATCCCCAATGATTTATGATCTTTTCGCTTGGACAGCTGACGCATCGCTTGTGACTTTTCTCTTCCGATACCGTTGTCACGGATTCTGCAAAGCAGATTGTTGCCCTGCAGTCGCATGATTATTTCCAAAAGTCCGCCTTCCCCTTTGGGTGTAAGTCCGTGAAGTATCGCATTCTCAACATAAGGCTGCAAAAGCATTGCAGGTATTTCAAAGTAATCGGTGTCGATATCGTCCGAAATATCAATCTTCCATTCAAACTTATTATCGAAACGCATCGCTTCAAGTTCAATGTAAAGTGTGAGATATTCCAACTCTTCTTTTACAGTGATAACGGATTTTTCCGAGTTGTTCAGAATTACGCGCATCAGCCGGGCGAACTTGTTCAGGTATTTTCCGGCATCACCGGACTTGTTGGTGAGAATGAAATGCTGAATTGAATTCAGAGAGTTGAATACGAAATGCGGATTCATCTGCGCTCGCAGTGCTTTCAATTCATTTCCGGCAAGTGCAACACGAACTTCCGCTTCTTTGCGCTCGCGCTCTTTGATTCTGCGAATACGTGTGAATATCGCAACGGTTAGAATGATCATCGCTCCAACGGAAACCAACAACCAGAACCATGATTTCTTCCAGAAAGGAGTGGAGATTGTGAAGGCAAATTCAGCAGGCACATCATTCCACAAACCTTCGTTATTGCAGCTGATGACTTTGAAAGTGTAATTCCCGGGAGGAAGATTCGAATAGCGTGCAATGCGCTCTGAAGTAGGAGGAGAAAATTCTTTTTCAAATCCTTCCAGCATATAACGGTACCGAACTTTTACGGGATTCGTTAAGCATATGCCAACGTATTCAAAAGAGATGCTGTTCTCCGTATAATTCAGCACTGCATTCTTAGGCAATACAGTATCGTTGTAGAACAAATACGTTTTGCGGATGTTGGTTTTGGTGTAGTACGGATTATCCCGGTATTCAACAGGATTGTATCGCATTAAACCGTTTACGGTTCCGAACCACATTACACCATCGTTGTCTTCGTACATTCCGTTGGTGTTGCATTCCACTCCTGAAAAACCTTCTTCTTTTCCGAATGTATAAATCAGTTTTTTCCCCGAATTGTTGTATTCGTTAATGTCGAATTTATTGAGTCCCTGATTCGTTCCGATCCACAGAAAGTTTTTCTCGCGATCGATGGTCATTGAATACACGAGATCCGAATTCAAGCCATGTTGTTCACGAATGCTGTCGAGTTTATTTCCATCCCAAACGTAAACGCCATCAAGTGTGGCGAAGTATAATTTTCCTGCTTTATCTTCTTCAATGCGGAAATAGGAATCAGCAGTAATTCCCATGCTGCGGTTTACCTGCGTGAACGAGCCGTTTTCAAAACGATATAATCCTCCGAGATAGGTACCTACCCACAATCTGTTCTGGGAATCGCGAAACAACGACCAAACATCCGGACGTGTTCCTTGCCATTTGATGGAATAGGGAATGAATCGCTCTCCATCCATTTTTGAAATTCCTGTATTTCCTCCTGTCCAGATTGTTCCGTCTGCATCACGAAAAAGAACATTCACACTGTCATGATTGAGCCCGTCTTTTGTGTTATAAACCCTACTGACTTTGTTATCGCGAAACACAACCAATCCTTTTTCTGTACCGATGAAAACCGATCCGTCATCATTTGCCAATGCAGAGCTTGTTACATCGGATGGCATTCCGTCTTTTCGTGTATACGAATGAAAAATTGAGCCGTCATAACGAAAAACACCTCTTGAATCAGAACACATCCACAGATTATCGTTCTTGTCTTTGGTGATTCCGAAAATGAAATTGCCCATCAATCCATCGTGAACACCATAACTCTGAAATCCTTTTCCGCGAAAGCGCATCAGACCGGCATGCGTTCCCAGCCACACGTTGTTTTCAAAATCGTTGTACAGACTTCGCACCACTTGCGAGTTTGGATCGTTTGAGACTTTTATTGTTTGAAACGATTTGCCATCGAAACTGAACAATCCGTTTGACGCGCCGATCCAGAGCACACCGGAAATATCCGTGATCATTGCATTGATTACAGGATTGACAGTTGATTCCGGAGTAATGAACTGACGGAACAATCCGTTTTCGAGAATGAATAATCCGTCGTAACAACCGGCTACAATTCTTCCGTTGCGGTCTTTGTTGATCGCGCGAATATCGTTGTCGTAGAATTCGGGATATTTCTGTTTGACGAATTTCCCATTCGAAAAAAGGTAAACACCTTCACCTGTTCCGATCCAGAGGTTGTTAGTGTTCGGCTCTTGAAAAAAACAAAGCACTTCGAGATTGGGGAATTGAGAATCAATTACAATCTTCTCGAAACGTTCATTGTTGTATCGTGCCAATCCTT
>Ga0172376_10004142_pt1 | contig 16665 bp, 13 predicted proteins | sample Lak35m_FD_121114 | JGI IMG/M metagenome (GOLD analysis project Ga0172376, IMG submission 121114) | Freshwater microbial communities from Kabuno Bay, South-Kivu, Congo - kab_092012_35m | ecosystem: Environmental > Aquatic > Freshwater > Lake | place: Democratic Republic of the Congo: South-Kivu... | reverse complement strand
TGGCGCCTGATGAATTAACGATTCAGAAAGCCATTGAACTTTTAGCAGCCCCCTCTGGCGAGCGAGAGTTAGGCAATGATCCAGCGACCGGCCTTCCCATCATTGCAAAATCTGGAAGATTTGGTCCTTACATAACTGAGATTCTTCCGGAAGAAGAGGGAAAGAAAAAGAAGAAGGAAGTTAAGGCAAAGACCGCATCTCTGCTCTCCACAATGACTTTAGATACCGTAACGCTGGATGACGCATTAAAACTTCTCTCACTTCCGAGAACTTTAGGTACAGATAGCCAAACTGGCGAAGAGATAACTGTTCAAAATGGAAAATACGGTCCATATTTAAAACGTGGCGCTGATTCAAGAACTTTAACCACCGAAGATCAACTATTTTCAATCACTCTTGATCAAGCCGAGGAAATCTATAAACAACCAAAAGTAAGAAGACGTGGTGTTGCAAAGCAACCACTTAAAGATCTTGGTAATGATCCCAAGACAAACAAACAAATAATTATTAAAGATGGAAGATTTGGTATGTATGTAACCGATGGTGAAACAAATGCGACACTTCGCCGCGGCGACACTGTTGAAGCAATGACTATCGAGCGCGCACAAGAATTACTTGCGGGAAGACGTGCCTGGGAACTTGAAAATGGCGGAGCTCCTAAGAAAAAAAGTTCCAGCAAAAAGAAAGCGCCCACTCTTACGGAAAAAACTATCTCTAATGCTGGAGCAAAGCGAAAGGCTAAGCGAAACGCCTCAGGGAATGCTCGATAATTAGCATTATTATTAATTAAATGTCGGATGCAAGAACAAATTACACCAATCAAAAAGAAACAAACTTATGGATTTTGAATTATATTGAAATCTCGAATTGCCTCTAAGTACCGATTTGCAATTCGTTTATTACCAAAGTTATCAATAAATGTAAGCAAAAGGACAGTTAATTTCCCATTGGTAGCTCGTTTTCTCGTAAATTCGTTGTGAAATTTCGATCTATTAGGTGTACGCCAATCACCATATGTATCTCGTAAATAGTCCTCTGCTAAAGGTGGGATAGGAACTACTGTGTCAAGTTGTTTGAAGTATTGAGTGTTCATTTCATTTCCTAGGAAAAGTTTCAAATATTTATTAGTTCTCGATATATAAAAAGGTCCAAAAGATCTTACGCCTCCAAGGCTGCATTTGAAGCCATCACGAAATGCATTTAAACTAGTAAACAATCTACCCAGGCGAACAACTATGGTAAACCCGATCTCAGATAATTGGGCAATGACGGGGAGGAGTTCTGTTACATTTCGAATCGAAAAGTCCATGTCTACATCGTCATCCCAAGGTATTAGATGCTTGTCACGTATCAAACCTAGAAGTGTTCCATAACTTGCCCATGTATGAATTTGACTTTCCAATAAAACATTCACGAAATCTTTGAAAGCTTTTTGTGACTGAATTGAAGAAGCATTATTGTTTTTAGGAATGAAATATTGTCTTGAAGATTGCCATTCATTTTCTGTTCTTGTAATAGTATCTTGATTACTACTGACAATAATTCTGATGTTACGTAGCATGGTCTAAGGTTTGAACTAGACTGATAGGTTATAGATTTCGAAATCTTCTTTATAAAACCCTTCTATCTTCTTTTGAGATTCTCGGCTACAGGAAATGTAATCATTACTTCTTGTGGCGTTCAATTGTGGTATTTCGAGAAATCTTATGTCTAAAATAGTTTCAATATAAGAGATGCCACGATGCAAATCTTCAACGCGTCCGATGAAATCATAATCCTTAAAATGTATGGGTGACTGCCTATATTGCGGCATCCAATGCACATTAAGCATTTCATTTCCTTCACATATAAAATCAATAAACCTATCAAAACTATTTTGTGTCTTAATTTGTATGTCATGAAAAACAAAATTATTTGTTGAATTTATCAGAATTTTATCGGCAAAAGCTGACTTCAGGCGTGAAATTGGATCGCGTAGAAAAACAAACTTAAAATAGTTATGCATTAATCGTATTTGATTAAGGTACAGAATATTACGAAAGCTTAAAGCATTCGTGAGATCTGTGACTTCATTCTTAGTTGGCTCCCCAAGTAAAGAAGAATTCAATATCCTAACTAGTGTGGAGTTGGCATTCTTTGGAATTCTTTGAAAAAAAAATTTGCCATTGTTACTTATCAACGATCTATTCCAAACTCGTGGACTGTATGCATTCCTATTTAAATTTACCTTGTGCGATAAAACGCGCGAAGCTATGTTCTCAGACATATTTCGAAACCTAATCACAAATTTAGTATAACGTAAGAGAATGAAGCAAGTATTCTTGCTTATAAATCCATAGCCCTTCGAGAGTGTTTGATTATTTCGAGATATGGGCGAATAACAGGAGTAGGATTGACCGATTAATGACACTTGAATAAAAGGTTTATTTTCAGTCATATAAATTAATTTCTCAATTATTCCTTGATGTAAATTGGATTAACACATTTGAAATCAGAGTAATTTAGACATCTTTTCAAATTCAAGTGGATTCAATGAACATATCTTCTTTATACCTAGTAGGTTAAATACATCTAGGGATTAATACTTCAGTATACAATGAAGCATGTTTCGCATTAAAATGATTCTCTTATCCTCCGTTCTAATGCTGCAGTCGCTTAATTTTTATAGGAAGCTACCGCAGGAAATTAAACAAGAAATATAGATATGTAAAGAAAACGATGTATTCATTGATATTGGTGCAAATGTGGGCGTCATAACGGAGATTTTTGAATTGAAGAAGTGTCTCGTTATTGCAATTGAACCACATCCAATGGCTTTTCATAAATTGAGAAGAAGCTTTCGGAATATGAAAAACGTAACCTTGATGAATGCAGCAGTTAGTATTGAAAAAATAATAAAGTTAAAATTTTTTACATTCCCAGAATGACACAGACTCTATCAAGTTTGCTCAAGGTAGCAGTCTAAGGTCTGATAAACCTAATGTGGGTATGGAGTACATTGAAGTTGCAAACATTAATCAATTAGATTTATTTGAAAACTTAACTAATATTCGGGCTTTAAAGATTGATATTGAAGGTTATGAAGTAGAACTTCTTCCGTATTTACTTGAATCTGGAAAACTTGCACAAGTGGAATCCATTTTTGTAGAACTACACGATAGAAAGTGGCTTAGCCTATCGGAAGATACGAGATTGATGATAAGAATGTTTGAAGACAATTTGAATCATGGAAAAATCTTTTGGAATTGGCCCTAAAGGCAAAAAGCATTTATATATCTAAAACTGTTTGCCAAATTAATGTCTTAATCGATCTCTTTGGCTCATCAAAATTCACACCTTTTGATAAAACTATGGAACGCACGGCACGCTTTCCTGCCTCAGCCGTAAAAGAATTATAAACATAGAAGGGTTCACACAGAAAGGGAACCAAATTGATTGAAGAATCTTGAGTGACACTCCAAAGAGCTCTTCTTCCCGAAATTGCTATTGGGCTTCCTTCCAGCAGTTCTGATAAACATAAGGGTCTTGGGTGCGAAGATGTTTCTAAGAATTTAAGGGCAAAACCTGTCGACAAAAGTTCCTTGAATAATTTATTTGCTTCCAAGGAATCATATTGTAGTTGATGGAGTTCTATTTGCAGCACTATTTGATTGTGAATCTTAGCTTGCTCACATATTTTTTGAAGCAATTGAATTTCATACCCCTCTACATCCATTTTTAGAAAAACGGGAGAACCAATGAAGTTTTGCATCAAATCCGAAATTAATATCTCATTCATACTGTCTTCACTCAACCCAAGTTCCATTCTTTCTGAAATGTGAGATAGATTCCCTTTTGAATTAACCCTAAAATTGGACGACTGCCCTTTCTCCGCAACGACGACTTCAGATCTAATCTTTATTCGGTCTTTAAGGCCTTTTCTTTTTATGCGCGCTTGAATCTTTGTGCGAGCATGATCACGAGGTTCAAATATGGTTGAGAAAGATTTCCTATGATTTTCAAGAAAAATAAGTGACTCTGATCCGTCTGAACTACCAATTTCAATTAAGTAACAGTTGGGCGCATGGGGAATTTTTAGTATTAATCTAAACAGCGATTCTCTTCTGTTGATGTATTTACTCACGAAAAATCTTCTGACTTTGATTCTACAGAATTCAATTTTCCGAAGCACTCGATATGCCAAATCTAAGAAATTCCATCTGAAAACTGACGGGCTTAAGTAATCATTACAATCTTCAGAATGAATTGGGGTTCTCCAATTCACACCATAAACAAATTCGAGTAATAGCTCTGGCTTTTCTGGGAGAAAAACTTCATGTCCATCAATCTTTACCGTTACGTTTTTCGGGACTAATAGCTGTTTTGGATATCTAAAGCGAGGCCTCAATAAGTAGCCATTCTTTTCGTGTAAAACAAATAGCGAATATGTAAAATCCGGGTCCTCTACCCTGTAAAGATTTAGCTTAAAATACTTAGCTCGACTAACAGACTTAATTTCGAAGTTTAATCGAACTAAACTCGTAATTGCTTTTTCAAGAGCGTGAAAACTAAAGTTTTCATTGAGAATGGCAATTTCAGCATCCCAGTCCCAACTTATAAGATTGCCATCTCTTACTAATCCAAGCAGAGCTCCATCAATTACCAATGAAGATAATCCGTTCTTATTTAACTCTGCTTGTACTCTGGCCAAATTGCTAATTCTATTCATACAAATTAGACAAGTTCTTACTAGTAATCATTTACGAACTCCAAAAAAATTAAAACGCTTTGTCTCATTATTGTAGGACAAAGGAAGTTGAGGCAATGACATGAATTCATATTTTCTACCCATGACGACCGTAAAAGTTGCTAGAAGCCAATCAGGAGAAATTCTCAAATGAAACAATTCCTTTTCGTTAATAAAACCTCTGCTGGCTAATTCAGTCGTTGAAGATGTGGATTTTGGAATATCCAGAAAAGCGATCCCATCTAGATCAAACTTCTCGAGAGATTCAATAAAAGCCACAAGATACTGTTGACTTGGAAAATACTGAAGAACGGAATTGACAAATAGGAAACCTGTTACGTTCAAATCCTGTAATGCATCACATGTACTCCAATTACCTTTAGGAAATATCAATTGGGCTCTCCTAATTCGGTTAATTGACATATAACTACCGCCGTATTGATGAATTTTTGCTAAACTTGCCATGGTTGAAATAAATAATCCGTTTCCACACCCGATTTCATATATAGAATTTTTAAGGCCTTTTCTGCATACATCAAGAATTACCTCAATATAGTTTCCAAATTCAGAAATGGAAAAGACAGAATCTTCGCTCTTAATGAAACCATTTTCTCGTAGCAGTATCCGAGAATCGGAAATTTCGGAACCCTCAAGAACCCGTTCAAATATTTCGCTCCACAAATTTGAAAATGACATATCTTCGGTCATAATTTTCACTTCCAAAACTCTAATACATTTTGATAATCTTCCATCGTATCTATTTCATTCCATCTCATGTTACCTAAATTGATAACAGTAAAATTCATAGAATATAAGAGTTCATTTATCACATTTTCATATTCCTCCACAAAAAAAGATGAATCTAAATCCTTCAGTATTTTAACAGCCGCCACATCTAGATATAAAACACCAATATACTCGAGAAGTTTTTTGTCTGCAGGGAAACCCACTCTTGTTGGTTTACCAATTTGTGTCACCTTATTTTGGTTTATAGTGGCAAGGACTTTGTCTGGATTGTCCGTTAATTCAGTACAACATATAGCGCTTGAGGAGTAATCGTACGTAAGCATGGTAGAAAATAATTTTTTGTCAAATATTATGTCTGAATCAAAAATCCAAACACCTTGTGAAGAAAAATGCTGGAGGGCTAGAAATAAACTATAAAAACTCCCTAAATTCTTAAACTCCTGGTTTTCAATAAGTCTTATCTGAGAAATCACATCTATTGGATATCTCTCGATATCTCTTTGAAACTGGTGACTTTCAAATCCAGTTACGATCTCAATATTCTTTACACCTATATTTGAAAGGCCGAACACTATCCTTTCGAGGAGTGTCTTTGAGTTAATTTTTATCAATGATTTTGGTTGGCCCCGAAATTCTCCACCTAATCTTTTACCTTGTCCAGCAGCTAGAATTATTGCATTCAAATTAATGACTACCGTCTCGCATCAAACTGTTTTTAAATCTTAGAGTAACTTCAGCCGGTGATAATTCCGGTCTAGGTAGATTTTGAAGAGTTCCCGCATTAATACAAGCTTCAATGAATAATAAACCTGCTAAATTATTGGTTTCTAGTATTGAATAAAGGCTATCTTTTGTAAAGACTCTTGCAAACGCGCCGTAACCCGAAACAGCTGCTAACTTTGCAAAAGATAGATCTTTTCTAGAGGATAAAGATTGACCTCCAGTAGACTCATGTGCCGAATTATTCAAGAGAATATGTGTAAGATTTTTTGGATTCATTTTTGCAATTGTTGCTAGGGTGCCCATTCTCATTAGTGTTGCCCCATCACCGTCCAATACAAAGACCCTATTTTGGGGACGAGCTAATGCAATTCCTAGCGCTACGGCACTTGCACAGCCCATAGCGCCAACCATATAGAAATTTCTTTCTCGATCTGAGATGGCAGCTAGTTCTCTTGACGTGAAACCAGTGGTGGAAACAATAATGTCATCTTCAGAAACATAATTACAAAGCGTTGTAATCACATCGCTTCTAGACAATTCAGATCTTGTAACTTGTTGATTATCAATATGATAATAATCCTGAACGACTGATGCTTCAGAATACTCACGTTCTGCCATCACAGACTCAAATGAATTATCAATCAAAACATTTTTGATTGATTTACGATGCACTAATAATGCAGGAAGACTACTAAGATCATCAAGCTCGCTCAGAAAATTGGCAAAAATCTCAGAATCTTGCGGTGAACCATCAAGAACGTAACACGAATATCCTATCTCGCTTAACAGCTTCTCACTCAAAGCTCCCATTACTTCATGTTGAGGTTCATCAATATAATCAAAGTGGTTACCTCTCAAACTCATAACTAATGGAGCATGAATATTATTTATAGCAACAAGAGAAGTTAGCGGATTAATTGCATTTCCTAACCCAGAGTTCTGAAAAACCGCAATACCCTTATTATTTCCAAGATAAAGACCAGAATTTATTGCAATAGATTCTCCCTCGTTGCTTGCAGAAATATAGTTAAGATTTTTTGACTGGGAGGTGTAGTTAATAAAATCACCGAGAATTGAACATGGCACACCAGACCAAATTCCAAAGTTTTTTTCTATAATTTTTTGAACCACAAAATGAGAGGTTAACATTTTAACCACTGATCCTAAACGATTTATCACCAAACTCAATCCAACGCGTAAATGTAATCCGCAATCCAATCTTCATATTATTTGCGATCATAAAATTAATTAAGTTTGGGATTGAACCATTTCCCAAAGAATTGACATAAGTTTGTAATATTTCAACAAATTTATTCTTTGATTTCTTTGGAAGAACCATTAAACCACTCCACAAAAACTCGTCAGAATTTACTCCCGCTCGGGTTTCGATTGAATTAACTAGAAAACGAGTAAATAGCTCGTTATCGAAACTATCTTCAATTTTTATTACATCATAATTTTCCTTTTGATTTTGGTTCGCAACATTAAAGTAAGAACCAAGAATAATTGCATCAAAAGAGTCAAACTCTCTTTCATCAATTAGAAACTGATTTTCAAAAGTTGTATCTCCGTAAGCTACGAGGATATCGCCATCAGAGACTATAATTTTGTCAATTGCAGCGTTTAAAGTACAGATCTCAGAGTCCGAAGGGGTTTTAAGAGTTATTACTGAGTCAAAAAAATGATCAAATTCTGACTCTTTCCCCTCAACTATCAAATGAATTTTCGAAATTCCATTTTTTCTGTAATTAAGAACGTAGTTTTCGAAACTTAAAGAATGTTTTCCTAGGATTTTTCGGACATCCTTACCTCCAGCAGATAAGAGAAATGCATCGGCATTGATACTCTTTGGAAGATATTTAGCTTCAGCTCTTTCCAATTCATTATTATTCTGTAATCTGAAAATTTCGGATACCAGTACAAGGTCGCCATCTAATCCGACTAAACTCTTTGTTTCATAAATTCTTGATGAAACTTTCTGCATTGCCTTAATTGAAGAGCGGATCATATGGTTAGCCCAAATTACTAGACTTATATTTCGTTTGATAAACTCAGAAGTTTCCGTTTTAAAGTATGTGGTGGGAACAATTACAACAGGACATCTTGAATCCCATTTATCCACAAAGGCGAAAATTTCTGAAGCATCTTTCTTTGAACTATGTATTAAAACTGCATCGGCCCCTGCATCGGCATAAGCACTAGCTCGCCTTAAGGCCTCTTCTACTCCCCATCCAGCAATTAGTGCTTCGACGCGAGCCACAATAGTGAAATTCTCGTCTAATTGATAATCTTTTCCAGCTCTAATTTTTCCACAAAACTCGCCAATGTCGGCCAATTCTTGTTTATGTCCGTCAATAAAGCTATTTTTTTTCGGAAATAACTTATCTTCAATACAAACGCCACTTGCCCCGACTTGCTCAAGCTTCCTTACAAATTTTCGGAAATTATTAAAATTTCCAAAACCGGTATCTCCATCTACGAGTATTGGAATTTCAGTCGCGTCGGCCATGAATTCAACGGCATCCAAAACCTGAGACCAACTTGCTTCGTTGTTATCTCGTACTCCATATTGAGCCGAAATAGATAGCCCGCTAGCCCAAATGCCAGAAAAACCAGCCTCTTCAACTATTTTCGCGCTTATTCCATTATGCGCTTCACAAATGAAACTTGTGCCTGGATCAACCAGTACGCTTCTAAACGCTGCATTTCTATTTTGCACAGAGCCCCTTTGATAAATTCTTACGTTAAAATCCTACCAAATGACCCGGTTCCCTGTTTTGCGCGTAATTTCGGCGTATATTGGATATTTATCCCGCCGAAACAAAATAGCGATATTGTCATTTTCCATTTCTTCTGCAATTTTGACAATTTTGGAACTTCTGGCTGTTTGGTTATCTGTTCAAATAGTTGATATATCGAGCGCAATAGCACAAGATAAAGAAATTCCATCTGTGAAGTTTGTTTTCCTAGAAAAAATTCTGGAAGATTTAGAACTAACACAGAAACTATTTTTTCTAGCTTTTGCTACTTTTTTGATATTTCTATTGCGAAGCATATTTCAATTAATTTTAAACAGGAGATTACTGCAAAGCCTTGGAAAAGCTGCTGCAACTATTTCTGCTCATGGCATAAAAAATTTAGTGAAGCATAATATTATTGCAACAAACCACAACAAATTGAGTGAACTTGAATATTCCCTTACTACGGGAATCGACAAAGCAATTCTTACAATAATTGGAAGTTTCTCAATTCTAATTTCAGATGCTTTATTAATCATTGTGATAGCTATTTCATTATTTGTTTACGATATACCAACAGCAATTGTCCTAATTACATTTGGAGTAATGAGCTTTACAACTGTAAATAAATTCGCCACCAAAAAACTAAGGACAATCGGAAGAAAAAAAACAAGTCTAGACATAACTCTATCAGGAGTCTTTCGAGATACCGTAAGTATTGCGGGAGAGGCAAGGAATACGAAAGTGTTTTCAGATTTTCTATCAAGTGTTGAAAATAAGAGATTACAACAAGGTTATTTGTACAGCTTACAAACACTCTTTCCATATATTTCAAAATACGTTTTAGAATTAGGATTCCTTTTTTTCGCCGGAGTGTTAAGTGCGTATAAATTAGCTATAGGAACTATTGCAGATGCTGCTTCGGCGCTTGGATTATTATTCCTTGGAGGAAGTAGATTGACGCCTGCTTTATTAAGAATTCAACAATCTACACAAGCTATAGCGGGCGCACTAGGACCGGCCGAGCAAGCTCTGCAAGTCTTAAGACCAGGAGAGAGAAATGCAAAACATATCCAAACAGTTCAACTTCTCTCGCCGCCTAATATTTATGTCGAAAAATTGAATTTTGGCTGGTCCATGGACAATCTATTAATCACAAATTTAACTGCAGAAATTCTGCCAAATCAACTTACCTGTGTTGTTGGCAAAAGTGGGATTGGTAAGACTACATTTGTGCGGTTATTGATGGGCGAAATACAACCCCTATCCGGAGAGATTAAATTTATTTCAGATTCAAGAACATCTGATCTTGAATCGAGATTTCTTGTATACGTTCCTCAAGAGCCGCATCTTTTACATGACAATCTCGCTCGAAATTTATTCTTGAGTCAGCAAGAATTTGAGAATCGAAAAGATGAAATAAGTAACATGTGTTCGAAGTTAAACTTATCAATAATATTAAGATTAATTAATGATTCATCAAGAGATCTTTCTTCTGAGAATGAAATTCTAGGCGAACTTAGCAAAGGAGAAAAACAAAGACTTGGAATAATTAGGGCGTTGCTACAAAAATCATTCTTGTACATTCTTGATGAACCTACAAGTGCACTAGATTCAAAAACGGCCAGTGCAGTGATAGATCTAATCAAAGAATTAAGTGAAAGAGCTACGGTCGTTGTAGTAGCTCATGATGAAAAAGTAATCAGTCGAGCAGATAAAATAATTGATATAAGCAAGCACAGCGAACACAAATAAAGTCCTAATTAAGCCACAAATTATTGTAAGAATTACATACTGCGAGACGGTTTGCAGCGATCTTGAGCTTACCCTGAGTTTCCAGAATGTCATTTATTAACTCTTTAGCAGGAGTATTAGTTAGAAGTAGTAGTCGACTAGAGATGAAATCTGGTGTAGGGTTTTGGTACAGGTACTTTGGATTGAGAAACTCACTAACATTTCCAGAAGTTGAGGAAATGTATGGACAACCAATTGCAATGGCCTCAAATAATGAATTTGGAAATCCTTCAAGATTATGGGATGCCATTACATATACGTCTAAATTTGAAAACCAGCGGGCTTTAACATTTACGTCAATAATTGGACCAAGGAATTCGATAACAAAATTACCATTAATAAAAGCTTTATGAGATGCAATTTCTTTTGGAAGACAAATTGTATTCGTACCTGTACCAATAAATGAAAGAGTCATTGGTACATCTGAAACTTCAACGGCTTTTAATACTGCATTCATCAATGGATAGTGACCCTTATGTGGATCCACTCGTGCAGCCATGCCAATTCGTAGACCACTCCTTCTTTCAGAGAATGAATCTTTGAGTAATTTTGATTTTGATCGACATGTTTCAGTCCAATCGTCTAGAAAATTATGAATTACTAGAATTTTGCCGGGATTGATCCCTTCAGATATTGCCCATTTTCTCGCTGCTTCGCTACATGCCACAATACTTTTTGGAAAAAAGTTTGCTAGGAAAATATCCAATCGGATGAGAAATTGTCTAAGAATAGATTTTTCTAGCGGATTACCAGTACCTCTAACTGACCAGTAAATGGGAATTGTTTTCCCAAGGAGAATTGAAAATAGTTCTGCTGGATATAAAAAACATTGAATTGCAACTGGATTAATTTTAAGGATACTTCTCCTTACAAACCAAATTTTACGAATAAATTTAAAGGGATTAAAAGTTTGGAAAAGGTGTAAGCGTATTACTTCAATATTCTCATTTTTCGTCATTATCATTTCCCTTTTCTCATCTTTGAGGACAACAAGGAGGAATGAAAAGTCATTGCTCATTTGTCCCATAAGGCGACTAACAAAATGTTCAACGCCGCCTATTCCTAGAGCGGGCAGTATGATTACGATTCTTGGATTACTGGATTTCACAAGTGAATAGTACATATTAGACAATCAGGAAAGGGTAACTTTAAGGTAAAGTGAACAAAAGGAAAGAGCCTAGAAGTTGTGGAACTATGAATGAAAAGTCGGAAGAAGTTATTTTTCTGGTTCCCAGATATCACACGAATTTGGAGCCAATAGTTCAAGGTTTCATAGATAATGGTCATGAAGTGCAAATATTTCCATGGCGTAGATCAATTGCTGAAATTAGAAAAGTAGATAAGAAATTGACATTTGGGGATGAGGCGATTACTAGAGTCTTGAAGTTAGGTTTCACCCAGAAATATATTTACCGCATATTTAATATGTTGAAAGTACTTATTAATTTAAAGAAGTCTTCGAGGTCAGTGAGAATGTTTGTAAGATGCGAAACTTCTTTTTTTGGAGTAGTTTCATTATTGTTAATTGTTGCCAGTGGAATGAGAAAAAACAGTACCATCTATACCCAATATCCAATCATACATCCAAAAACCCATCAGTTGGTATGGATTTATTTGGTAAAGAATCTTCTTAAATTCAAATATTTTTCTCAAGTATTTGTAAATCCGGATAAGTCAAATCTCGTAGTTCGAAATATTGAAGTTTACAAAGACTGGATAGACTCTGAATTGAAATTTCATTCGCAATATATTCCTTTTGCAATTCCCCAACTCGAGGAATTGAGGAATTTTAAGACTGGAAAAATAATTTCTGTCGGAAAGGCGGAAAATCGAAAGGGTTTGATCGAGGTTGTGGATGTATGCAGAGAACTTTGGACCGAAGGATCGCTAAATAAAACTTTAGATCTGATTATTCAGGTTCACAACGATTCGCAGAAAGAATTTTTAAGAAAATTGGAGGGAATTACATCTGATTTAGTTGCGAGAGGCTTAGTAAATATTTGTATAAATCTAGACACTATGGAAACTCGTGCAAAGATTGATGCTTCAGATTTCTTGATTTTGAATTCATATGAGGAGCCGGCCAGCTTTGTCCAATTTGAGGCCTTGGCCTTGAAAGTTCCATTCATACTTAATAGATCTAATGGCAGCTCCTATTTGTTTCCAAATGGTCTGGGTGTTAAGAAAATTGATTCAAGAATAGAACTTAAGTTAGGAATTTTGGAACTCGAGGAATACCTACATATGCACATAGATGATATAGACAAAGTGCAAGCCTTCCTTGGGGTTGAACTAAGTGGGGCTGAAATCGCCAAGAGATGGCTTAAGGCCTAGAAAACGAGTTCAGAATTTAGCGGTGAGGCCATTTGAAATACTTGGTGAGACATTTCCTAGCCTTAATCTCTATTATTAAACGGTGAGCGTAATTTTTGACGGACCTCAAAGTAGCTCGATTAGAGCAAGTGAGAGCGTCCTAAAGATCCCTGCCTTCCGTCGACTCTGGAATGCAATGTCTTTCTCTTCTTTTGGCGATTGGCTTGGATTATTGGCTACAACCGCACTTGCGCAACAACTTGCAGGTGGCAATTACGCGACAGCTAACTTCGCAATTGCCGGTGTATTCATTGCAAGACTTCTGCCATCAGTGATTTTGGGACCTATTGCCGGAGTAATTGCAGATCGATTTGATCGCAAGAGGGTGATGGTACTTGGCGACATTCTCCGCGCCGGGTTATTTATTTCTATTCCGATTGTCGGTAATTATCTATGGCTTTATATCGCAATGGTATTGGTTGAATGTGTAACGATGTTCTGGAGCCCGGCAAAAGAAGCAACGGTTCCAAATCTTGTACCAAAAAATAAATTAGAGAGTGCTAACCAGATGTCGCTCCTTGCCGCTTATGGCAGCGCTCCGGTGGCTGCAATTATATTTTCTTTACTTTCTATCTCAGCAACCGCCGTTGGCGCCACTATTGGTCTTGAAAATTACACCGCCGTTGATCTGGCTTTATATGTAAATGCCCTAAGCTTCTTATTTAGCGCTATCGCAATTTCAAGAATTGATATTCCAAAAGACCACATCTCACAAAACAAAGTAACCCCATCGATAGCTGCTTCGTTAGCAGATGGTGCAAAATTTATCTTCTCAACAAAAATTGTTCGCGGATTAATTATCGGAATGATTGGCGCTTTTATCGCAGCAGGTGCTGTGATTGGTTTAGCAAGAACATTTGTCGGTGATCTAAATGCCGGAGATGCTGCATACGGAATTCTCTTTGGTGCAGTCTTTACCGGTTTAGCAATCGGCATTGCTTTTGGTCCAAAAATATTCTCGCAATTCTCAAGACGTCGACTCTTTGGCGCGGCTCTTACAACCGCCGGTTCTTTACTAATAGTTCTTTCGCTGCTTCAGAACTTAGTTCTTGCAATCTTGGTAGTACTAATAATTGGACTCTTCTCTGGAGTCTGCTGGGTAAGTGGTTTCACCATGCTTGGTATGGAGGTCAGCGATGAAGTAAGAGGCCGCACTTTTGCCTTTGTTCAAGCCTTGATTCGTATTTCGTTAGTCGCTGTCTTGGCCATATCACCTTTTATTGCAGCCACAATTGGCGAACATACCTTTGCTTTTGGTGAAGCGACGCTTACCTATAACGGCGCGGCTTTCACCATGCTTGGTGGCGGATTCTTAGCAGCTTTGGTTGGACAAATTTCTTACCGCCAGATGAAAGATCGACCTGGTGTTTCTTTCTGGTCAGATATTCTAAATGCGCTTCGTGGTGAACTTGGTTCAATTACAAATGACCGCACCTCAGGAATTTTCATTGCCTTTGAAGGCGGCGAAGGTTCTGGAAAATCAACCCAAGCAAAGTTACTAAAGGGCTGGTTTGAAGAAGAAGGAAAGAAAGTAACGTTAACTAGAGAGCCTGGTGGATCAGATCTAGGACAAAACTTGCGAAAGATTTTGCTCGCCAATCAAACGGGCGTGATTTCACCAAGAGCCGAAGCGCTGATGTATGCCGCAGATCGAGCGCATCATGTTTATTCAGTAATTCGCCCAGCCCTAGAGCGTGATGAAGTTGTCATAACCGACCGGTACTTTGATTCTTCTATCGCCTATCAAGGAGCCGGAAGAACTTTGTCATCAAATGAAGTAGCTCGCATCAGTCGTTGGGCCACCGAATCTTTATATCCAGTGTTAACCATAATTCTTGATCAACCGGCAAATATTGGTTTAAAACGAAAACCCAATGCCGATCGCTTAGAGAGTGAATCAATCGATTTCCATGGTCGAGTTCGCCAGGAGTATTTACAACTTGCCGCTCTTGATCCAGAACGATATTTAGTAATTGATGCCCGTCGTCCGATACCTGAAATTCATGCCGAGATTGTTTCGCGGGTCCAAGAGTTACTTAAGTGAGCGCCCGGGTTTTTGAAGGCTTAGTTGGCCAAGAGAAGTTAATAACTGCACTAGATAGCGCAATTTCTGCTGCTAATTCCGGTTCAACCGGACAAGAGATGACTCATGCTTGGCTTTTTACCGGTCCACCTGGTTCTGGCAGATCAAATGCAGCAAAAGCATTTGCAGCAGCTCTGGTTTGTAAGGATTCTGGTTGCGGAGAATGCAGCGATTGTAAAACCGCCATGATCGGAACTCATCCTGATGTGGAAATTGTTGATGTAAGTGGCATGTCAATAAAGATTGATGAGATAAGAGAAGTAGTTTCTAGATCAGCCTGGGGCGCATCCATATCTAAATGGCGAGTTGTTGTAATAGAAGATTGCGATCGAATGACCGAAGCTGCTGCAAACGCACTGCTAAAGGCTCTGGAAGAACCAAGTACTCAAACAATCTGGCTTCTCTGCGCACCAACTCTTCAAGATGTTATTACTACCATTAGATCTCGTTGTCGACACTTAAATTTAAAAACCCCAAGCGTGAGCGAAATTGCGAAATTTCTCGAGACAACCTTGGGCACTTCAAAATCAGAGGCAGAACTTGCAGCTCGAATTTCGCATGGCCACATCGGAAAAGCAAGAGGATTTTTAAAAGATTCGAATTTCCAAAGTAGCCGCCGAAAGTATTTTGATTTGTTATTCTCGATTAAATCCGAGGCGAGTGCCATAAAGGCAGCAGGAAAATTTCTGGAATTTGTAAACGAGAGAGTGGATTCAATTCTTAGAGAGAAAGAAGAGCGAGAAACTGAAGAATTAAAGAACGCCCTACAAGGAACCGGCAGAGGGCTAATTTCAGGTGGCGCAAAGGCGATTAAGGATTTAGAGCGAGAGCAAAAATCGAGATTAAACCGAGCGATTAAGGATGAAATTGATGGCGCTCTTCTCGATTACTCAACGCTGTTACGTGACTCTTTATTAGAGCCAACGCTGCGCGTGAATACCGATCTTAATGATCAAATAAACCAAATTACCCAGAACGTTAAGCCTAATCTAGTTTCCCTTTTACTCTCTGAATTAAGCCAGACGCGGGAGCTTCTAACAACAAACGCGTCACAAACTTTGTTACTTGAGCGACTTTTTCTCTTTTTTACACGTATGAAGCTTGGTAATTAGCACCCCTATCCGTAGGGCAGAATTCACCCATGCCTTTCCGACTAGACCACCTGTCTTACGCAACATCTTATGATCAATTAGTAGATGTTGTTCAAAGAATCGGGTCTCGAATTGGTTCACCATTTGTTGATGGCGGAATTCACCCGAGATTTGGAACAAGAAACTTCACACTTTCATTAAAAAATGGACACTATCTAGAGGTTGTCTGTCCTTTAGATCATCCGGCCGCTGAAGAATCAGCATTTGGAAAAGCTGTCTCTCAGCGCGCCAACCAAGGTGGCGGTTGGATGACATGGGTTGTAGCAACCGATGACATAACTCCGGTTGAAAGTAGGTTAGGTCGAGCTTCAATAGAAGGATCACGTAAGC
>Ga0172376_10004140_pt1 | contig 16668 bp, 11 predicted proteins | sample Lak35m_FD_121114 | JGI IMG/M metagenome (GOLD analysis project Ga0172376, IMG submission 121114) | Freshwater microbial communities from Kabuno Bay, South-Kivu, Congo - kab_092012_35m | ecosystem: Environmental > Aquatic > Freshwater > Lake | place: Democratic Republic of the Congo: South-Kivu... | reverse complement strand
GTGGTGTCGGTGAAGTGCACCCGCCAGCCGCCGTCGGTGGAGAGTTTTTCCAGGCCTGTCACCCGGCACCCCAGCCGCACCTCGCCCCCATGGTCGCGGGTTTTCCGGGCGGCCGCCTCCCACATCATGCCGGGGCCAAGCCGGGGATAGCGAAACGAGCCGATCAGCGTCTTGATCTGCTTGGAGCGGTCCTTCTGCTCGCGGGGTGGGAAGAGGGCGTTCCAGATCGCCGTCGAGAGTGAGAGGCCCTTGATCCGCTGCGCGGCCCAGTCGGCGGAAATTTCCTTGCAGCTCATCCCCCACACCTTCTCCGTGTAGGTCTTGAAGAAGATGCCAAACAGCCGCCGCCCAAACTGGTTGCTCACCCAGTCTTCAAACGACTTCGGAGTTGCGACCGGAAACAGCCGGGCATGGCCGTAGCTCGCCACGCAGCGGGCCGCCTCCATGATCCCGAGATTTCGGAGTGCCTCCCCGGCCCGGAGCGGGTAGGCGTAGAATTTGCCGCCGTAGAGAATCCGCGAACTCCGCGGGCGGACGAGCATGTCGTCGCCGAGCAACTCCGTCCAGAGATCCTCGACCTCGCGCGACTTCGAGAAGAACCGGTGGCCGCCGATGTCGAACCGGAAGCCTTTTCCATGCGCCGCAGGCGATTTGTATTCGACCGTGCGGGAGATGCCGCCGACGAGCTCCGGATCGGCCTCGAGCACGGTCACGCTCGCGCCCTCCCGCGAGAGCAGGTAGGCGGCTGTCAGGCCGGCAGGGCCCGCACCGATGATGGCCACGGAGGGGGCACGTGCTTCGTCATTCATGCCGAGCAGCATGGCAACAAGTCTACACCGGTTTCATCGCCGCCGAACGGGCTCACGAAAATCAAACGCGGGCCACGGCCGCCTGTGGGCGGTCATTGCACCTTCAGCAGTTCGACGAGGAAGTGGAGCTGGGCGTTCGGCGGGATCGGGCCGCCGGGGGTGCCGCGGGCGCCGTAGCCGAGGTTGCTCGGGATCAACAGTTCGATCATGCCCCCTTCGCCCACGAGCTGCATGCCTTCCGTCCAGCCGGGGATCACGCCATTGAGCGGGAAGTCGATCGATTCACCGCGCTGATACGAACTGTCGAAGACCTTTCCGTCGTCGAGCCAGCCGTGGTAGTGAACCTCGACGTTGCTCGAGGCCTTGGGGTTCGCCCCGGCGCCCTTGCGGAGCACGCGGTATTGCAGGCCCGAGTTCGTCTTCGTGAACGCCTTCGGCGCGTCGGCGTCGAGCTTGCCGGCGCCCTTGGGGAGCGCGGGGTGGGGGACTTCTTGTGGGGCTTGTGCCACGGTGATCTCCGGGGTGAAAAGGATGAGGCAGCAAACAGTGATGGCGGCAACGAGACGCATCGCTTGGCTCCTGGGGTTGGGAAACAAGCCGGCAGTATACGGCAGGGAGGAGAATCCGCCGCTGGAACGGCAGAAGTCGCGTCGCGGTGGCCCTCGAAGACTCGGTCCAAACGCTCCGCGAGCTTCCGCCGATTCCGGCGGCTCGTCCTACGCGAGCAGGGATTCGATTTCGTCGGGCTCGATCGGGACGTGGCTGCAGAGATCGACCGGGCCGTCAGCCGTGATCAGGATGTCGTTTTCCAGGCGGATGCCGATCCCCTCGTCGGGGATGTAGATGCCCGGCTCCACCGTGATCACCCAGCCGGGCGCGAAGGGGCCGCTCATCGGCGCGAGATCGTGCACGCCCAGGCCGAGCGAATGGCCGAGGCCGTGCATGAAATACGTTCGGCAGGCGGGCTCGTCGGGCGAATCGCCGGCCACCTGCTCCTTCGTGAGCAGGCCGAGCGAGAGCAACTCGTCGTTCATCTCCAGTTGCGCGGCCCGCTTCCAGTCCCGCGGCGTCGTGCCGGGCAGCGCTCTCGCGATCGAGCTTTTCAGCACGCGGAGCACGGCCTCGTAGACAGCCCGCTGCCGCGGCGAGAACCGGCCGCTGACGGGATAGGTGCGGGTGAGATCGGCGTTGTAGTTGGCGTAGTTGGCGCCGACGTCGATCAAGACGAGGTCGCCTGAGTGGCAGGGCTTGTCGTTGTCGACAGAGTGGAGCACGCAGCTGCTTTTTCCAGACGCGATGATCGGCTCGTAGCCCATCTTCGCCCGGTGCCGCGTGAATTCGGCGAGCAGCTCCGCTTCGAGATCGTATTCCATCACGCCCGGCTTCAGGGCCGCGAGCACCCGACGCAGGCCTTTGTCGGTGATGTCGATCGCCTGCCGGATGAGCGCCACCTCGGCCGGGCTCTTCACGGCCCGCAGCCGGCGCAGCAAGGGCGCGAGCCGCTCGACGCGGTGGAGCGGATACTTCGCGATCAACTCCCGCGCGAGCCTGAGATCGCGGGGCTCGACCTCGATGCTCGCCCGCTCATGTTCGTTGGCATTGAGCACCACGACGTCGCTTTCGCACATGAGCGCATGCAACGCGCCGGGCAGCTCGGAGAGCCAGCGCACCTTCGCGATTCCGGAGATCTCCCGGGCTCGTTCCTTCGAGAGCTTTTCCCCTTCCCAGATCGTGAGGAGCTCGTTGGGCTGGCGGATGAAGAGCATCTCGCGCTGCGCCGGCTCGGCCGCATCGGGCGCGAGCACAAGCACGCTCTCCTCCTGCTCGATTCCGGAGAGCCAGAAGAGATCGCTCGCCGGGTGGAGCCGCAGCGTGCCATCGCCGTTCGTCGGCAGGACGTCGGCCGCATGCACGACCACGACGCCGTTTTTCGGCAGGAGCTCCCGCAACTGGCGGCGGTGGGCCACGAACAGGGCCGGGTCGATCGGGGCGTGTCGCATGCCTGAAACGGGCTCCGGAGACGGACGTGATCACCGCAGATCGTACACTTTCCCATATGCCACCCGCACCCCACGATGCCGCCGCCGAGCCGATCCTCGTCGGCGGCGCATGGCGACCTGCCACGGCCAGCGACACCTACCGGGCGATCGACCCGACGACCGGACAGCCGCGGGATCAAGTCTGGCCGGTCAGCGGCTGGAGCGACGTGGACGAGGCGCTCGACGCAGCGACTCGCGCCGCCGATGAACTCCGCCGGCTCCCGGCCGCCGCGACCGCTCAATTCCTCGCCCGCTATGCCGACCGGCTCGAGGCTCGAGGGGCGGAGCTCGTGGCACTTGCGCACGCGGAGACGGGCCTCCCAGTGAAGCCGCGGCTTGCGGAGCACGAACTGCCGCGGATGCTCGACCAACTCAGGCAGGCGGCGGCAGCCGCTGCCGAAGAGACCTGGCGGATGGCGACGATCGACACCGGGCGAAACATCCGTGCGGCGGCGTTTGGGCTCGGCCCCGTCGTCGTGTTTCCACCGGCAAATTTTCCGCTGGCCTATGGCGCCGTGACCGGGGGCGATTTCGCCGCCGCGATCGCCGGGGGCAATCCGGTGATCGCGAAGGCGCACGCCGGCCACCCGTCGGTCTCACGGCTTGCGGCTACCGAGGCGCTGCACGCCGCGCGCGAGACCGGCCTGCCGGCGGCGACCGTGCAGCTCATTCATGGCCTTGCGCCGGCCGACGGCGAAAGGCTCGTGGCCGATGCCCGCGTGGGGGGCACGGGGTTCACCGGCAGCCAACAGGCGGGCGAAAAACTCTTCGCGGCCGCGGCGGTGACAGGCCGCGTGATCTGGGTGGAGATGGGGAGCATCAATCCGGTGATCGTGCTCCCCGGTGCGCTGGCCGAGCGCGGCGAGGAGATCGCGGAGCAGTTGACGGCGAGCGTCACCGGCTCCGCGGGGCAGGTATGCATCAAGCCGAGCATCGTGTTTGTCGTCGCTGGAGCGGCTGCCGAGGAATTTGTCGGTTCTCTCTGTCGCCGGTTTGCCGCGATCGGGCCCCAGGTGCTCCTGGGCCCTTCCGGCCACGACCGGCTTGTCGCCGCGGTGCGCCACCTGCATGGCTCGGGGGCGCGGATCCTCGTCGGCGGCGGCACCGGAAATGGCCCCTGCACGTTTGAGCCCACGCTGCTCGAGGTGACGGCTGCCGAGCTGGTAATCAATGCGAAGGCATTGCTCGTCGAGGCGTTTGGCAGCGTGACGCTGCTCGTGCGGTGCGGGTCGCTTGCAGAATTACATCAGGCGATCGAGCCGCTCGAGGGAGCGCTCGCTGCCTGTTTTCATGCGGCACTCGACGGGAGCGACGACGAGGCGGCGCGGGCAATCCTGCCAAGCTTGGTCGCGCGGGCCGGCCGCGTCGTCGAAAATCGGATGACGACCGGCATGTCGGTGAGCCCGGCGATGCAGCATGGCGGCCCGTGGCCGTCGGCCGCGCCGCCATTCTTTTCCGCCGTCGGGATGCCTTGGTCGATCCTGCGATTCGCCAGGCGAATCTGTTTCGACGGCTGGTCGCAGGAACGGCTGCCGGAGTGCCTGCGCGACGAGCCGCCGGCGGGACGGCCGTGGCGGTTTGTCGATGGCGGCTGGACGCGAAAGTAGACCGCTTGCTCCGCAAGCGGATCTTCCGGGGATCCGCTTGCGGAGCAAGCGGTCTACTTTGAGCGGTCTACCTTAGGCGGACTACCGTGGCGGTTGACTACCGGTATTGGCTGTCGCCGTATTGACGCATCTTTTCGGCGGCCTTGATCGCCTCGGTCGTCACCTCCCGGCCGACGGCCGCGGCGCGGTCTTTGTTGACCGTGATGCTCGGCAGGCCGCCCGAGAACGAGATCGTAATCACGCCGCTGGCGATCAGGATCGGGACGAGGATCAGCAGAAGCTTCGAGCCCCACTTCGACTTCGCCACCTGCTGCACCGGCGAAGGCATGCCGATCGTGGCCAGGCCGGCGATCTGCTGCGAGTAACTCGTCTTGCTCGACTTCCGCTTCTTCGACTTGGCCATGGCCCGCTCCCCAAAATATGTGTGGTGTGTGTGGAGGAGAGGATCGGCCAGAACTGGTGAATGGTCTGAGCCCGAATCGGGCCTTGCGCAGTCCTTTTGCGGGGGCCGCAGGCTTCGCAGGCCGCAGGGTTTGCCAGGAAAGTAGACCGCTTGCGGAGCAAGCGGTCTACTTTCGCAAGCGGTCTACTTTTGAAAACGCCAGCGCGAGGCGGCGGAGGGCTTCTTCGAGCCGATCGGTCGGGCAGGCGACGTTGAGCCGGATGAAGCCCGGCGCGCCAAACTCGCGGCCGTCGGAGGGGCCGAGGCCTGCGGCCTCTCAGGCGGCCTGCGGGTCGCTCACCCCGGTGCCGCGGCAGTCGATCCACAGGAGATACGTCGCCGCCGGCGGAATGCACGCGAGGCCCGGGATCGTCGCGACCGCGTCCACCACCAGATCGCGGTGGTGCCGGATGACACCGATGAGCCGTCGACGCCAGGCGTCGCCATGCCGCCATGCCGCTTCGGCCGCCGCATAGCCGAGCGGATTCACCATCGGCACGAGCCCGCCCCCAGCCGTCCGCCAGCGGCTCTTGAGCCCGCGATCGGGCACGATCGCCGCGGCGCAGCCCAGGCCGGCGAGGTTCCATGTCTTCGATGGCGCGACGAGCGTGATCGCGCGGCGGGCCGCGGGATGATCGAGGCTCGCGAAGGGAACATGCCCGCGATCATCGTCGAGCAGCAGGTCGGACCAGATCTCGTCGGAGACGACCGTGAGCCGATGCCGCTCGGCGAAGTCGGCAAGCGCGAGGAGTTCGGCGCGGCCAAACACCGTGCCGGTGGGGTTGTGGGGGTGGCAGAGCCAGAAGATCTTGGTCCGCGGCGTGATCGCGGCGCCCGCGGCATCCCAGTCGATGCTCCAGGCAGTTGGCCCTTGGGCGAGCGGCACCCGCACGCAGCGGCGGCCTGCCAGCCCGGGCAGTGTGAGGAAAGGCGGATAGACCGGCGTGAATGTGACGATTTCGTTTTCCGGTTCGGCGAGCAGCCGCGCCGTGATCGAAAGCGCGGTCACCACGCCGGGCGAGCCGAGTACCGTCGCTGGATCGATCTGCCAGCCGTGCCGCGCCGCGAGCTGGTCGGCGAGCGCCGGGGCGAAGCCTGGGGGCTCGTGCGTGTAGCCGAACACGCCGTGATCGACCCGCTCGCGGATCGCGCCCAGCACCTCCTCGGCCGCGCGAAAATCCATGTCGGCCACCCAGAGCGGCAGGATGTCGCGGCCGGCCCAGCGGTCCCACTTCTCGGAGCCGGTGCCGCGGCGGTCGGGGCCGGACGTGAAGAGGGGATCGGTGGCTGGGGGCGGGCGGTCGTTCATGGAGGAATCTTTACGATCACGATAGCTCACGAAAGCCCGCAGCGCAAGCAAGGATAATTCGCCTCACTACCCCACCTGACTCCGACGCCTCACCAACTCCCCTCGCTCGCGCGTCGGGCTTCCGTGGCAGGCAATGAGCGCAGGATCCGCTTGCGGAGCAAGCGGTCTCCTTTTGGCAGCGGCTAATAGCGGTAGACCGCCGCCACGCCGCTTTCGGTCGGCATCGCGATCCGTTCGATCGCGAGGATGCCGCCGCCGTGGAGCAGGACGGTCTCGGCAACCGCGCCGAAGAGGTCTTCCTGCCGCAGGGCAGGGCGGTCGCCAGAGCGCGACACGTCTCCGGGCGCCTCGCCATTTGTGATGATCGCGCCGGTCTGGCGGTCGAGCCTGCCCGTCTCGAAGCGATCTTTCTCGATCAAGAGCGTCGCCACGCGACCGGCGACGGCCGCGCGGGCGATGTCGGAGAGGTCGCCCGAGCCGAGGCCGTGGTCGCGGGCCTGCTCGAAGAGATGCAGTTCGCGGCCGATCCGCTTGTCGCGGGCGGCGGCGAAGATCGGCGCCACCAGCGGCGCGATCGACTCCTCCGGCAACAGATGGGCGTCGCGATCGACATACGCATCCAGGAGCAGCCTGTTCTTCGAGACCCCGCGAAACACGGCCGCCAGCCGCGGCAGCGCCACGAGCACCAGCGGCAGCCCGGAGTGCTTCGACACCTGCTCGTGGACCACCTCGTCGACGTGCCGAAAAAAGATCTCCGTGTCGGCATCGATGTCGTCTTGCTTCGAGCCGGTGCCGCCGTGGACCACGCTCGTGAACCCGCGGCCGCCCGGCCCCATCCCGCGCTGCACGCGGTGGGGCTGGAAGATCTCCTCGTCCACCACCGCGCCGCGATCGAGCTCGCCCGGTGCGGCATCGGTGCCGGGAATGCCGTGGAGCGGCACGGGATCGACGCGGCCGCCCGGCCCGCCCGCGGCGCGGCCCTCCGTCACCTGCCCCTCGTAGACATGCGCCGCGCGGCTCGTGAGTGTGAGCACGTTGAACCGCTCGACGGAGGCGGCGATCCGCACCAGCGGCATCGTGTGGAAACGTGAGGTGACGAGCGCGAGCGGCTTGACCGGCGCCGGCAAAAGGAAGATCCGCGCCGTGCCGTCGGCGGCGAGTACCGCGAGACCGTCGCGGGTGTGCTGCCAAAAGCGCACGTTATCTTCGATGGCGTGCAGCGGCTCGAGCAGCCGGTCCACCTCGCGAGTCGGCTGCGTCGCCGAAAGCCCCATCGCGAGCGCGTCGAGGAGATGCCGGTAGGTGGGCTGGTCGACGAGGTTGTCCGGCACCGTGCGGTGCGTCGGCATGTAGAGCGAGACGCAGGGGGCGGGTTGCGGCTCGAGCAGCGACCGCACCGTCTCGAGCGACACCGGGGCGATCGACGCCGGATTGCCAAGAAACATCGACGCCATCGGAAGCCTCCTGCGTGCAGGGTGAGAGGCTTCATGCCGGCGCCCGGCCACGCGGCAGAGCAGTCCTCAGGGAAGTCTTTGCGGTCGGCCGCCGAAAGGCAAATGACGCGGAGCGATTGCGCGAAGTAGGCCGCTTGCTCCGCAAGCGGGTTGGGATCGGATCCGCTTGCGGAGCAAGCGGTCTACCGATGGCAGGCTGAAGCCCACCCTACCGGAGGTCGCCGCTGGTCACTTATTGAAACGCGGGTCGTTGGCCTTGCCGCGGGCGAGCGTGTAGGCGAGGAGGTCGAGCACTTCCTCCTGGTTGAGCTGGTCGAGGAGTCCCTTCGGCATCAGCGATTCGGCCGCCGGGAGGATTTCTTCGATGTCTTCCCGTTTGATCTCCACGAACTTCGTGGCGTCCTCCGGATCGGTGACGATCACGATCTTTTCCGGCGTCTCGCTCACGATCCGCCCGCTCACCACCCGGCCGTCGGTGGTCGGCACGATGCTCGCCTTGTATTGGTCGCTCACCACCTTGCTCGGCTCGACGATCGCCTCGACCAGATCCTTCACCTGAAACCGACCGCCGGCCTGCGTGAGGTCGGGCCCCGTCGCGCCCCCCTCCTCGCCATAGCGATGGCAGACGATACAGCGGGCCGCGGCGAACGTCCGCTTGCCGTTCTCGAAATTCCGCGTGCCCGGTGCGAGGCCGTCGCCGGCGGCCGCGAGCACCTCCGCGACCGTCCACGGGCGGCCGGGCCCCTGTGGCTTCGGCAACGGTGGCGGCGTATAGGGCTTGCGGATGCCGAGCGCTTCGAGCGTGAGTTTCTCATTCTCCGAAAGGTGGGCGAGGCTCTCGTTCTCGATATTCCCGAGAAACTTGCGAAAGCTGGCCCCGCCGGCCCATTGCCGAGCCCGGCCAAACCACTCGTAGTAGCCCTTGCGGTCGGCCGCGGTCCATGCAGTCTTCTCGCCGATGGTGCGCAGGACGTAGGCATAGTGGATCTGCAATAGATCGGGTCGCTTCTCGAGCGATGCGCGGACGTCACCGCCGTAGCCCGCATTGCGGCCGATCAGCCTGCGGAGGCTGTCTTCGTCGTCGGCGAGGTTCGTCGTGCCGGCCGAACTGCTCGGCGCCGCGAGCAGGCCCACGAGTTTCGTCACGATGCCCGGCGCCCGCACGGCCACGAGCAGGCTTGCCAGTTCGCGGTCGAGGTCGAACGAATCCGACGGGAACAGCGGTGCGAACCGCTCCGCGATGCGGGCCTTGGCCGCGGGCGGGGGATCGCCGAGCCGGATCATCGTCAACTCGTAGGCTCGGATGAGGTCGAGCTTCTCGGCCGCGTCGAGCTGCTCGGGATCGATGCGGTCGATCGCGGCGAGCACGGCGGGCTGCTGAGACGGCTCCGCCTGGCGCGCGACGGCGATCGCGGCCGCGATGAGCCCGCGCGGCTCCTGCACCGCCAGGGCCTTTTCCTGCCAGAGCGCCGGCGGCTGGTGCTCGAGCGCTACGCGGGCGGCATAGCGGATGAAGCGGTCGGGATGGGAGAGCTGCCGCAGCGCCGCGGCCACGGCCGCCGCGGCATCGGCCCCGGGCGCGTGGAAGGCCTCGAGATCCCGCCGGGCCTTGCGGGCCTCGGCCTGCCGGGAGTCTTTTGGATCGATGGCCGCCGTCGAGTCGCTGCCCGTGTAGGTCACACGATAGAGCTCGCTCTGGCCGCCACGGCCGCCGACGGCGAAGTAGATCGCGCCATCCGTGCCGATCGTCATGTCGGTGAGGGGGAGGGGTGTCCGCGCGACGAATTCCTCCGCCACGCCCTTGTAGGTCGAGCCTTCCGGCTCGAGGTGAATCGCATACATCGTGCCGAACGTCCAGTCGCAGACGAAAAGCGCCTTTTGATACTTCGCCGGAAACTTCGTGCCGTAGCCAAACGCGACGCCCACGGGTGAACCCGGGCCGAGATCGACCAGCGCCGGCAGGCTGTCGGGATAACAGGCCGGCCACTTGCCCGCGCCCGATCGCCAGCCGAGCTCGCTGCCGCTGGTGGCGTGGTTGACCCGCGTGGGCCGATACCACGGGCTGCCGACATCCCACTCCATGTCGGCGTCGTAGACGAACATCTCGCCGTCGGCGTTGAAGGCGAAGTCGTAGGGATTGCGGTAGCCGCCGCTCCAGATCTCCCACTGCGCGCCGTCGCGGTCGGTGATCGCGACGTAGCCGCCGGGGGCGAGGATGCCGACGGCATGGCCATTGGCATCCCACATCCGCGGCACGACCTGGTCCTCGTCCCAGTTCGCCGGCAGCCGGCTCGTGCCATCGGCGGGCAGGGCCGTTCGCCGCTGGCTCGAACGGAGCCCGCCAAGCGTCTGCGGCTCCGTGACGTCTTTGATGGCAAACGGCACCTTCGTGTGATTGCCGCAGACAATCGCCAGCCGCTGGCCGTCGGGCGTGAGCAGGATGTTGTGCGGGCCATGCTCGCCGCCGCCATCGAAACCGCGGAGTTTCTCGACCTTGTCGAGCGTGTCGTTGGAATCGGAATCGGTCACGCGATAGAGACCGCTGCCCGGGCCACCGTTGCAGACGACGTAGAGCGCGTCGAACGCCCAGAGCAGGCCTTGGGCGCCCGTGATCGGCGCGGGAATTTTTTCGACGATCGTCTCGCCCGAGCCGTCGGCTGGGGCGGGCGAGATCCGCACGAGCCCCTTGCCGCCTTGGTCACTGGCGATGAGCCGCCCCTCTGGATCAGTCGTGAGGCAAACCCACGAGCCGAGTTCCTCGCGCGGCACGACGAAGAGCCGCTCCACCGCGAAGCCGGCCGGCACGAGAAAGGGCTCGGGATCACCAGGCTTCCGCTCAGGCGCCGCCGCTCCCGCGATCGCCACCGGCATCTTTTCGGCGGGCTGCTGCCAGGTCGTCTGCTCGGCGGCAGTTGCCGCGCCGGCAAGCGGCAGGACGACGGCGATCGAAATCGACCAACAAGCGAACGTGTGAGTCGTAGGCATGGCGACGTTTCCGAGTGAGGTCATTGCCGCGGCGACCGCTCGAGGCACCCATTTGCCAGGATACATCGCGGCATTCCGGCTCCCAAACGGAGAGCGCGGAGTCACTGACGGTTTTCCGTCATTCCGGTGGCAGGAGCGGCCGGCCCACCTCCGTGCCGTCGATCATGAGCAGCGTCGCCGGGGCAAGCGCGGGCTCGAAGACTTCGCGGGCGAGGGTCGCCAGGTTGGCCGCCAGCGGCAGCGATCCTTCCACCGAGAGGCGGTCGCCCGAGAGCACTGCCTGCACCCCACGACCGGCAAACTCGGCGCGGAACGATGCGAACGAGGCGTCGTCGCAGTCTTCACGGGCTTCGATGTCGAGCACCACGATGCCGCGGCCCTTCGGGGGCTGGCCCGAGAGCGTCGCCGTGAGCCGCTGGGCCCCGAGCTGCGGAGCGTCGGCCCGCAGCGTGAAGCTCCGCGGTGCCGAGCCATCGCTCGCCGCCACGAGCGAGCGGATGCCGACGGCCACGTTCCCCTTGTGCACGAAGAACGTGGCGTCGCCCGCGAGCGCGGCGCCATCGGTCAGCCGCGCACCGACCGTCCACACCTCCGCGTCTCCCGGCATCAGGAGATGGGCGCGGAGGCAGGAGAGTTCGGCGTGATCGACGCGGAAAAATGGTTTCGCCGGGTCGATCATCCAGGCCGCGGTGATCCGCGGGCCCCGCTGCGACGAGACGAGAAACGTGCGAAGGTGATGGGCTTTCGCCTGCGCCCCGTGGCCGACGGGCCCCTTCCGACGGCCGTAGGGGTCGTCGCGGCCATCCATGACGAGCGTCATGTTGGGCGTGGATCGACCACCGGGAAGATGAATGGCGAAGGATTTATCCTCCGGCCCGCGGCTTTCGCCGGCGATGCCGATGGCCATCGAGCGGCCCACGTAGTTCGTGGCGCGGGCCCACGGCTCGGCGTTGAACCGCTGCACCACGAATCGCGGCGTGTGACCCCCGACGGTCGCGCGGAGATCGCCAGGCGGATTCCAGCGGCAGTCGTCGCGAAACGTATGCAGGTGCTCGCGCGGCGCCTGCGGCAGCCAGCCGGCCGATTCGGTCGGGGACCAGTCGGCAAGCCAGCCCGCATCGTGCAGATGCTCGTCGAGATAGCCGCGGCCGAAGAGATAGTCGTAGTCGCGGCTGTGGGCGCCCGAGAGCCGCTCGGCCGGCGCGAACCAGTTGGCCGCGATGCCGGCCCAGAGAAATCGCAGCATGGCATCGGCCTGCCGGCGGATCGCCGCATCCTCGGCGTGGCGGGCGATCAGGCCGAGGCAGTCGAGGTCGATCCCGTAGTAGGTGGGGCTCGAATATTCGGTGATGGCGTGGCGGCGGACGTGGCCGACCCACTCGGCCCACAATGCCTCCCCGCGGCGTCGGGCCTGCGAATCTCCGAGACGGCCCAAGGCGAGATGGTTCCAGATCTTCAGCAGGAAGATGTTCGTGTAGCCCGGCTTCACGGGATGACGGTCGAGCGCGGCTGCGGCGTCGTGGTGCATCGCGTCGAGCAGGTCGCGGGCGGCGGGGGAGAGGGCCTCGGCATGCACCAGCCGCAGCAGGCTCGTGAGCTTGGTCGCGAAGGCAACGGCATTGGGATCGGTCACGCGTTCATCGCCGAGCCGCCAGCGATAGTTGCCGAAGTGATCGCTGCCGGGAGCGGTGTCCTGCATCGACCGCGCGATCCTGAGTGCCTCGGCGACGGTCTCGGGCTGCCAACGCTGGCCGACGGCTTCGACGGCGAACCGCAGGATTCCGCGGATGCCGAGCGCTGGGGGCCGGGCGCGAAGGATGGCGGCCTGCGCCTCGAGCTCGACGACGGCATCGTGGCCCAACGCACACGCCGTCAAGGCGGCCCAGGCCCAGCAGGCAATGCCGGCCAGCCCGACGCGGCGACGGATGGAAACGGAGGGCATGTTCGCGCCAATGGAGCCGGGGAGCCGGGGAATGCGCCCTCATGATACTGACGCTTCTCCGACGCGGCTGTTAGACTCCGTGCCCTCCCTCGGGGGCCTGGATGCATGAAGGATGAAAACGCTGCGACAACGAGCCGTCTTGGCATGGCGCTTTTCTGGGTCTACGTCCTGCTCTATGGGGGCTTCATGGGGCTCGTGCTCGTGCGGCCCGACCTGCTCTCGTGGCGGCCGTTTGGCGGGGTGAACCTGGCGATCGCCGCCGGCATGGGGCTGATCGCGGCCGCCCTCGTGCTCGCCGTCGTCTACATGCTGGCCCGGGCAGGCCGCTGACAGGAAACCGCCAGGATGCTCCACGACTCCTCCGCGCTCGCCGTCGCCATCTTCGCCGGCTTCGTGGCCGCCGTACTCGGGCTCTCCTTCTGGCTCGGACGCAAGAAGCAGTCGGCGGCGGCCTATTACGCCGCCCATGGAGAGGTGCACTGGTTCGTCAATGGCATCGCCTTCGCCGGCGACTACCTGTCGGCGGCCTCGTTCCTCGGCATCTGCGGGATGATCGCCTTCTCAGGCTATGACGGCTTTCTCTATTCGATCGGCTTTCTCGCCGGCTGGATCGTGGCCCTCTTCGTGATCGCCGAGCCGATCAAGGCGCTGGGGCGATTCACGTTTGCCGACGCCCTCGATGCGAAGTTCAACAGCCGCGGCATCAAGATGGCCGTGGCCATCTCCACGCTCGTGGTGAGCGTCTTCTACCTGATTCCGCAGATGGTGGGGGCCGGGTCGCTGATCACGCCGCTCCTGGGGCTGCCGCACGCCGCCGGTGTGATGCTCGTGGGCGTGGCGGTCACGCTGATCGTCGTCACGGCCGGTATGGTCTCCACGACCTGGGTGCAGTTCATCAAGGGCTCGCTGCTCGTCCTCTTCTGCGGCGTGCTCACGGCCCTGATTCTGGACCGTGGACTCGAGGTCAACGCCGGCCGGCCGGGACTGGAAGAACTCACGCCTCAGGTGAGAACCGTTCGGACCGACGGCAGGGTGCTCGTCGACGGGAAGCCGCAGACTCGCGATCACGATTTGCGTGCGGTGGGTACGATCGCGCGGCTGCCCGACCGCTTCGCTGGAAAGACATCGACCGGCCCGCTCCGGCCGCTCGAATACCTCGCCGCCCTCGAGGACTCGACGATCATCACCTGGTCGGCGAAGCGGCATGTCGATGACCAGGGCACGCATGTCACCTATTCGCCCGTCGAGCGCAAAGGGGCCGATCTGCTCAAGCCCGGCGGGTATTTCAAGGGGCTCACCAGCGGCACGCTCGCGGGGCGACTCGACTTCGCGAGCCTCATGCTCGCCCTCTTCTGCGGCACCGCGTCGCTCCCCCACATCCTGATCCGTTATTACACCGTCAAGGACGCCGCCGCGGCGCGAAAGAGCACGGTCGTGGGAATCGCCGCGATCGGCATCTTTTACGTGCTCACGCTCTACCTCGGCCTGGGCGCGATGACCTCGGGCGCACTCGACCCCACCGACACCAACATGGCCGCGCCGCTTCTCGCGAAATCCTTCAGCACGACGCTGTTCGCCGTCATCTCGGCGATCGCCTTTACGACGGTGCTCGGCACCGTCAGCGGCCTGATCATGGCTGGCAGCGGTGCCGTGGCCCATGATCTCGTGGAGAACGTCTGCGGCGTGCGGATGACCGACCACGAGAAGGTGCGCTGCGGCAAGCTTGCGGCGGTGGGTCTCGGGATCGTCGCGATGGCGCTCGGGATTCTGTTCAAGAATTTCAACGTGAGCTTTCTCGTCGGCTGGGCGTTCAACATCGCCGCCAGTGCCAACCTGCCGGCGCTGGTGATGCTGCTCTTTTGGCCGCGGACGACGAAGCAGGGGATCATCGCGGCCGTCACGGTCGGCATGGCCGCGTCGCTCGGCTGGATCCTGCTCTCCGCCGACACCTTCGAGAAGGTCTACGGACTGGCCCGCGAGGCGGCCCCAATGCCATTCAGCCAGCCCGGGCTGGTGACGATCCCGCTGGGTTTTCTGGTCTTGATCGTGGTGTCGCTCCTGACGCCCCCACCGGCCGCACGATCGGAAAACGCGGGCTAAACTTTGCCGTATGCCCCGCAAGAAGCCCGTCCCCCCGAAACGCGCCGTGATCGCCTGCACGGCGGCCCACCTGCCGGCGATCCGGGCCATCTACAACGACGCGATCCTCAACTCGACGGCGCTCTATGAATATGCGCCGCGCAGCGAAGAGACGATGCAGGAGTGGTTTGCTGCCCGCGAGCGCGACGGCATTCCGGTGCTCGGCATCGAGTGGGAGCCCGGCGTGCTCGCCGGCTTCGCCACCTGGGGGCCGTTTCGGCCGCGGGCAGCCTACAAGTATTCTGTCGAGCACTCCGTCTATGTCGACGAGCGATTCCGCGGCGAAGGGGTTGGGCGGCAATTGCTCCAGGCGCTCATCGCGGCTGCCAAGGATCGCGAGCTGCACATGATCATCGCCGGCATCGACGCCACGAACGTCGCGAGCGTGGCGCTGCACAGCTCGCTCGGCTTCCGCTGCTGCGGCACGATCCGCGAGGCCGGCTTCAAGTTTGGACGCTGGCTCGACCTCGAGTTTTGGCAGCTGATCCTCGACACGCCCAAGCAGCCGGTGGATGGGTAGGCTGAAGTAGACCGCTTCCTCCGGAAGCGGATCTCGGATCGGGGATCCGCTTGTGGAACAAGCGGTCTACGTGCGGGGCAGTTCGTAGCCCTTGCGGTATTCGCGGGTGAAGAGCCGGTTTGCCTCGGGATCGGTCGACCGCTCCGTCTTCGGGTCGAGCGTGAGTTCGCGGCCGAGCTTCAGCGGGGTCTGCGTGAAGTTGACCTCGTTTTCCGCAAGGTGCGCGGCGAACGAGTCGAGCGAGGCCGCCACATGCTTGTCATCGGCCGCGAGCCGCGGCCGCGTGCCGGGGCTCACCGCTTCACCGAGCGCCCACGACACGTTGCCCAGGTGGGCAAGCGCGCTCGAGAGATGGCCGTCTTCGATGTCGAGATGCAGGTCCTCGTGGCGGCGGCTCTTGATCGCCTTCACGAAATTCGCGAAGTGCTGCTGGTAGGAGCCGCCCGACCAGGCGCCGAGCGGATGGCCGTCGTAGTCGAAAGCCGCCCCGGACGAGTAATTCGGAGCGATCGCGAAGCCCTCCGTGCCATACCAGATGTTGGCGGCCAGTTTGAGCGGATCCACCTTCGGCAGGCCGAACGTGACGGGCGATTTGATCGGCAGGCCGCGGACGTCGGAGATCAAGAGCGCATCGTCCCACTGGAAGATCGTCACCTGGCTGTTGGGGACGTCGCCGTTGTCGATGTAGCCGAGCCGGCCGCCGAGGCTCACGACCTTCTTGGGAAACTCCCGCTTCCCCAGTCCCCACCGCGCCTTGTCGAGCTCGTGCGGATTTTGGTTGCCGAGGTCGCCGTTGCCGGTGAGATGGTTCCAGTGCCAGTCGTAGTGCAGCCGCTTTCGCGTCGGTACGATCGCCGGCGCCGGCCCGGCCCAGCGGTCGAAGTCGAGGCCCGGCGGAATCGGAGCGGGCGTGTCGACCACGCCGATGCTCGGCCGCGGCTTGAAACAGATCGCGTGGGCGACCCTCACGGGCCCGAGTTTGCCGCTGTGTACGAAGTCGAGCGTCTCGCGCATGCCGGTCATGCTGCGGCTCTGCGCCCCCATCTGGCACATCCGACCGAGCTTCCGCGCCCACTGCGTGATCACGCGGCCCTCCTCCACGTTGTGGCTGCAGGGCTTTTCCACATAGACATCCTTGCCAGCCTGCATGGCCCACACGGCCATGACGGCGTGCCAGTGATTCGGCGTGGCGATCGAGACGGCGTCGATGTCGGAGCGGTCGAGGAGGCGGCGGATATCTGGGATGTATTCCGGTGGGCGAAGCGTGTTTTTGAAATGACGCTCGCAGAGGCGGACATAGGCGGACGGGTCGATGTCGCAGATCGCCACCACGTCGGCCTCCGGCGTCTTGAGCCACTCGCCCACATGGGCAGCCCCCTGGCCATTCACACCGATCACAGCCACCCGCACCTTGTCGCCTGG
>Ga0172376_10004139_pt1 | contig 16669 bp, 15 predicted proteins | sample Lak35m_FD_121114 | JGI IMG/M metagenome (GOLD analysis project Ga0172376, IMG submission 121114) | Freshwater microbial communities from Kabuno Bay, South-Kivu, Congo - kab_092012_35m | ecosystem: Environmental > Aquatic > Freshwater > Lake | place: Democratic Republic of the Congo: South-Kivu... | reverse complement strand
GCGACTCAGCCCCAAGATCACTTTCCAAACTGGATTTGCTTTCTTCATCAGCTTGTCGACGACTTCGCGAGGGACGAACTCGTTGACTTTGACAGTACTTCGCTGCGTTCGAACCTTTGGAAAAAGGGTTATCGTCGATGGTCTTCCAATCGACCGCGTGGTGCATGAATTGCCTCGCGAGTTGGATCCGCGTGCGGATCTTTGTTGCCGAGAACCTCTCGGAAATGAGAACTGCCTAGGTCGATTTCCAAGATGATCGTTGTTGAAAGAATGCAGCCATCTCGAAGGGAAAGGCGTGCAGGAATTGCCCTCCAACCGTCGCCCTCGGTTGCTCAATCGCCGATTCGAGTATTCCTGCATCGCGCAATTTAATGGTACCGCCGTAGTGAAATATCTGATCGGCATGAATCTCAAGGATATCCGAAAGCTCAAGAAACTCGATCGAAGTCATCACTCAGCCAACTTGCGAAGATCGTCTGCGAATTTCCCATTGATGGTCTTAAGACGTTGTTTGAGTCTCTTTTAAGTCAAAGGAGAATCTCCACAGTAGGCGCGCGTCGTTTTTCGCGTCGCGCGAGTCGTCAAAACACTGAGGTCTTGCATGTCCCGTTCTGGCCACGATCCACGCCCGTGGAGGCGGTAGGATTCGAACTATCATCTCGAATTCGACGCACTTCACAACCCAACGCGAGCTTCATTCCCACACTCGGTCGCCCTCGCGCAGTTGCCTTCACCTCGTGCTTGTTCCCTTGAAGTGGTCATTTGGTTTCTGATCTCTTAGAGATACCTATCTCGCACAGGGGACTGGTCCAAAGTGGACGGCACCCCAATACCGCGATGCCCATGACGGGCGTAGCCAAAATGCCCCCGAGTTGCCGATCGGGCATTTCCTTCAAACAACGCGTCTGGCGCCAGCCCGTAGTTGCAAAGCGTTCGTGCCTTGCTCGCGACGCCGCCGACTTTGGGTTATAATGATGCTCGAGGTGAACCATGACAGAAAACGCGAGCAAAATCCTTGAATTCTTCGACAGGCTTGAGCCCATCGAGCAGCATGATGTCGTCGTATCTCTGATTCGACGCACAGGTGAATTGCCCACTGAGCCGTTGACAGATGTCGATCTGTGCGGAATTGCGGACGATCTATTCACATCACTGGATGATGAAGATAATGGCAACAACAACGCCGAGGCGCGGTGAGGTTTGGCTCGTTGATCTTGGTATGGTCGCCAAGATTCGACCATGCTTGGTTGTGAGCATTCCAGCAAACGATGAAAACGATCGTGTGCTCACGACACTTATCCCACACACAACCAGCACGCGGGGATCCAGGTTCGAAATTGCGATCGCATCGCGATTCCTGAAGACAGGTGCATTTGACGTTCAAAATGTAATCACGATACCGACAATTAGAATGATTCGCATGCTCGGAAAGCTGACACCTGATGAGATGCTCGAGATCGAAGCTGGACTGAAAGCCTGGCTTGGACTCACTGACTAAAGAGCCCGAAATCGCTTAAGGATGCCCGTTGCCGGGCACCCCCACACCACCGACTCACTCAAAAATCGCCTTCGCTACCCCAGCCGCCTTGGCAAAATCATCCTCGGTGACCAGCAGGTAACTCTGTTGGGCGATCCGAGGTGAGTTGCCAAGCCAGGAGCAGACCACGTGGAGCCGAAACTCACGCTGCAGTTCTGTTTGTCTGCTGGCCCGCAAAGTAGCAGGCACACTCCGCTGTGGAGTCAGCGTCAAAGTAACAGGCACACTCCGCTGTGCCGTCAGCCTCAAAGTAGCAGGCACACTCCGCTGTGCTGTCAGCGTCAAAGTAGCAGGCACACTCCGCTGTGGAGTCAGCGTCAAAGTAGCAGGCACACTCCGCTGTGCCGTCAGCGTCAAAGTAGCAGGCACACTCCGCTGTGCCGTCAGCCAGGGATCGATGGGTCACTGATTTATTCTTAAGAACGGCACAGCGGAATGTGCCTACTACCTTGGGCTGCGATCTTAAGAACGGCACAGCGGAATGTGCCTACTACCTTGGGCTGCGATCTTAAGAACGGCACAGCGGAGTGTGCCTACTACCTTGGGCGGCGATCTTAAGAACGGCACAGCGGAGTGTGCCTACTACCTTGGGCGGCGATCTTAAGAACGGCACAGCGGAGTGTGCCTACTACCTTGGGCTGCCGCTCGATCCATCCTGAAACAAAACAGCTCACTCGTAGATCGGGTAGTAGCAACCGAAGGCTTGTTCGCAGAAGACGCCAGGATCGTTGAAGCGTTGGTTGCGATCCATTCGGGAGATCGTTGCCATTTGCTCATCGGTCAATTCAAAGTCAAAGAGGCTCAAGTTTTCCTGGAGTCGCTCGAGCTTTTCGGTCTTCGGGATTACTGCTGTGCCTCGCTGGACTCCCCATCGCAAAACGACTTGAGCCGGTGTCCGATCGACTTCTTTGGCGATTCTCTGAATCGATGGTTGCTCGATGACCGACTCGGCTGGAGTTGCCATTCCCAATGGAACGTAGGAGGGTGCCCCCAGAGGGCTAAAGGCGGTCACGGCGATTTGTTCCTGATTGCAATACCGCAGCAATTTGTTCTGAACCAAATAGGGGTGCGATTCGACTTGCAGGACGCTTGGACGAATATTCGCATACGAAAGCAAGTCGCGTAGTAATGAGACTCCGAAATTGCTCACTCCAACCGTGCGTACCAAACCGGCTTGGACCAACCGCTCCATCGCTTCCCATGTCTGGCTAATAGGAACCGCATCGGGAATCATCCTGGGTGTTTTCGATTCGGGGTCATAGCTCCAGCCTGCCGGATAGCGATGCTCGAAGGGGACATAGGCAAGTGCGATGGGGAAGTGGATCAAGTACAGATCCAAGTGGTCGAGTTGTAGGTCGCGCAGAGTGCGTTCGCATGCTTTCCGAACATGCTCCTTGCGATGGTAGGTGTTCCACAGTTTTCCTGTGACCCACAAGTCGTCTCGACGACACAGTCCACTTTGAAGGATCTTCGAGATCCCTTGGCCAACCTCTGGCTCATTGCCATAGTCCGACGCGCAATCGAAATGCCGATAGCCCAGCTTGGCCGCTTCGAACGCCAATTGAGCGGTCGAAGCGTTTGGGATTTTCCAGAATCCCAGTCCTACCGAGGGTAATGAACGATGCGCGGTCGTTGCGATGCTAAGTTGTTTTTCCATGTTTTCTTCAAGCGTCGATAGCTGAAATTAAAGGATTCCTGGGGAATTCAAAGTCCGACTCGATCAAGCAGTATTGCCTAGTCGGCTCGATTCGTTCAAGCTACTTGGCGTAGGGGGCGAACCAATCTCCAACCATCTTCAAGGGAGTCACAAAAAAGTTATGCAACGCATTTTGGCAAAATCCATCGTATCGAAGAAGTCTATTTTCGCAAAACATCTTTTGCTCTGTTCTCTTGTCGGTATCCCCATCGGTTGTTCGCCCGAGTCCAAAACCAAAGAAGTCACCGCAGAAACCAGCGGCTTTCGGCCTGCCGATAGCTCTGCTGCTTCTGCTAAACCCAAAGCAAACCAACGCAGTGCCAGCAACCAAGAGGCTCAGAGCAGTAGCGTGCCGCCCTTGCCGAACTTTCAGCCCGGACAAACCGATCCCTCGTCGGTAGACAAAAGTTATGCACGTTTGAAGATGACCGAGTCGGAGGCACCTGAGGATCTGCTGAAGTTTCTCGATTCGGTCGATCGGGCGATGCTCGATCTACAAAACGACGCCAATAAAAAACAGATCAACAACGACACCATTGTTACCAGTGGTATGGACCTCTTGCGAATGAAAGCGAAGGCTGCGGATCGCCTACGCACGGTCGCCAAAACACCCGATGAAACGGCCAAAGGTTGGATCAGCAAGCTCGAAGCGCTCCAGCAGATGGCGATGTTCCGAGATGTTTCGGCTCAAGATGATTTGCGAGCCCTGTGCAAAGAGCTCTCGAGCAACGACGATCCTCGAGTCGCCAAAATCGCGCTCCGACTACAGCTGCAACTCCTGACGGGTGACTACAGCAATCAAACCGCGTCGGTGGATGAAGTCCTTTCGGTTGCCAAAGGATTGCTCGATAAGGCCCAGGGAGCCGATCCAGGAGTGTTCATGGCGGTCGCACAAGCGGCCAGGGCCCTCTCGGGTGAATCGGCCGGCAACAGTGCAACCCAAGATCCCAGCGCTCCTGCAGAGCCCAAAGCAGATAGTCAAGCCAGTGCCGCATGCGATCAGCTTATCGACGCCCTTGAGGCCAAGTTTAGGGACGTGCCAGATCCGAATCTGGGCATGCGATCTTGGCAAATGAAGATGCAGCGACTCCCTGATTTCGAGAGTTACCTGCAAGTCATCGACACGCGTCAGGCGATGGCTGCGGACCCGGCGGTGTTAACCGAAAAAGCGAAAAGTCTGATGGATAAGATCCCTTCGCCTTGGACTGCCATGGCGCTTTCTCAGTGCGCGATGCAATTCGAGTACTCGGGGAATATCGACGTGGCCAAGAGCCTACTGGATATCGCGGCGACTCAACTGGATAAAACCAAGACTTCGGAAATCAAAGCACAGCTTGAGATGTCAATCACCGGTTTTCAGAAACGAACCGCAAGTATCGGAAAACCCTTGTCGTTTGATGGGTTGGTCGATACCCTTGGCAAAGCATTTGATAAGTCCAAATACGAAGGCAAAGTTGTGTTGGTCGATTTTTGGGCCACCTGGTGTGGACCTTGTGTTGCAGAGATTCCCAATATCCGCAAAGTCTACGATGAGAAACACGCCGAAGGCTTCGAAGTCATCGCAGTGAACTTGGACGATAAACGATCGGATTTGGATGAATTCTTGGCTGAAAACAAACTGCCGTGGGACAACTTCGTCAGCGCAGATCCGAGCAAAATGGGGATGGATACGGCTTTGGCGCAAGACCTTTCGATTGCAGCGATCCCATTTACGATGCTCATCGGTCGCGATGGAAATGTCGCTGCAATCCATGTTCGTGGCAAAGCGCTCGAAGAGAAAGTCCAAGAGTTGCTCACCGCTAAGCCTTAGCGAGTTCTGCTCAAGAGGGCATTCATGGTTTGGCTCATCCTTGTTGCGATCGGAACCATCGTCGGTTTGATTACATGGGCGTCGAGTGTTTATGCTCGCAAGCGTCGCGAAGCGTTCGCCAAACGGGCTGATCAACTTGGATTGGATGTCTATTTTGATCTTCCGGAGCAGGACTGGGATCGGCTCGAAGAGTTCGAACTTTATAAAAAGCATGGACGATCCCAGCGAGTGGAAGTCGCGGTAATTGCCCAAACCGACACGACACGTGTTGTAGTCTGCGAGTACACCTCGGTCGTCGGTAGTGGAAAGAACAAATCCACCCAGCCCGCTGTGGTTTTGTTGGTTACGGATAAGCGGCTTGCTTTGCCTCAGATGGTCATTGCCAGGAGAACTTGGACCGCTTCGATTGCCAAATGGGTGGGTTACCGTTACATCGAGTTTCCTGACGATCCTGATTTCAATTCCCAGTATTTGGTTCGCGGAGAATCTGAAGAAGCGGTTCGATCGTATTTGGACCAGGCACGTCGACGGAAGTTGGCCGCGACTGTGTTGGAATCGTTTGAAACGCTGAGGGAGCATTTTATCGTGGTGCATCGAGGCATACGCATGCAACCATCGCAGATTGAGGCTCGGATCGCAGAGGCTCTTGCGGCCCTTAAGGCGATCTTGTAGTGGTGCTAGCCATGCATAGTTTGGCCGCTGCCAAGATGGCTTGGACCATACCGCCGGATTGCGCGATGCCTTTCCAAGCGATATCGTGGGCGGTGCCGTGCGCGACGCTGGTTCGGATGATCGGCAGTCCTAGGGTGATGTTGACCGCTTCGAACATATCGAGCAATTTCAAGGCGATGTGACCTTGGTCGTGGTACATGGCCACGACGGCATCAAATTGACCTTGGGCGGCTTTGGGCATGAGTGTATCGACGGGCCAGGGACCACTAGCGTCGATTTTCATCGAGCAAGCGGTCTGGACGGCTGGAGCGATGATGTCGATTTCTTCGGTTCCAAACCGGCCTGATTCACCTGCATGAGGATTCAATGCGGTTACAGCGATTCTTGGGCTCTGTTTTCGGCCTTCGGCGTCGGCGATACGCGAAAAATAATGGTGGGTGAGCTTAATGGTTTTGAGGATGTTGTCGATCGTAAGGTGTTCGAAGACATCTCGCAGGGCCATGTGAAGAGTGACGTGGACGACCCCTAGGCCGCTAGGGCCACCGTGGTTGGGTTTTCCGGGTGGAAGAAACAGCATCATGGCTGTGGAGTCCACACCGCATAGGTGGCCTAAGAGTTCGGTGTGACCGGGCCAATGATGGCCAGCTAGATCGAGCGATTTTTTCTGCAAAGGAGCCGTGACGATCCCGTCGACTTGTTTTTTCAGGCACAACTCAGTGGCTCTAACGAGGGAATCGTAAGCGGCTTGACCACCCCTTGCATCGATCGTTCCGTCAGGTGCTTGTTCGCACTGGATATCGGCGGCCTCTAAGCAACAAATCGGTTGAGCCAGAGACGATTCCGTTGGACTCAAGCTACAAAGATGGACTTCGACAGCTTCCCAGTTCTCGCAGGCGATCCATTGGGTAGCCGATCCTCTCAGACGGCTAGCCCTCTGGAGGATGCTGGTCCGTCCGACAACGACGGGTCGACACCATTGATGCACGATCGGTTGATCGATAGCCCCGGCGATGATTTCAGGGCCGATCCCAGTGGGGTCCCCCATCGTGATGGCAAGAATCGGTTTGAGGACTGGACTCATCGAAGGTTCTATTTCTTTTCGAGCAGTTTGGTGATGGCGCGATCCAGTTCCCCGGGGCCTGTCGATCCGATCCAGGCATCGACGATTTTGAGTTGTTTATCTAGCAGCAAAGTGGTCGGATAGGCGAATCCACTGCGACCGATGATATTGGCAACTTGGATTCGCGAGTACATCGCCGGGTCGCAGTAGATAGGCAGATCACCCCCGACGCCTTGGACAAAAATCTTGGTGTCAAACTCAAGCTCATCGAGGGCTTCAGGAGTTTTCGAGCCGCAGGAGACACTGATCACCACGATGCGTGGATCGTCGGCGTATTTGCGTTGAAGCTTGATGATGTCTGGGTATTCCTGAAGGCAAGGACCGCACCAAGTCCCCCAGAAGTGGACGAGTTTGTAGGGGTATTTCGATACCAAATCTTGGGCCTGAACCGTTGCGTTGAGCAGGGGCTTGAGGTCCAGGTCTGGAAGTTGCCTTCCGGCGAAACTTTGCCGTTCTCGGCCAAGATAAATCAGAAAACTGATCCCTGCGAGCATGAACAATCCGGCCAGCAGTAGATATCGGTAGGCTGATGGGGAGGCAGGTTGCGTGGTGTGTGAGGGCAGGTTTGACATTCGGTGATCAAGAAAACAGGAGTGAGAGAGGGGTTTCTGTGGAGATTTAAGTTTCGTCGCAATTGGATTTTAGGCAATGAGGATAGTCCCAGATGTTGATTGATTGTCAAACTCTGCAACAATATCGGAGGATTACGAAAAGTTCCTTTTTGAGTTCTTCCCCTAAACTTGTATGCGATGCCCCTTTTGTTCTAACGACAATGACGGAGTTCGCGATTCGCGGATCGTCGAAGAGGGGCGTGCGATTCGTCGCCGTCGTTTTTGCAATCACTGCAGGCGACGCTTTACGACGTATGAACGGGTCGAAGGCTTGCTCCAAGTCCGCAAACGGGACGGGACTTGCCAGGATTTCAGTCGAGCCAAGATTGAGCGAGGCCTCTCGGCGGCTTGCTGGAAACGAAAAATCAAGCAGGAGGACATCCAGCGTCTGGCTGTCGATATCGAGTCCCACATCTTGGATAACTACGATCGAGAAGTCGGTTCGGAAGATATCGGGAATCTGTGCATGCAGTATTTGAGGGACTTGGACGAAGTCGCTTTTGTGCGTTTCGCGAGTGTTTATCGAAGCTTTCGGGATGCCCAAGACTTCGTCAAGGAGCTTACTCCTATCCTGCTACCCAACGACCCTCGAAATCCGCGTTAGTCTTTTGGCATCGAGGGTTCTTCTACCAAAACCGCCTTGCCATCGGGTCCCGTTCGTATTGCCGTTTTAGCAATGAGTCAGGTTCGTTTTGCAGGGTCAGCCTGTAGGCCAGTGCGGCAACGACACCTGCAACAAACCCGCCGACGTGAGCCATGTAAGCAACGCCACCGGCAGAGGTTGACGTGCTGGCGATCGATCCATAGCCGCTGAAGAGTTGCATGGCGATCCACATGCCCAAGACCAACATCGCGGGGATTGTCACAACATGGTACAGGAACACCGCATTGACTCGATTGTGCGGGAACAGGACTAGGTAAGCACCCATTACGCCCGCGATGGCTCCGGAAGCACCCAAGTTTGGAATGATGCTCTGTGGAGCGAGCATGATTTGAGCGAAGCTGGCGACGAGTCCCGAGATCAAATAGAAGATCAGAAACCAACGATGGCCAAAGCGGTGCTCGACGTTATTGCCAAAAATCCAAAGATAGAGCATGTTGCCAGCGATGTGTCCGAATCCTCCGTGCATGAACATCGAGGACAAGAGCGTCAGCCAAATCGGAACCGGCCCGGGCGCTTGGGGGATCTCCACCTTTCCATGCCCATCGACAACCATTTCCTGGGGTTCGACGATATCGACACCGGTCGTGATTTCTTTTGGGATGACGCTCCAACCGTAAGTGAACTCAGGATTGGAGACTTGCACAAGGAACAAAACGATGTTAGCGGCCAATAGGGCGTAGGTGATGTACGGAACGATATTCACATCGCGGTCGTCATCGCTAATCGGAAAGAGCATGCTTGGGGTCCTTGAGATAGGTCCGTACCAGTCGTTCACAGCAGGATACACAGCAGCCTGGTCCAAATGCCCGAACGAACGCGAGTCTATCGTAATCCTGAATGTTTCCCGGTCCAAGAGATCCTTTCGAGAGTACGATTACTCATCGGTCAAGATTTCTGACTCGTCGTATTCGTCGAGCGCTTTCCCTAATCGCAAGCACTCCAAGAGGGCTTGGGCGCATTCCTGACCTTTATTCCCTTTGTTGCCTCCGCTGCGATGCAAGGCTTGTTCAAGGTTATTGACTGTCAGCAATCCAAACGCGATGGGTTTGTTGTGGTCGAGCGATAATTGCATCAGAGCCGAACTGACGGCTCGATTGATATGCTGATCGTGGGAGGTCTCACCCTTGATGACAGCCCCCAAAGCGATCACTCCGGCGACGTTTCTGGTCGCAACAAGCCTTTGGGTGGCAAAGGGCAATTCCCAAGCTCCGGGGACACGTGCGATGACGATTTTCTCGCGCGAGATGCCACCTTGGACCAACGTCTCGATGGCACCGTGACATAGTTTGCTGGTGATCTGATCGTTGTACTGCGAGACGACGACTGCCACGCAGCTGGAATTGGCACTTTCAAGTTGTTGGCTATTGGGCTTTATTTCCTTATGCATAAATTCTTCTTCGTGTGATAACGTGTGGTGGGTAAATAGACTGCTGCGGGTGCCTCATGTGGGGTGAAGCGATGCCAGAATCCCTTGGCAGTCTGAGAGTCATTGTGCTATATCCACACCGGTGTGTCGACTCCCCGAAGGCTCTTATACGAGGATATCTGTGATGACCTGGCCGTGGTCGATATCCAGCCTTTTGCGTCCGGGGATTTCCAAGTTCCTGGAATTCAAGCCCAATAAGTGCAATACGGTGGCATGCAAGTCGGTTACATAGTGTCCGTCCCCTAAGGCATGGTACCCTAGTTCGTCGGTTTGGCCATGAACATAACCTCGTTTTACACCGGCTCCTGCCATCCAAATCGTAAAACCATTGGGATGGTGATCCCGTCCGTCAACGCCTCCGCTGCGTCGTTCCAAACCCGGAGTTCGGCCAAATTCCGTGCAAAACACGACCAAGGTAGAATCCAAGAGTCCTCGTTGTTTTAAGTCAGCGACCAATCCTGCGATCGGCTGGTCGACGCTTGCACATAGCTTGGTGTGATTCTCTTTGAGTTTTTGGTGGGAATCCCAAACCCCATAAGCTGAAGGGAAGACTTGAACGAAACGGACTCCTCGTTCGACCAATCGACGTGCCGCCAAGAATCGCTCGCCAGCGACTTTGGTAGCTTCTTGATCAAGTCCGTAGAGTTTCCGTGTTGGTTCGGTTTCGCTGGCCATATCGATCGCCTCAGGTACCGAGGCTTGCATGCGAAAAGCCAGTTCGTAGGCTTTGATTCGGGCTCGTAACTGATCGTCTTGGGGATACTCGGCACCAACAAGACCATTGAGTTTCCCGATGAGTTCGAATTCCCTGGCCTGCTGCTGGGCTGTCTGCTTTTCGAATCGTTGGCCAAACGGGAGCGGGTTCTTTGGGTCAAGTGTCAGTGGAACGCCCGCATGTTGTGGACCTAAGTAATACGAGTCGATCGATTGCCGCGTATCGGAACGGGTAGGACCTCCGAGCACGACGAACTTGGGTAAGTTCTCATTGAAGCTGCCTAAACCGTAGTTTGCCCACGCACCGATGCTAGGCTGAGGCTCGTCGAGCCGATGCCGACCTGTATGGATCTGGTTCTCGGCGGCATGATCATTGTCGGTCGTCCACATGTTCCGGACGAAACACAAATCGTCGACATGTTGGCCCAGGTGAGGCCACCAATCGGTCACTTCGATCCCTGCTTGCCCGCACTTTTTCCATCCAATTTGCATGGGATAAATCGTTGGATAGACATCGCGCACATTGATCTCTTCGGCGGGAACGGATCGAAATCGTTTTTTGTGCAACGGTGAATCGACGGGATTGGCAAATGGGGTCTGAGCAAACGTCTTGCCAGCATGCTCGTTAAGCGCAGGCTTCGGATCGAACGTTTCGACGTGGCTGTAACCACCCGAGAGGAATACCCATATCACCGATTTGGCTTTGGGAGCGATGGGAGCAATTTGGTCATTTCCCAAAGCGATTTTTGTGATGCCGTCTTGGGCGAGCATCGACCCTAAGGCAAGGCCGGTAAATCCCATGCCAAAGTCGGCCAAACACATTCTTCGATTTCGATAGGTCATCGATTGCCTCGCTCGGAACTTAGCGAATGGTGATAAAGTCGTTGTGGTTTAGCAGCACTCGAACCAGGCTTGCGCGAAGCATGGGCGCATCGGTTGATTCGCTTAAATAGTCCAAACACAGCTGTAGTTCTTGTTGGCTTGGCGAGCGACTCAGTATCGATCCGAATGCCGATTGGACAAAGCTGGTAGGATCGGATTGAGTTCCTTGCGGCATTCCAGACTCGATTTGCATGACGATCCCACTGCTGAGTTCATGGACCAGTGGGCTATTGGTCAATGCCAAGGATTGTTGGGGGATCACGGTCTGAGTGCGTCGGTAACAATCGCTGGCATCGGGCCCATCGAACAGCATTCCCAACGAGCTTTTTCCGTCTTCTTCGGGTTGGCAGGAGTAGTACAGCGTGCGGCGCCACGAAGTGAAGATGTCTTTGTTTTCCAGTTCTTGCCCACCCATCGTTGGATCAAGCTTGCCAGAGATTTGCAGGATCGAATCTCGGAGCACTTCGGCTTCCATTCTCCCAGCATTCATTTTCCAATAGAACCGATTCTCGGGATCCTGGTTCTGCGACGGATTGGCCGATCCAGACGATTGTCTTTGGTAAGCTTGGCTGGTGACGATCAGCCGGTGCAAATGCTTCATGCTCCAGCCAGACTCGATCCACTCAACAGCAAGCCAATCGAGCAACTCAGGATGAGTGGGTAGGGCCCCATTGCGTCCGAAGTCAAAGACGGTTTTGACCAGTGGCTGATGGAAGTGTCGCATCCAAATGTGATTGACCCCGACTCGGGCCGTCAGAGGGTTTTTTGTCGAAGTGATCCAAGCAGCAAGAGCGCTTCGCCGTCCTGTACTGGTCTTGGGATACATCGGCGAAAGTGCCGCGTAGGCAGCTTGGGCTGAATTCTGCTGCTGAGCATTTTGCAGGTCGGCTTGTGCCGTATCCAAATCCGACTGGGCTTTGGCCAATTTACCACCGGCGGTCTCGATCTCTTTGGCTCGATTGGCATCCTCAGGTGGTTTCGACTCTGCATCTGCAAGTTGCAAATTGGCTTCGAGCCGCAGAGCAAGTTTCTTATCCCTTTTTGCGGTCTTCTCCTGGATGCAGGCATGATGGGATAACTGATCGATGGTTTCCTGATTTGGTTTGGGATCCTCGAGGTACTTGGCCCGCTCGGCGGCGAGGCGATCTTGGAGATCCCTGCGGGCTGACTGCGCCGCGACGAGTTCTGCTTTGGCAACTTCGAGTGCTAATCCCATCCGATCGGCGGCGCGTTGAGCCATTTGCAGTTCTTGGTGGAGTTTGCTGTGTGCGATCGATGGTAATTGGCGAACCACTTTCGAGCTTGCTGGAAGGATCGAGTAACTGGCTGCTGATGTCCAACCCAAGATACCCACTAGCTCCGAGTTCTCCGCGTAGAGTTCTGGTTCAAAGTTGAACTCGATGATCGCTTCGGATGGCATGTCCGGATCGTTACTGCTTGGTCGGTAACTCCAATCATCCACGACGGCTAGCGAGCCAGGACGGGCATCCAATAAAATACCTTTCGTAGGGTCTGCGACCGGGTTCCAACCATTGAGCGCGATCTTTATCGAGTCGACCAAAACCTTTTGGTCTTCATTGGAGCAGACTCGTAGTGCACATTGGTCGGCTTGAGGATCAAGCGTCAGTTCCACCAGCATGGTCGACTCTGCCTTGGGATCGAATTTCCCAACTTCGAACTCGTCGAATGATGCAGGTTTGTACGACTTGATCGAACCTTTTTCAAAGCCTACATAGGTCGCTGTCGCGCCGGTTGAGCTATTGCGAGTCAGTTGAAAATTGAAATGCTTATCGGCCAGGATCCGCACTAGGAATCGGATTTGATCACCTTGCTGGACCCTGGGAATCTCGGGCATCGCTCGGTAGATCATCCTTCGGCCAGTCGATGCGTCCATCAAGAGAGACTGCTGGCCAGCCAGTGGAGCATGATTTGAACTGCTGTTTTGATTTTCCAAGTCCTGGATTTGTTGCTGGATTTGGACGAGTTTCTCTGTTTTGTTTCGTTGGTCGATCTTGGCCTGCTCGATGGCTTGATCGGCGTCTTTGAGCATCGTTTCGATGATCATTGGATCGAGACCGGGGTACCATGCATGGGGTGGCAGCGCTATGTTGCTGACGGGTTGTTCGAAAGCTGCTCGAAGAAAATCGGGCACGTTGGGTTGGATGCTGCCGCGATCGTTTTGGCGATTCCGCTCGTCTCCACCGGTGTAGAACCATGTCGGTGAATCGGCGGTTTTGTCGTAGACGCTGACTCGACCTAGGCGTTGGACTTTGCGGAGTGTGCTGTACTCGTAATCTTGGAACGGGCCGGGATCGGCTTGGCCTGCCAGTCGATCCTGCCGCACGTAGATCGGCTCGAAGAAGGATCGAAGTTGGAAGTAGTTTTCTTGGGTGATTGGATCGTACTTGTGATCATGGCAGTGAGCGCAGTGGAATGTTAAACCTAAGAACGCTTTGCTGGTGTGTTCGACGTTGTTACGCATCCAATCGTTGGGATTGAGCGCGTACCAATTTCGGATCAAGAACCCAGTGGCGACGTTCGAATGCGGGTCACCGGGTTTGAGCTCGTCGGCAGCGAGCATTTCCCGAATCATTTGGTCGTAGCCAACTTCGTCGATGAGCGATTGGACGATCCAATCTCTCCATCGCCAAATCTGTGGAGCACTGTTCCATACATCGGGAACATAGCGTCTGCCAAACCAATCGGCATACCTCCAAACGTCCATCCAGTGTCGAGCCCAGCGCTCTGCATGTTGAGGACGGGCCAGCAGCTCATCAACCACTTTTTCGTAGGCTCCTTGGGATGGGTCGGCAAGGAATCGTTCAAGCTCTTGAGGGCTCGGGGGCAATCCGACTAGGTCCAAGTGCACTCTTCTTAGACGAATCGCTGGATCGGCCAAGGGTTCTGGGGTAAGCCCTTTGGACGTAAGTGTATCCAGAATAAACGCATCGATGGGATGGTTTGCTGCATCCACTCCAGAGGGGATAGCCGGTCGTTTAGGGACCTGAAAAGCCCAATGCTCGTTGGGGTCTGGCTCGGGTGCATCCACTTCGGGAATGCGTGCACCTTGGTCGATCCAGTCGGTGATCGCTTGGATTTGGGATGCTTCGAGCGCATGACCTTCGGGGGGCATTCTCGAAGCGACTTCCTTGGTGGTAATTTTTTCAATGAGGCTGCTTTTTTCCTTTCGACTGGTTCGGATGACCGAACCTGAATCGCTCCCTTTGCGGATGCTCGTGGCCGTGTCGAGTCTCAAACCTGCTTCCTGCTTTAGGGCTCCGTGGCAGGCAAAGCAACGTTGTTCGAAGATCGGTCGCACGTCGGATCGAAAATCGACTTGGCGAACCTGATCCGAGGGAAACTCGATGGCAGTCTTTGGATTGGGCTCAGGAGATTCTTGGGCAAACCCCGAGCAAATGGAGGCACAGGTCGATAGGACCAGCGAAATCGAAAGTAAAAGTTTTGACAAATCGGCCTGTGGAGGAGCAATCCAGCGTGAGCGATTTGGATTCGAGCGGCGATGCATGATAGGATGCAAGGGCAGGGCGGGTAGGAAGGCGGGAGGAAGGTAGGTAAGCTAGACAGACGCTGTACCACCAACACTGTACCACAAATCGGACCTGCTTTCTCTATTGGAACAACTCAAAACCATGCAAGCATCGAGTTACAACGGCGTTCTAAGGATCGTAACGATTTGGATTGCTTTAAGTGTTTCCCATGCGGGGGCTCAAGATCCAAAGCAAGCCAAGCCAGACTCGGGCCGTCCTAATATGATCGTCATATTGGCTGATGACCTGGGGTATGGAGACGTGGGTTGCTATGGAGCCAAGACGATTCCGACGCCCAACATCGATCGATTGGCTGCAGAGGGCATTCGATTTACCAGCGGTTATTGTTCGGCTTCGACATGCACGCCCACACGGTACTCGCTCTTGACTGGCAAGTATGCGTTTCGGCAAAAGGGGACCGGGGTTGCACCCCCGAACAGCCCTTCGATTATCCCGGCTGGAACACCGACGATCGCGAGTGTTCTTCGAAGTGCTGGCTACAAGACAGCGGTCATCGGAAAATGGCATTTGGGGTTGGGAGGCCCACAGGGCCCCGACTGGAACGGAACACTGCGGCCAGGTCCGTTGGATTTTGGTTTTGACCATTGTTTCTTGATGCCCACGACCAACGATCGAGTGCCTCAGGTGTTTGTGCAAGACGATCGAGTCCTGGGGCTAGATCCAGACGATCCACTGTGGGTTGGTGAAAACAAACCCAGCGAGGATCACCCGACGGGAGTGACTCATCGCGCCGAGTTGAAGATGAATTGGTCGCACGGACACAATGCAACGATCCACAATGGGGTCAGTCGAATCGGATTCTACACCGGCGGGCACAAGGCCCGTTTTCGAGACGAGGATCTTTCGGATCACTGGGTTCAGGAAGCAGACAGGTGGATCCGAGATCATCGCCACGAGCCGTTCTTTTTGTACTTCTGTTCGCATGCGATCCATGTTCCTAGGATCGTGCATGAGCGGTTTACCGGAGCAACCGAGCATGGTCCGCGAGGGGATGCGATTGTTGAATTCGATTGGTCGGTGGGCCAGATTCTCAAGACCCTCGAAGATTGCAAGTTGGATCAAAACACGTTGGTGTTGGTCTGTAGCGATAACGGGCCTGTTTTGGATGATGGGTATGAAGACCGAGCGATCGAAGCGCTCGGCGATCATGATCCCAACGGACCTTATCGTGGTGGAAAATACAATGTCTATGAAGGTGGCGTACGAACACCGATGATCGCATGGTGGCCTGGACGCATATCACCTAGGGTTAGCGACAAAGTCATCTGCACGATCGATTACCCACGAACGCTTGCGGCACTGGGCCAAGCGGTTGTTCCCGAGGGAGCCTGTCCTGACAGTGTCGATTTAAGCCGAGTGTTTTTTGACGGAAATGCTCCGGGTAGGAACTCTTTGGTCGTTCAAGACAATGGGCAGTCTGGGACTTATGGATACCGCGAGGGGAAGTGGAAGTTGATACGATCCGATTCTCAGCGTGCCAACAACGTGGACCTGCGGCTTGTTCCGACGAAGATACCCAAGTACCAGTTATTCGACTTGGAAAACGATCCTGGGGAGTTGGAGAATGTGGTTCAGGACCATCGCCGGCTTGCCGATGGGATGATCCAACGATTGCAGGAGGCGATCGAATAACAACCTGACTGATTTCCCAGACAAAAAAAGACCGCTAATGGGCACTGATTGGTCGAACATCCACCCAGCCCAAGGGTAGCAGGCACACTCCGCTGTGCCGTCCGCCTGGGGGTACCACTCAGCCCAAGGGTAGCAGGCACACTCCGCTGTGCCGTCCGCCTGGGGGTACCACTCAGCCCAAGGGTAGCAGGCACACTCCGCTGTGCCGTCCGCCAGGGGTACCACCCAGCCCAAGGGTAGCAGGCACACTCCGCTGTGCCGTCCGCCAGGGGTACCACCCAGCCCAAGGGTAGCAGGCACACTCCGCTGTGCCGTCCGCCGGGGGGTACCACTCAG
>Ga0172376_10004137_pt1 | contig 16671 bp, 17 predicted proteins | sample Lak35m_FD_121114 | JGI IMG/M metagenome (GOLD analysis project Ga0172376, IMG submission 121114) | Freshwater microbial communities from Kabuno Bay, South-Kivu, Congo - kab_092012_35m | ecosystem: Environmental > Aquatic > Freshwater > Lake | place: Democratic Republic of the Congo: South-Kivu... | reverse complement strand
TTCATTGCTGCGTTGAAAATGGGAGATGATTAGAGGACACCCATGCTAACTTTTCCTCAAATTGACCCCGTTATGATTCACCTTGGCCCCCTTGCCATCCATTGGTATGGCGTCGCCTATGTGGTAGGGCTATTGGTGGGGTGGCAATACGCGATTTGGATCGCCAAACGCTTTGCGCCAACCATTACCAGGGTGCAGATCGACGATTTCATGATGTGGGCGCTGGCTGGCATTGTTATCGGTGGTCGCCTCGGCCATATCTTGTTCTTTGAGTTAGATCGCTACTTAACGCATCCCTTAGAAATTTTTATGACCTGGAAAGGCGGCATGTCCTTTCACGGTGGAATGCTGGGCGTGATCGTTGCCATTCTTCTCTATTGCCGCAAGATGAGCATTCCCATTCTGCACTTTGCAGATATCTTGTCAGCTATTACACCCCTCGGCTTATTCTTGGGACGCTTGGCTAACTTCATTAATGGAGAGCTTTACGGGCGCGTAACGGATGTTTCCTGGGGAATGGTTTTTCCTTATGGAGGCCCTTTCCCACGCCATCCCAGCCAAATCTACGAAGCGTTCCTGGAAGGGCTTATGCTATTGGTTATTATTCATATCGGTTGGCGAATCGCTGCCCTTCGGGATGTTCCAGGCCGCTTGACAGGTATTTTCTTGCTCGGATATGGCATTGCCCGCACCCTTGTTGAGTTTGTGCGGGAGCCCGAAGTGATATACGGGATTTTTGGGCTTGATTTTACCATGGGGCAGTTGTTGTCTTTACCCATGATTATTGCCGGTATCTACCTAATATGCCAGCCAAAAATGTTCTTTAAAAAAGTTCAATGTCTTTAGTCACCACAAAAGGATGCCAAAAATTTTACCCCTCACCCGCCTGTTCACGTTGTTCACAGGCGACCTCTCCCACAAGGGGAGAGGTCAAGCAGCCAGCACGTGTATTTTACCTCTCCCCTTGTGGGAGAGGTCGACCGAAGCGTTAGCTGAGGTCGGGTGAGGGGTCGTTTTATGTCGATCTTCAACCACGAATTTGTATTAGAAAACCGCCTAAAAAAACAAATCGAAACAACAGGACCACTTACTGTCGCGGAATTTATGGAACTGGCATTGTATGGCCCTGTAGATGGATACTATGCCAACAAAGCGCCTATCGGGCGGCATGGTGACTACATAACAGCCCCTGAAATGACCCAAGCCTTTGGCGAAGTCATTGCTATTTGGTTGTTCGACCTTTGGCAACAAGCGGGCCGCCCTCTCCCTTTTCATCTCCTTGAGATGGGGCCAGGGCGCGGTATCTTAATGGCCGATATTTTGAGAACATTTACGACCCTAAAGATTCCTTTGCCCCAAGTCCATTTGGTGGAAATCAGCCCCTTACTCAGGGAGCTTCAAAAAACAGCACTCGCCCCCTTCCCTACCTCCCTCTTTTGGCATCATGACCTGTCAACACTCCCCCACGACCAAGGATTTTGCCTCATGGTTGCCAATGAATTTTGGGATGCTTTACCCATCCAACAATTTATAAAGACTGAAGAAGAGTGGGTCGAACGATGTATTGGCATAGAAAATAACCAACTGACCTTCTTGCCAAACGGCCCTATGCCCGTTCGCGAAGTTTGCCCTGCTATACCGTCGCTCGTCGCCCAAATAGCCCATCACCTCAAAGCATGCCAGGGAACGGCCCTTTTCCTCGACTATGGATATGATCAACCAGATGCCATCGGCGATACGCTGCAAGCTCTTTTTCGCCACAAACCACAATCACCTCTCGTCAATATAGGCCAAGCGGACCTCACCCATCATGTTGATTTTTATCGCTTAAAAACCCTATTTGGGGAGAGTGGTTTAAAGGTTTATGGTTCTATTCCTCAAGGAGAGTTTTTGAAAGGGATTGGACTGGAACAGCGGACAGAACGTCTCTGTGAGCGCGCCAACCTTGATCAGCAAAGCTCTTTGCGTACTGCCGCCGTGCGCTTAACCCAGCCTTCCCAAATGGGAACCTTGTTTAAGGCTTTGTGTGTCGTAGAGAGTGCTTCTCTTCAACCCACAGGATTTAACCTGTAGTTGCACTATCTATATCTTCCATCAATTTTAGCAATTCTTCGAGCCTTTGTTTGAAGTGGACGATAGGAGCAATAGACGCCTCTAATTTTTGAAGTTTTGTTTCAGCCTCAGAAAGTGCACTCCTGTTTTTTGCCAATTGTTCATAGGAAAATTTCAACATTTGAAGCGCTTGATCTTTCAAAGGTAGAAAATTGGCATAGGAATCTGTACCTAAATATTCTGTTTCCTCATTTTCTCGCTTTTTCTTTAGTTCTTCATACTTTTTAACATCTTCTAGGTATTGATTTATATTAGACAAATAAAGCTTTTTACCTGCCTTTAAATGCTCCATTTCTTGCTCTTCAAACAGCAGTCTGGTACTTAATTTTTCAGATATTTTCAGGCTTGAGGTAGCTTCATAGGCCTCCTCCAACTCAAGACTAGAAAAGGCTTTAAGGTCATTTTTATTCATTTTCAATAATGCTTGTATGTTAGAGGGCACATCAAATGGTAAGTCCTTGAAATCTGAAGTATTTTCAGCGGAAAACGCAGATGTTGATAGTGTAAGAGATAAAAGTATCCTTTTTAGCATGAATTTTTCCTTTTAATTTATTATGGTTATTCTAATGAGAAAATTTACTTTTTAGAAACACATTATTGCTTCTAACCACAACTTATAGCTTAAAACACAACTCTTTCCCAGCAAAAACTGATGCCCCTCATGTTTCTTGTGGCATTTTTTATAAGAACCGCTTACAACAGAGATAATGGATGTAATTGGTATCCCTATGGGTCCCTGCGAGGAGAAATTTCAGATATGACTGTTTTATTGATTATTCATATATTTATTACACTTGCCATGATTGGTGTTATCTTAATGCAGCGCAGTGAAGGCGGTGGTCTTGGCATGGGCGGCGGCGCCTCCAGCAGCATGTTCAGCGCCCGCGGCACCTCAAACCTTCTCACCCGTATAACCGGTGTACTTGCTGCGCTTTTCATGGGAAATTGCTTGTTAATGGGGATTATTTCCAAACACCAGGTGAAGGAATCAAGCTCCATCCTTGCGCCAGCACCAGATCAAAAGCAATAGACCATTTTGGTATGTAGGGGTGCCCTTTGACAAAATTTATTTTTGTAACTGGCGGTGTGGTTTCCTCCTTAGGAAAGGGCATTGCTGCTTCTTCATTGGGTGCGCTCCTCCAAGCCCGCGGGTATACCGTCCGTTTACGCAAACTTGACCCTTATCTTAATGTTGACCCCGGAACCATGAGCCCCTTCCAACATGGGGAAGTCTACGTCACAGAAGATGGAACGGAAACCGACCTTGACCTCGGCCATTATGAGCGGTTTACGGGGGTATCTGCACGCGCCAGCGATAGTACAACCACCGGCAAAATTTACTCTTCCGTCCTTGCCAAAGAACGTCGTGGAGACTACCTAGGCGCAACTGTTCAGGTGATCCCTCATGTTATTGATGAGATTAAAGCCTTTATTACGGCCGACTTAGCCGATGAAGATTTTATTATTTGTGAGATTGGTGGAACCGTCGGAGACATTGAAGGACTGCCCTTTCTAGAAGCTATCCGACAACTGAGCAATGATTTAGGGCGTGAAAACACCCTCTTCATTCATCTCACCCTTCTTCCTTATATCGCAACAGCAGGAGAGCTGAAAACAAAGCCAACCCAGCACTCGGTCAAAGAACTCTTAAGCTTTGGAATTCAGCCCGATATTTTATTGTGCCGTTCTGAGCGACCAATCCCAGAAGATGCAAAACATAAGCTTGGCTTGTTTTGTAACGTTCGCCCAGAGCGGGTGATTGAAGCCAAAGACATTGATACCATTTATCAAGTTCCAGTAAGCTACCACCAAGAAGGCCTTGACTGGCAAGTCTGTCGTTACTTTGGCTTAAAGGCCAACAATGACCTTGATCTATCAAAATGGCACACCATTGTAGACCGTATCCACCATCCTGATGGCCAAGTCAATATTGCTATCGTTGGAAAGTATGTCTCTCTTCTCGATGCTTATAAGTCTTTATCGGAAGCGCTTATCCATGGAGGCATTGCCAACAACGTTCGTGTCAAACTTCACTGGATCAATTCTGATAATCCCCAAAATTTGCAAAATGACCTAGTTGGCATGCAAGGTATCCTTGTCCCGGGTGGATTTGGGGAACGAGGCATTGAGGGTAAATTAAAAGCCATTCAAATTGCCCGGGAGAAAAAAATCCCTTATTTGGGTATTTGCTTTGGTATGCAGCTCGCCGTTATTGAAACCGCCCGAAATTTAGTGGGCCTAAAAGAAGCTTCCTCAACAGAATTTGGGCCAACATCAGCCCCTGTTATTGCCCTCATGACGGAGTGGATGGATGGGAAAAGCCTTCAACAACGCTCTCAAGATGGTGATCTGGGAGGAACCATGCGCCTTGGGTCATACCGATGCAAATTGCAAGAAGGATCCCTGGCCCATAAAATTTATGGGAGTTCTTCCATTTATGAACGGCACCGCCATCGTTATGAAGTCAATGCAACCTATGCTGATCCCCTAAAAAGTGTAGGGCTTCATTTTACAGGGTTGTCTCCGGATGGGCAGCTGCCAGAAATCGTAGAACATAAAGACCACCCTTGGTTCATTGGCGTTCAATTTCATCCCGAATTAAAGTCCCGACCTTTTGATCCACACCCCTTATTTGTATCTTTTATAGCAGCCGCTATTCATCAAGAAAGGTTAGTTTAAAATATGAAGAAACATGTCCAAGTCAAAAATATTACAATTGGTAACGATCTACCCTTTGTGCTCATCGCAGGCCCTTGCGTTCTCGAAAGCCGCGACCATGCACTAGAGATGTCCACCGCCCTTAAAGAAATCACAGACAAACTTGACATCCCCTTTATTTACAAAACGTCCTTTGACAAGGCCAACCGTACCAGCATTCAAGGGCACCGTGGAATGGGAATGAAAGCCAGCCTCCCCATCCTCGCGGAAATAAAAGAGAAAATGGGTTGCCCTATCGTGACGGATGTCCACTCAAGTGAGCAATGTGCCATCGTTGCAGAAGTTGTTGATATTTTGCAAATCCCCGCTTTTCTCTGCCGTCAGACAGATCTTTTGAAAGCAGCGGCTGAAACAGGTAAAGCCATTAATATTAAAAAGGGGCAATTTTTAGCGCCCTGGGATATGGCCAATGTTGTCAAAAAAATGGAATCATTTGGAAATACACGGCTTATGCTCTGTGAACGGGGCGCTTCTTTTGGATATAATACGCTTGTGTCAGATATGCGCTCCCTGCCCATTATGGCCAAATTTGGCTACCCTGTTGTTTTTGATGCAACTCACTCGGTTCAGCAACCAGGCGGGGCTGGAGCATCGACAGGCGGAGAACGCCAATTTGTCCCTATATTAGCAAGAGCTGCTGTGTCTGTTGGCGTTGCTTCTGTCTTTATTGAAACCCATCAAGACCCAGATAACGCCCCAAGTGATGGCCCGAATATGGTTCGACTTCAAGACTTACCTCAGTTATTATCAGAACTGAAGGAGTTTGACCGTTTATCAAAAACCTATCCATGCGCCGCATAAGTTTTAAAGAGGCCATTATATGATACAGATCACCAAAATTCATGCCCGGGAAATCCTTGATTCTCGCGGTTTCCCAACCGTGGAAGTCGATGTTACAACCCAATACGGAGGCACCAGCAGAGCAGCCGTACCCTCTGGTGCCTCTACGGGGTCTTTTGAAGCACTTGAGCTCAGAGACGGTGATAAGAAGCGATATTTAGGCAAAGGTGTTTTAAAAGCGGTTGATGCAATTAATCAAGAAATCGCTCCCGCCCTCCTAAACCTCAATCCCTTAGTGCAGCGCCATATTGATCAAGTCATGATTGACTTAGATGGCACACCCAATAAGTCACGTCTTGGTGCAAATGCCATATTGGGTGTTAGCTTAGCTGTGGCAAAAGCCGTAGGGCAGACATCGAGACAAATTTGGGGCGCTCATTTATCCCAGTATTTAGGAAACGGCCATATCTTACCTGTACCCATGATGAACATTATCAATGGAGGTGCCCATGCTGACAATCCTATCGACATACAAGAATTCATGATTATTCCAACAGGCGCTGTTTCTTTTCGTGAAGCTGTCCGCATGGGTGCCGAAGTCTTTCACAGTTTAAAAATCTTACTCAAGAAAAAGGGCCATAACACCAATGTCGGCGATGAAGGTGGTCTCGCCCCCGCCCTGCGCGGTAGCCATGAAGCGCTTGATTTCATTCTGCAAGCTATTGAGGCCGCTGGTTATACAGCTGGAAACGATATTTTTCTCGCCCTTGATGTGGCAGCAACGGAGTTTTACAAAGAAGGCCGTTATCATATGTCTGGGGAAGGAAAAACATTTACATCTGACCAAATGATTGCTTACTATGAGGATTTAGTTAAACAATATCCCATTATTTCCATTGAAGATGGCCTTTCAGAGGAAGACTGGACCGGCTGGACAGACATGACACAAACACTTGGAAAACACATCCAATTGGTCGGTGATGACCTTTTTGTCACCAACTTAGAACGCTTGAAAAAGGGTATTGAAATAGGAGCAGCTAATGCCATTCTCATCAAGCTAAATCAAATTGGAACCCTTACAGAAACACTAGATGCCATCCGCATAGCCAAAGAAGCTGGATATAAAGTCGTCATCTCTCACCGCTCTGGGGAAACAGAAGATACAACCATTGCTGATTTAGCCGTTGCGACCAATGCAGGACAAATTAAAACAGGCTCTTTGTCCCGCTCTGACCGAATTGCAAAATACAACCAACTGATGCGCATTGAAGAAGAGCTTGGCCCTATAAGTCAATATGCCGGACAAGACGTTCACCAACCTTGGATTTCGCAGATATCTTCTAAATCCCCCCTTCTACACCCCATTAAAGCAAAGGCCTAATGATATGGATTTAACAGGCCGCTTGAACCAAATTCTTGGCCCGCTCATTGCCCTTTTGGTCATGATTTATTTTGGTTACCATATTGTGCAAGGAGAGCGCGGTCTATTTTCTTGGATGCGTTTGCGCCAAAAAGTTGCTGAATCAGAACACCATCTTTCCGTTATTCAATCAGAAAAAGAAACTTTGGAACGCCAGGTGTACCTTCTTCGTCCAGATAGTTTAGATCAAGATATGTTGGAAGAGCGCGCCAGAAAAGTCCTCAATTGGGGCTATCCAGGCGAAGTTGTTATTTATGAATGAAATAGACAAGCAGCGCAGTTTGCAATCTAAGGAATCTCTCTTAAGATACCACACCCGGAAGGGGTGCGTTTTCGGCAGAATCTTTAAGAATTTCTTTAAGGGCACCAACCGGAGCTACGGCTTCCCCGAAGAGAACTAATATCTGCGCAAGGTCATAGTTACCAATCTTGATGCCTTCTTTAGTCAACTTAATATGAACAGACTGTTGAGCAGCCGCGGAAGGTTCTAAAATCTTATCTAATACAGCTTGGCCACCTTTGACGAAATTTTTAATGCTTTGAGTTTCAAGAGGATAAATTTGAGAAAAGGGTTGAGCCACGCGCGTAACATAATTTTCTAGATCCGCCATCAAGGATACGGCATTACGTGTCTTCAATTCGATTGAGCCTCCTTCGTTATCCAAAGTACCAGTTGCAGCAAACTCATAAAGATCACTCTTGAATTCTAAAGATCCTTTCCCTTCCGTTAAAGATAATGTCGTAGGAATATTCAAATCTACAGCAAACAACATCTTACCAAAGGCCTGTAATTGAGGCATACATTTTGTCGGAACGTCCGTATCTTTTAAAATAGACAAAAGTTCTTGGGGCAATTCTATATCTGCTAGGTTGCTAAGCATGCTTTGGAAATAGCTATTCCAATATTCCGGCCACTGGTCTGTAACCTTAAAATCCATAGATAGCTTTACCGGGAAATAGCCGTTTGATTTTTCAAAACTTCCCTTCAGGGACGTTTGATAAATTTTATTCTCCGTTGAGTAATTCTTAATATCCAGACGGATTCCTTCCGGAATGAGTTTTTCAAAAATTTGAGGATTAACTTTATCGGGAACATTCGTAAAAATTTGCTTTATGTCGTTAACATAAGCTTCAAGATCCTTTAGGTAGAAAGATGCTGATATTTTTTGATTCTGTGGCCCGAGGGCGGCTTGCATCCCCACTTCACCAAGAAAGCTTGTATTAAAAGCACCCAGAGCTTCTAATTTTCCTTTTATGCCCTTCTCAATTTTAAAAAATTGCATCTGACCAGTATCAGACATCAGGGAAACATCGAAAGATTTCCCTTTCCAATCCATGGAAATTTGAGAATATATGTCTTTAATATCTAATAATTTTTGATCATTCAAAAGGAGAGAGATTTCTTTTGAAGCTGAGTAAAAGCCCTTTATGTTATGGAGAGACAGAAATGAATTTCTCCCGAAAAAATCATAATCGTTACGTTGTATAACAAAGCTACCTTCTTTAAGTTTTGGCACAACGATATTAAATTCAAGAGGGCCTTGGACGTCCAAACGGGTATCCCCCTCTGTTTTGATTGTCACTGTATTTGCTAGAGGAGAAAAGGATGCCGTCATTTCTCCTTTAGTCGCAATCGTTCCCTCCAAATCTTGAAGCTCTTGAAAGATCTCGGGATTTATCAAGCTCTTCAGGCTTTCAATTGACTTGGAGACTATTCCTGAAATCGTCGGGTTAACCAAATGGGCTTGAAATAAATAACGCGATACACGAAGCTTGTCATAACGAAAAGAAACGCCGTAACCGTTTAAGGTTTCTTGCAATTGAGAAACTTGATGTGAAATTGATTTTTCAAATAAGTGTGCTTGGTAAACCCATAGTCCCCCAATAGCCAAAGAAGGAGCCAAGATGGCTGTTGCTAAGAGTATTTTCTTATTCATTGTTTTTCCAATTTTCTAGAGTTAATCCAAGTACACTACTAATAATGAAGGCCAATAATACCTACCACTTTTCTTCCTTGTCAAATTTAATTTCCTGCTGCCTTTGGCCCTAAAGTTATCATGGTTTTTGGTCCTTTAAATAAACGCTCTGCCAGAGCTCCCACACGCTCAAGAGTCACAGCCTCCACTTCATCCAAAATTTCCCGCAGAGGGATGAGGCGGCCATAGATAAGTAAATGGTTAGCCAACTGTTCACACCGCGCTGTTGTGCTTTCAAGGCTCATCGTCAGGCTCGCTCTCAACTGGGCCTTTGCTCGGTTGATCTCAGATACATCCAGGGTTTTGGAAAAATGGTCAAGCTCATCATGAACAACAGGCAACAACTCAGATAACTGATAAGGACTGGTACCCGCATAAATGCCAAAAATTCCTGAATCTTGATAATTTGAGCTAAATGTATAAATAGAATAAACCAATCCCCGCTTTTCTCGAACTTCTTGGAATAAACGGGACGACATACCGCCCCCAAGGACAGTGGAAAGAACTGAAGCCACATAGTGTTCTGGATGTCCAAAAGGAAGACCTTCAAACCCTAAAATCATGTGGGTTTGCTCCAGGTCACGCGCCTGGTGAAATACGCCGCCTTTGTAAACAGCGGGCGGCGTTTCTTTCGGACGGTCAACCGGAAGCTGGGCAAACTTTTCTGCAACTCTATCAACAATTTCTTGATGTTCCAATTTTCCAGCAGCTGCAAAAACCATTTGATGCGCTCCATAGTGGTCTTGCATATACGCTTTCACTTGGGCTGGCGTCAAAGAACGTACAATTTCCGCTGTTCCTAAAATTGCCCGCCCCATAGGTTGATTTGGAAAACATATCTCTTGAAAATAGTCAAAAACAATATCATCAGGTGTGTCAAGGGTTTGACCAATCTCTTGGATAATGACAGATTGCTCTCGTTCAAATTCGGTTGCATCAAATGTAGAATTTTGCAAAATATCGGCCAAAATATCAATGGCAAGAGGCAAATCATCTTTTAAAATACGGGAATGGTACGCCGTCGCCTCTCGGGAAGTATAGGCATTTAAGTATCCTCCAACAGCCTCAATCTCTTCTGCAATTTGACGGGCTGACCGTCGAGCAGTCCCCTTAAAAGCCATGTGCTCAAGAACATGGGAAATGCCATTAATATGGGCAGGTTCATGGCGCGCCCCAACATCCACCCACAATCCACAGGTAACTGTTTCCACATGCGGAATAGAATCTGTCACAACGCGCAACCCATTCGGCAAGGTTGTAACCTGAGGGGTAAACGATATAGCTTTAAGTGTCATGGAGCCTCCTTCATACCCTTAATGTAAAGGCATTTCCCTCTCTCCCACAATTAAAATCTATAGAGCCTCCTAAATTATGAAAAATGCAAGAGTGTATCGTGCACAGCCCCTAGATAACATAAGAGCACCCCTAACAAAAAGGCGAGAACAAATGTTGTGTAGTAACTTGCATCACTAAGCATCCATTTTTTATCAAGAACGTTAACATATTGAGGGATAACAACCCTTATTGTTCCCTTAATAAGGCCTGCCCAACCCATAATTGTTATGATAATGCGCCAATCTAAGGTCCAAATATTATGGCTAATCACAATGAGAACACCAATAATCATACCAATCACACCCATAACAAACATAAGACCAGGACTCTTCAACATCTCCCCTAATAGGGACTTAAGAGTATGAGCATTAATAAGCATACCGACACTAATGATAACTAAATAAAGACCGAGAGCTTTTGACAAAAATAGAGATATATCCAAGGCAATCCTCCATTACTAAAGTTTATATAAAAACTGTACGATATAATTTGAGTGAGCGCTACCCTGTTTCAATTTTACCCGATAAGAGGCTCCTTTAAGTCGGTCATTTTCATAAAAAAGCTCTGCCTTGCTGGTTCTTAACCAAGACAGAGCGTTATTCATGATCTGATGTTATTTTGTTTTTTATTTCAACCGTATGAGAATTAAATTTTGCTCTAATGAATTTGTTCTACGAACCCAAAAGGCCTAAAAACAATAAAATATAACTATGAGTACTCTATCCACCTCTTTAGAGTTGAATGATGCTTGAATTGCAACCGATCAATCAAAATGACTTTATGATGGTACTTGCTCAACAACACTGTTACGTTCATCTTTGTCATAATACGTCACAGTCCTTTCTGCCATATCCACACGGTAATGCGATACACCCCCAGCAGCCGTTTCTGCGAGCCATTCAACATACGTTGTCTGTGATTGTTGATGGCGGGCTAGTGCTTCTTTTACGGCTTTTTGGGAAAATGACTCAGCAACTTCAAGTGGTTGGTAACCCTTTGGTGCTGGCTCTTGCCATTTGCCAGAGGGACAAAAATAAGTTGCTTCATAATTGGCGATCTTAACTTCATAGGAAGTCACACCTGCCTCTTTCAAAGCCGCAAAAGTTTTTGGATAAGGCCACCCATTTTCTTTGGATTGCTTTATAATATTGGCAATTTGATTGACCTGTGACATTCCTTTTTTCTCCGTTAGTGCAAACTATCCATTCTTTACAGCTTCAAAATACTCAAATTCGGCACAAATCTCAATCCATCCTGCTTTATTTATTTTGAAAGTGAAAATAGAGCCTAGTTTCACCTGTTGCGTTGGTAAATGATTGGTTATTATCAAACTACTCGTAGGGTCAGTGATACAATAAAGCTGGCAAATGAAAGAAAAAGGAGACTAATCATGGATAATAAAATATACCCCCTTCTTGGTGCACTCGTTCTTTTAGCTTCTTGCTCGGTAGAAGAGCAAGCGTTGCCAGAACAAGTTATTATTACTTCGCCCCCTCCACCCTCTTATCCAGTGACAACCTCTACAGCTATTATTCTTAAAAAGCGGTTGCTCCCTCATAACCGAGAGGAATATCATGCACGCCTAGCCAATGGACAGGAAATGACCTTCACTGTCGATATTCCGGCTCACTATCAAGTGGGAGATCTTATCACCCTTCCGCAGGAATAAGAAAGCTACGTTCAAAAGTTGTGCAGGAAACATATAGTCTCTGGTTGCCATTCTGCGGCTCCCAGTTGCGCCGGGGCGAATGGAATACCAGGATTGACTTGTCGAACCTTAGGTTTTCTTGGAATCCACGATGGGAGGGAGAGTCTTTTGCAAAGCTACGATGTAGTTCGCAATTATAAGGAAATGCCAAACAGGAAATATTAGAAAGAATGGAGCCTGGGACAAAAAGCCGCTAGGCTTCAAAAAAATCTCTATGATAATAATCAATCCACAAAGATGATGGTCAGAATATACTCAAATAACCCTCCATTCCATCTTGTTTAAAGTGGTGCCACATAATGGAGTTACCAAGAGTGGGTTCTTTCCAATAGCTTAAAAAATAATAACTTAAATAAAATAAGCTTTAGTGAGGTTTCTATGACGACTCTTGAGGCAAGCAATAAAAGCGCTAACCAATTTATTGATTCACATATTTCTATCATGAAAGAGATATGCGAGCCATTGAAGGCATTAAATATAACTCACTTTTCTTACAATAAGTTTGTTGGCAAGGACAGAGCTCTAATATTATGTCCTCAAATGACGAGATTTCGAGAGCAATTTGGACATTCCTTGGATATAGATATTGTGCAGCCTCAATTAGATCAAATTCATCATCAAAGAGAGTTTTTATTCTGGCAGAATTTTGGTGTAGACAACCCCGTTCTTGAAACACTGCGAGAGTATAACATCAATCATGGATTTACTTTATTTCGAAAAGTAGAAAAAGATATTCATGAATCTTTCCATTTTGCAACAACGAATGATAATGAACAAATCAAAAATTATTATTTTAAAAATATGTCCCTTCTGAATGTTTTCTCAGATTATTTTACTGATAAAATGGCTGATATTATCGATCATCAAATTCCTGGAAAGCTTCTCCAAATTGGAACTTTCAAATAGTCACGCAACTTCCCGAAGAGCCTCTCTCATAGAACCGCTCTTGATATTTTTATGCTTGGAAGCTGGTAGACCACTTTGCAGCATAGCCGATATATCCTCTTGATTTTTTAATGAAAGAGAGAACTTTAAATACCTCTGAATGGTTACCATATTTCTTTAAGTGTTTCATGGTTTTTAAGAGCAGCTAATGGGCGTGTGGCTATCTTCTCTTCGAGATTTTCTGTTTCAAACACATGTTTATGGCTGTCTTTCCACTGTTTATAAGGCTCTGCAAGTAAACTCAAAGAACCTTCTGGTGAAAAACTCTTTTCCAATCGCTGAAAGTCCTCATAGAGTTTTCTTGAAACGTGGTCATACTGTAAGAGAGTGCATGTCTCTGGGGCGTTGGTCATGAGAGGAGAAAGAGTTTCTGTAAGATGCTTTAACTCTTCTTGAGCATCTCGGAAGGATTTAACCATTTGTTTTTTTATATTTTTTCTTTCTTCATGGTCCTGAAGATTTTGCTCAATTTCTGATTGAGTAAAACGAGCTTGTCTGTAAGCTTCTTGTATTTTAAAAGCTTCTAACTCCAGACTTTTTAGGTCTGCTTGGTCTTGCAAAAGATTTCCTCTAATGTTCTCTAATTCATTTGCAGACTCCCCTAAATCCAATATGTAACCATTAAAACTCTCTTTTTCATCGCAAGGAGGGATCTTGATCAATATTTTTGCTAGTTCATCAGCTTGAGGAGCGGTGAGAAATTTTTCACTTTTTAAAACATACTGATAGCTTTTACGAAAAGTATCTTTTTCTCTCTCATTTTCGGTTACGGCTGAACGATACCTCTCTTTTTCTATGTCTAAGTATTGACGCTCAAGACGATATTCTTCTAGTTTTTCCTCTATTTCCTCATACCACTGTTTGTGATGTGTATATGTTTCCACCAATTCATTCCGCTTCGAGGCGCCTTCTTGAAAGGCTTCCTTTGCTTCAACGATCTTATTTAATTTGATACCTAATACTGAGGCTTGCCCTTGCCACCGAATTAAATCCAGAAAATCAATAAAATTGTTGATTCTTTCGTTGTGATCGCTAAGAACCAATCTTTGGAGATAGGCACTTAATCCTTCATTTATATCCTTCTCAGAAGGGGGTTTTGGCAAAATAATGCCTGTCTTCTCTTTAAGAGATCCAGAGAATAATGGCCAAAAATCCTGAATCGTACTTTCAAGGATAGCTTTAATTAGGAATTGAAGTCGTGTGGCTAGAGGAGCGTGTAGCTCTTCGACAACCAAAAGGGAGCTTGCTTTAATTTCTGCTATACCACCTTCTACATCCGTTAGTTGACTCTCTATTCCTTCTAATTCTTCTTTGTGTACCAAGAGTTTATCTTGTAAAGATTGCTCCTCTTCACGTACGCGCAGCATTTGATCTGTAATAGCCTTGAACTCCGTACGTGATTCCTCCAATTTATCTTCTAAAGCTTTATTTCGCTGCCTCAAAGATTCTTTTAATCTGAAGAAACTTCCTTTTAATAACTCAGGCAAGTCTTCAGTTATGCGAATTTGTAAAGAAGCAACGTTGGCAGTTTGAGCCTGTATTCGGGGGATAAGAAACTGTTGTTTTCTAAAATTCTCTTCATCCTGCATCTCACATTCGCCAACTGATATCCTTGCTTTTACAAGCAAATGTTCATAGCCTATTTGAATTGAGTCCATGGATGGTTTTATGGCCCACAAATCCGACTTGTGAAGGGTAATTGCCTCCTTCAAGGTTTCAGACATTGTTTGTATGAACTCCTTTATTGCAATCAACGGAGTAGTATCAACATTTCTTAGCGCCTCAAGTGATATCTGCGTAGTGGAGTGAGGAAGGGTATCAGTTTTAGAAGCAGTATCAAAGTGTTTATGGGAGATCACGAGAGAACCAGTTCTATCATCTGCCTCTTCCCCATCATCCTGAAGAGCTTCCACAATTTTTTGGAGCTTTTCATGTTCAAGATGGTGCTTTTCTTCAAGCCTTAAAAGGTTTTCTCTTAACCGCTCTTCTTCCCTTCTTCGTCTTTCGGCTTCAGCTTTTACCCGATTTTTTTCCTCCTTTTTACCTTTACGCTCGGCTTCTCTTTTCTTCTTCATAGCCTGAATTTTTAATCGATAGTTTTCTTCTCGTAATCTTCTTTCTTCCCCCCTTTCCCGTCTTTCGGCTTCCTTGCGTTTAGCCTCTTTACGTTCAGTTTTTTTTCTCTCTGCTTCTACTTTACGCTCGGCTTCTCTTTTCTTCTTTATAGCCTGAATTTTTAATCGGTAGTTTTCTTCTCGTAATCTTCTTTCTTCCCCCCTTTCCCGTCTTTCGGCTTCAGCTTTTACTCGACTTTTTTCCTCCTTTTTACCTTTACGCTCGTCTTCTTTGGTTTTTCTTTCCTTTTTTTCAACCTCCATTTCTAATCGGTGTTTTGCTTCTTTTTGCAACCTCCTTTCTTCATTGTTTTTAGAAGCAGCATCAAAATGTTCATGGGAGATCACAGGAGAATGGGTTCTATTATCTGTCCCTCCCCCGTCATCATGAAGGTTCTCCACAATTTCTTGGAGCTTTTCATGTTCAAGGTCGGGCTTCTCTTTAAACCTTAAAAGGCTTTCTCTTAACCGTTCTTCTCCCCTTTTCTGTCTTTCGGCTGCAGCTTTTACTCGACTTTCTTTATCCTCTTTACGGTTATGATCAGCTTCCTTTTTCTTTTTTTTAAGCTTCTGATTGTTGTCATCATCAATTTCTAAAAGAGGAGGGGTAAACCGAATAAATTGAAAAAGTTCACTTACTTGTAAAAAGGTAGTGTGTTTATAAAAGCGTGATTGGAGATTAGGGAGTTTCTTCCGGCGATATGCAGGAGGAGGGGGTGCATGGTACTCTTGAGAAGAAGGCCCCGCACGAGATTCAGAGGGGGGCAAATCAGCGGGTGAGGTATTACTTTGATAAAGAAGTTTAGGCCATAAAATAAAGAAATCCATCCCTCCATTCCTAGCAAAGGAATAAGTTGCAACTCCAAGCATAGCTATTAGGAGAAATTGTTTATTTTTCATATTTCTCCGAAATTGATTTTTTTTATTTTACAAGAATGGAAAATTTTTATATATTCCCCTTTATTTAAAAATTGTCTATTTCATAATATATTATATAGTATAAGTGAAAGAAAATTACAAAAGAATGTATCCGACCTGCTCTAAGATGAGATGCAAAATACCTTATTACCTTTCTATTCAGGTCAGGCCTATACGTCGCTGCAATAATAATGATGCTATCTAAAATCACCCGGATATTAATTTCGTTCTTTTTAAAAGGATTTGTTAAGTTGCATATTCCAAAGTTTTGCATAATAACCCTTTTTATTCAGAAGAGAATTATGTGACCCTTCTTCTACGATTTTTCCTTCATTAAGTACAATAATACGATCCATCTGGAGCAGTGTGGATAGGCGGTGAGCAACGACCAATACCGTCTTGTTTTGCATTAAACCTTTTAAGCTTTCTTGAATATAATGCTCTGTTTCCGAGTCAAGTGCAGATGTTGCCTCATCAAGAATCAATATTTTTGCGTTTTTAAGAATGGAGCGCGCAATGGCAAGGCGTTGTCTTTGGCCACCTGATAGGGTAGACCCTCTTTCGCCAATAACAGTGTTATACCCGTGAGGGAAAGATTGTATGAATTCATCTGCATAAGCCTTCCTTGCTGCTTCCTTAATAAAT